>Ga0326727_10002671_pt1 | contig 59798 bp, 47 predicted proteins | sample MB2enrmetagenome_FD_207643 | JGI IMG/M metagenome (GOLD analysis project Ga0326727, IMG submission 207643) | Lab enriched peat soil microbial communities from McLean, Ithaca, NY, United States - MB29MY | ecosystem: Environmental > Terrestrial > Soil > Wetlands > Peat | place: USA: New York... | reverse complement strand
CAGCCTACACCGATGCCCTGGTTCGGCGACAAGAAGCTGATCATTCAATTTGCGTGAGTCATGACGTCATCGCTGAACATGCCATTCCTGTTACTGAATTATTACGCGTGGAAATCGAGGCTAGCCCTTCACGCGTGGCCCTTCATACGTAGCCTTTCACCCGTAGCCCTTCACTCGTAGCCCTTCACCCGTAAAGCCGCGCGGTGCGAAGACCCACGCCTCTGCTATCGTAGAGAGACGGGCTGGGTTTAGCAATGATCACTCGCCAAGAAGCGCTCGATTTATTTGCGTCCGACGACCTCATCGGAATCGGCATGGCGGCGGACGCCGTCCGCCGTCGCTGGCACCCCGAGAACGTCGTCTCCTACATCATCGACCGCAACATCAACTACACCAACTTCTGCACCGAATATTGCACCTTCTGCGCGTTCTACCGGCCCATGGGCCACGCCGAAGGCTACATTCTGCCGAAGGAAACCATCTTCCAAAAGATCCAGGAGACGCTCGACCTGGGCGGCACGGGTGTCCTGATGCAGGGCGGTTTGCATCCCGATCTCAAAATCGAGTGGTATGAGGATCTGTTCCGCAGCATCAAGCAGCGCTACCCCATCCACTTGCACTGCCTGTCGGCCCCGGAAGTGACCAACATCGCCGAAGTGAGCGGCTTGAGCCTGCGCGACACCATCAAGCGGCTGATGGATTCGGGCCTCGATTCCATCCCCGGCGGGGGCGCCGAGATTTTGGACGATGCCGTGCGGCGCCGCATCAGCCGGCTGAAATGCAACACGCAGGATTGGGTGGATGTGCACCGCACCGCCCACCAACTCGGCATGCGCACCACCGCGACCATGATGTTCGGCTGCGGCGAGACCATTGAGCAGCGGGTGAATCATCTGGAGCTGGTCCGCAATCTCCAGGAAGAGACCGGCGGTTTCACAGCCTTCATCCCGTGGACGTTCCAACGCGAGAATACGTCGCTGGGCCATTTCGTGAAGGAGGAAGCCACCGCCGTGGAGTATTTGCAGACGCTGGCGATCTCGCGCATTTACCTGGATAACTTCGAGAACGTGCAGTCGTCGTGGGTTACGCAGGGGCTGAAGACATGCCAGTTGGGCCTGCGCTTCGGCGGCAACGACGTAGGCAGCATCATGATCGAAGAAAACGTGGTGTCGGCCGCCGGCGCGCATCACCGCGCCAGCGAAGAAGAGCTGCGCCGCATCATCCGCGACGCAGGCTTCGTTCCCAAGCAGCGGGATACGCTGTATCGCACGTACTTTTTGAACTGAGCTCCAGCCTGTTAATTAGCTGGTTGCCGCGAAACTCGGCGCTAGCACAGCGCGGCCATCAAGGCGCCGCGGGCGGTGGAATTCAGCGGGTCGGCGGACAACCGCACTTCCGACAGCCGTACCGGGAAATCCTGCGCCTTCAGGGCTGCCGAGAACTGCTCGAGGAACCCCTTCGGCATGGCCGTGCCGCCGCTCAGCACCAGCGGGATGGCCTGATCCAGCTTGGGCAGGCGCTGGGTTGCCGAAATGTGCGTGCACAGAACAGCCGCCAGGTTGGAGATCACTTCCTGGTAGTACACGGTTAGGGCGTTGGCAGTCCGGTCGGCGGTGAGACCGTTGAGGCGGAAGTCGTTTTCCTTGAAGACGCGTAAGCGCGTGGCCAGCTCGCCCGTGACCGCCGCGGCCTGTTTATCGATGAAGTCGCCAGCCTTCGGCACGGCAAACGTGAGCACCGGCACCGACAATACCGCCAGGCACGCATTGCACAACCCGCTGCCGCAGGATACCCCGATCCCCGTGAAATTGGAGCTCCCCAGCTCGCCGAAAACCACGGCCAAGCCCTCCTGGATCGCGGTCGGCGCGTAGCCCAGTTCCCTGAGGATCAGCTTCATCGACGCCTCATGGTAGGGGATGCCGCCGTCCCCTTCATCGCTAGTCGCGGGCACGCTGAAGAATACTTTCTGCCCCTCAGCCCCAGCCCGTCCAAGCAGCTTGCCGACGATTCTGCGGAGCACCGCAAGACTGTGCGGTTCGTGCGGGTTGAGGACACCGTTCGACATGGGCCGGCGGGTCTCCACGTGGAAGATCTCAGCGAATTTCTGGGCATCGTTGCCGGCCACCACGATGTCACCCCCCTGCACGTCATGGAATACGTTTTCCCGCTGCAAGAGGCTCTCGGCCAGCTTCGAATACGGAATGGTCAGGAATGCATTGAGCTGGGAGTCGTACTGATATTTCTTGTCCGCATTGCGCGCCACCACGATCCGGCTGGTGCCGATGTCGAGGCCAACCGCCTGCGTATAGGCTTCTTCGCTATTGTTCATCGTCGGTCTCCTTCTCTCTCTGTCTCTCTATCTCCGCGCAACGGTTACCCGTTCCAGCACGGCTGTCAGGCTGTTGGCGTTCGGGCCGTTCCCTTGCGGCACGCAAAACGTGGCGGCATCGGTGATGCGCTGCGATTCCTGCTGTTTCCGCTTCTGCCAGGCGCGGAAATTGTCCTGCTCGTGCGCCACCTGGTCCGAATTCGCTTGAATCCGCGACATGTACTGGTTGGTCAAACGCTCCAGTTCGGCATGCAGCTTGTTGTTCTCCTCCGCCATGGCCGACTCGAGCGTCTTGAGCTGCTCCTGCCGCTTCTCTTCGTACTCGTCCAGCGCGCGATTGCGCGCCACGGCGTCCTGCAACAGTTCGCCGTTTTCGACACCGGCGGCTTCGAGCGCCATCATGAGGGAATTTCGTCTGGCATCCGGCGTCATTTCGGCCAAATGCCGGTTTTCGAGCATCTCCGCAACCTTCAGAATGGTGTAGCTTTTCTCCGGAGCTTTGACGCCCGCAATGGCGTAAACCTCCTCGAAGGTTTCCAATATGGGAGAGACTCCTTTGGCTGGACCGGCTACGCCGTGGCCATTCTTTTCAGACTCTCGTTGTACGGCGTTGGATAACCTCACCACGCTTGATGGGTGAAGCGTGGAGCCGTTCCGGCCAGTTTTCGGGATCTCGTTCTCAGGAGAGAACTGGAACATTCGTTTGAACATATTTGACCTCACACTTTCGCGCAATCCAAGTGCTGCTTCGCAAGTATTTGCCTGTTTGTGCTTCGGTAGTACCTCCAGGGGCAGATTCGTCTCATACAAACTTTAGATCGGTGGGAGTGAGCAAAAACCTTAAGACTGTTTGCGGAGAAAATGTACTTCTTTTTGGGGCTAAGGCTCTGCGCGTAATCCGTCGATAGTAAGAGCAGGTGTATGAGTAGCCGAAAACCAACTCAGGCCCGCGCCAAACCGTGGGTCGAATGGTTCGCCAACCGAATCACCGATCCGGTGTCACGCCTGAAATTCCTGCAATCCGTGACGCCTTTGTCCGTGCCCCGCGCTCGCCGGCGGCCGTTTTGGCAGTTTGTCTTGGCAGCAGCCATCCTTTTCGCCATTTTGGGTTCGATCCTCATCGTCCGGGCATCGGCCCGCGTCAGACCCGCAGCGGTAACTCGCCCGAAGGCAGCCCCCGCGCCGCCGGCGCCGCCGGCATCACCCGTCTGGCTGGTGGATAAATCCACGGATTCAGAGACTTACAGCAACGGCCTGCGCATCGACACGCTCTTCGAATGCGCCGGCCATCCACGCGCCTATCTGGCATTTCGGGTGGACCGGACCAATGATTTTACGGACGCCGGCGTCCGCCGTACCGCGCCGGCCGGCATCGTTTTCCACACCACCGAGAGCCGCCAGATTCCGTTTGAGGCCAGCGCGAACGGCGCCCTGAAGCAAATTGGCGAATCCTTAATCGACTTCGTCCGCCGCAAGCACGCCTACCACTACTTAATCGACCGCTTCGGCCGCGTCTACCGCATCGTGCCCGAGAGCGACGCCGCCAACCACGCCGGCTACTCCGTTTGGGCCGACGATGACTGGCTCTATCTGAACCTGAACGAGAGCTTCCTGGGGATTTCGTTCGAAACCAAGACCGAGCCGGGGCAGGAGGACGCCACCGTCACCCCGGCGCAGATCCATGCGGCGGCGATGCTCACCGAAATGCTGCGCGGCCGCTTCGGGATCTCCGCAGGCAACTGCGTGACTCACGCTCAGGTGTCGGTGAACCCGGAGAATATGCGGGTCGGCTATCACACCGATTGGGCGTCGAGTTTCCCGTTCGCGCAATTGGGCTTGCCCGATAATTACGCCCGCCCTCTGCCGTCTTTGACGGCTCTTGGGTTCGAATATGACGCGACATTCGTACACTGGGCCGGCACACGGCTGTACGCCGGAGTGGAACTGGCGGAGGAGGCGCTCGCTCGGGACGCCGCGGCTTCGGGGTTGACAGTCCCGGAGTTACGTAAGATGCTACGGAAGCGCTACCGCGCGCGCATGGCTGAAGTGCTAGGGATGAACGGCGGCGAGGCCTCGGAGCGGCCGGGTGAACAATAGCGTTGTCATTAGAAGCGGTAATTCACCTCGACAAAACCCATCTTCGCATTGTGGTCATCGGGGAAGATCTTCTGGATCACCGTGCCGCCGCGCGCATAACCGAAATACAAACCCAGCGTCAACGCGCGCGTAAGCTGATAGTCCCAGCTCACGTCATAGAGTGTCGCCAGGCCCGTGGCTCCATTGGAGGGGCGGCCGTTGAAGCCGAATGTCCAGGGCTGAAACGCGCCGCCTCCGGAATACCACAGATCGTTCTTGTTGGCCAGCCACAGTCCGTGTATGTCGGAGCGGATGGCCATGCGCTTGGCCGGCCGCAGCATCAGCTCGCCAAATGCATCGACATTGTTCATCTCGTTGAAGAACGGAAAGCGCGCGTAGACGCGCGGCGTGGGAAGTATCGCGAAGAACGTGCCATGCGTGCTGTCGTTGGGGTTGCCGTCGCCGCTCGAGTAGAAGTACCCACCGCGCAGCCACGGCCGGAGGGGCTTGAGAATCGCCGGCTGGTAACCGCCCTCCACGGTGCCCGCACCCGACTTTTGGGTGAGCGCGCCCCACTTCCCACTCTGCAGCGCGCCCCACCCCAGCAGATCGAACGTTCCGGCCGAGGTCGGAATGGCCTGAATGAAATGGCCGCCGTAGGTGCCGATATCGATCCCGGCGTGGTCCGCGGCTTTGGCCGCCGCCGAACGGTTATCGGTCTTGACCACGCCGCGGTCGTCGTTGTAGAAGATCCCGAATACGCGCCATTCGGCCTTCGTGGAGCCCCAGGCGGCCTGCTTGGTAAGCGCCGCATACGTCACCGGGGTCACCACCCATCCCCACCCATCCACCTGAAACACACCCCGGTCTGGTACGCCGCTGAAGCCAGTAAAGTTCCAAGGGCCATTCGAAAAGGTGTACTGAGCGCCATCCACGCTGCGTTGCACGTCGGCAAAACCGAAGGTGCCGATCAGGCGCTGGGCGACGCCATCCCGTTTGATGATGGCCAGGGTTTCATCCTTGGGAGTAACTTCCCCGCCGTCGGTGAACTCGAAGCGGCCGAGCTTCAGGCTCGAATGCGAGCCCTTGACGCGCATGAAACCTTGCTTGAGGAAGACACTTGCGGCTTTAGTATTGTTGTGATTGGCCGCGTAATAAGCCGCGCCCAAACCGAGCTGCCCCAGGGGTGAAGCCTGCACGGCTTCATTCGGTACCCCCAGCAAAATCGGCGCGGCGAACTCAACGGACCAGTCAAGGCTCTGGGTCTGCTGGCTGAACATCAACCGCAAAAACGATCCGGAGTACCCGTAGGAGCTCTCGCCTTTCGCGCCTTGGAAGAAGTCCCAATCCTCGTAGCGCTCGTGGACCAGTCCGGAGACGGTCACATCGCCGATATGCAGGGGTTCGGGGGCGTCGGACTGCGCGGCCAGATTGGCGCAAAAGATAAGAAGTCCAGCAACACAGGTACAGACACCCTTACATTTTTGACTCACTTTTCTCCCCTCCTCAGTGCAATGAAGCGAGGGTAACGGGAGGAAGCAGTATGCGTCAATAATCGATATCGATTATGGGGTCCTATTCACACCGAAGGACGGTCGCCGGGGCGATCGGCGTCCCGCGGTGGGCCGGCGCAAAAACCGCTGACGAAAACGACGGTCGTGAAAGCGGTTAGGAGAATTTGATAGACTCACGGCTGACAAGGAGCTTCTACCATGCGCGGACTTCTACTTTTGATGCTGGCTGGATTGGTGGCCTTCGGCGCCGAGGATGAGTGGGCCAAAGTGAAGGCCCTCAAGACGGGCGCCGAGATTCGGGTCTTCAAGAAGGGCTCGACGCAGCCCGTATTGGCACAGATGGACGAGCTCACGGAGGATAACCTGATCGTCATCGTGAAGAAGACGCAGATGGCCATTCCGAAGGACCAGATCGACCGCATTGACGCGCGGCCCACCGGCGGCACCCGCACGACCAAGGAAACCACCACCAAGGAGACCTTTCCCGACTCGAAAGCGGCCGCGGACGCGGGGCCGGCGGCACCGGCTGGACCCACTACCACCACAACCACCAGCGTTAGTATGGGCTCCAAGCCGGACTTCGAAACGGTGTACCGGCGGCCCATCGGGGCGCCCAAGAAGTAGCGTTACGGGTGGGAGCGAAACCACTCCGTAACGCGGCGAACATATTCTTGAGGGCTCGCGGCGAACGCCGAGACGTGGTGTGCGCCTGGCACCAGCCAGAGGCTGGTCGATTGCGGATTCAATGCGTGTAACGCCGCTGATTGACTCGGCGGAGTTCTGACATCGCCCGTGCCATGGATGAGCAGGACCGGTACCCTAGTCATGCGTATTGCCATGGCGGGGGAAGCTTGCCTGAGGTCGATACCGTGCGCCGCGCGCGCATAGAGAAAGCCGGCTTGGACTACCGGCCAGGCTGCCCAACGTCCGAGGCCTGAGGCGTGTTCCAAGCGGTAGTAGGCGATGTCCTCGAAGCTGTCGAACGAACACTCCGCCACCACCGCGCGAAACCGCGGTTCGCGCGGCAGCGATTCGAGCAGGATCGCCGCACCCATCGATTCGCCCAAGCCGTAAAGATGCGCGATGGGGCGCTCGTGAAACAACCACTCAGCCCAGGCGTGCACGTCGGCGGACTCGCGGATTCCGTAGGTGATGACCGAGCCGCCGCTCGACCCGTGGCCGCGGGAATCCGGCATCAGAACCGTAAAGCCGGCGCGCAGCAGGTAGCCCGCGTGGAAAGCCATTGCGCCGCGAGTGGCGCCGATGCCGTGCAGCAGCATCACGATAGAGCCATTGGTCTCACGCGGCGTGAAAAGCCAGCCATCCAGCACGATGCCATCGGCGGCGATAGCGCGTGCATTCTCCCACGTGGACGAGCAGTCGCGAGCGATGGCTTCGGCCTGCGCCGCTTCCGGCCGGGCCGCTTGATGATGTGCAGCGCTTTTTCGGCAACTAACCAGTTTCAGTTGCCGCCACAACTCGCAACCCAGCCAACAATTTCCGTACGGCCGGGCCCGCCGCAATTGCATTTCGCTCAGCTTGACTTGGATCGTATCCAAGGCATCGACGGGCACCGGGCGATCTTCTGGAAACAAGCTGAGCGTGGTGGCGCGCTGCCGCTGCTCGTCGAACACATTCAGAGTCTTGCGCCACGATGCCTGCTGGCTGTCGTTGATCTCCCCCAAGTAGAGCACGCGACGTTGCACCACTTTGCCGGATTGCAGGCGCCGACTCTCTTCCACGCTGTCGTAGCGGTGTTCCTTACCGTCCTTCTTCCGCCGGTGGCATCGCAAGAACATGTCCCGTGCAGAATGCCATGCTTTTTCCCCCGTGCATAGAGGGTAGGTCTGCACTACAAGCGATCCCAGAAATGTTTTGTTGATACGGAAACACTTGCGATTCCGCTACTGCCGATTTCTCTCAGAAATTCATGCGAAGTGCGAAGGTCGGGTTAAGATAGGCGTAACGGCCACGCCAATAGTTACACAGATGAGTGCGGCAATCAGCAGTCGGCGGGCTTTGCGGGCGATCGGGCCCATATGAGAATGACGGGCGCTATCCTGCAACCGTGCATTCGAATATACAGTGTTGGCGCAGTTCCCACCTATTAGCATCCGATAAGTGGGAAAAATCAAGCGATTTGCAGTTGGTGCAGTAAGTGCAAGCGACGAGACGGCAGGAGAAACTAGTATGTTTGCTTCGCCGAAGCGCTCCGCGCTTCTTTCGTGGCTGTTACATTGCGGCGCCATCCTGCTGATTCTGGCAACGACGGGCGTCAAACCTAGAAACATCCCGCTGCTTCACGACATACTCGTGGCGCCCGTGGATATAGACTCGTATAAAACCTCGCTGCACGCGGGCGGAGGCGGAGGCGGTGGCGGCGTGCATGCCGATTCGCCAGCCAGCCGTGGCAACGCGCCGCCGTTCGCGCGCAAGCAGTTTGTGGCGCCCGCCGTGGAGATTCTGAACACCACCCCCATTTTGCCGATGGAGCCTACTCTGATTGGCAATCCCGACATTCAGTCCGCCATCTTCAACTACAAGCAGTATGGCGATCCCGATGGAGTGCTGGGAAAGCTCTCGGGCGGTCCCGGGGACGGCGGCGGCATCGGTTCCGGGCATGGCACGGGCATCGGACCGGGAAACGGTCCGGGGCTCGGTCCCGGCGAAGGCGGTAACGAGGGCGGCGGACACGTCGGCTATCTGGGCACGGGAAACGGCTCTCTGACGCCTCCGTTACTGCTGTCGAAGACCGAGCCCGAGTACAGCGAAGAGGCGCGGAAGGCCCGATTGCAGGGCACGGTAGTTCTGCAAATCGAGGTGGACACGCATGGCCAGGCGCAAAACATCACGGTCCGCCAGAGTCTGGGCCTGGGACTGGACGACCGGGCGATGGAGGCGGTGAAGAAGTGGAAGTTCGCTCCGGGTAAAGTCAACGGCAAGCCGGCGGCGGTGGTGGCGTATGTGGAAGTGAACTTCCGCCTGTTGTAAGCGGCTCTGTTATTCGGCGCACGTACGACTTAGGGGCCGGAGGTATACTATGAGTGAACTAATCGAGGGTTCACAAGATGGCGATGCATTGCCCGCAATGCTTGAAGGAGTATCGCGACGGCTTCACCGAATGTGCCGATTGCCATGTGCCTCTGGCCCCTGGGCCCCCACCAAACCCTCCCTCGGAAGGGCATGCAGTCGATTTGGTCACGGTGCTCGAGACGAGCGATCCTTTTGTGGTCAATCTGGGGAAGGCCACGCTGGAAGACGCCGGCATCGAATACGTAATGGAGGGTGACGACTCCGCGGAGCGGGGGCTGACCGGCATGACGCCGATGGGCGCCCTGCCGTCGCAGATTCAGGTGGAATCCGCGCGCGCCGATGAGGCACGGGAACTGCTGGAGCCCCTACGGAATCCCAAACCGGCCGGGGAAGAAGAAGCGGAGAGTTCGTAGTTCACCCCGGAGGCGCTGAGAAAACCCCAAGAAAGGCTAACCGGAACAGGGCAGCCGCCTCGTCTTCCTTGGGGAAGACGCAGAGCCGGCAGAGAGCGCCGAGAAAAAAGCTCTCCACCGACTGCTTCACAGACTGTTTGTTTTGAGCCACGGCTCCGGAGCATGCCTCGAATGCGGCTATGGCGGGCTGAAGCCCGCCCCACGAAGCGTGCGGCGCTGTCGGATGGTGGGGCGGGCTTCAGCCTTTGGCTAAAGCCCGCCACCGGACTTTGGCCTTTCTTAGTGGGGCAGGCTTCAGGCTGCAGCGGCTTTCAGCCGGCTTCCACGAAGCCGGAGGAAATTCCCCGAGGCGGGCTGAAGCCGGCTGAAGCCTGGCTGAAGCCTGGCTGAAGCCCGCTCGCCTGCCTTCCTCGCCGGCATGGGCAGTAGTCAGTGGCTCGATGGATCGCAGCCGCGGGCGCGTCAGGGGTGCTGAAAGCTGACAGCCGAGAGCTGAGAGCTTTATCATAAGCTCCATGCGGACCCTCTACAGCGTAGTTGCAGTTTTTCTCCTTTTCGGCGTCGGCCAGGCGCCGGCGCAGCGGCAGAGGCGCGAGGCCAACGCCGCCGTTACCGTGCTGCATCCCGCGCGCGTCTTCGATGGCGAGGCCCTGCAGGAAGGCTGGGCCGTCCGGGTGCGCGGCGAGCGCATCGAGGCAGCCGGCCCGGCCGCGGGCATCGATACCGCTGACGCCAAAGTGATCGAACTACCCGGCCTCACGCTCATGCCGGGGATGGTGGAGGGTCACTCGCACGTTCTGCTGCACCCGTATAATGAGACGCCGTGGAACGACCAGGTGACCCATGAGGGGCTGGCGCTACGGGTGGCGCGCGCTACCAATCACCTGCGCGACACGCTGATGGCCGGATTCACCACCATCCGCGACCTGGGCACCGAAGGCGCGGCCTATGCCGATGTGGAGCTTAAGCAGGCGGTGAACCAGGGCATCATCCCCGGGCCGCGCATGCTGGTCGTCACCCGTGCGATTGTGGCCACCGGCAGCTACGCCCCCAAGGGCTTCGCCCTGGAGTGGCACGTGCCGCAGGGCGCGGAAGAGGCCGACGGTGTGGACAGCCTGATCCGCGTGGTGCGCGACCAGATCGGCCACGGCGCCGATTGGATCAAGCTGTACGGCGATTATCGCTGGGGGCCCGGACCGGGCGCGCATCCCACGTTTTCGCTGGAAGAAATGAAGCTGGCGGTGGAGACGGCGCACAGCGCGGGAGTGCCGGTGGCAGTGCATTCCACGACGCCGGAGGGCATGCGGCGGGCCATCCTGGCGGGCGTCGACACGGTGGAGCATGGCGATGGCGGGACCCCGGAAGTCTTCAAGCTGATGGCCGAACATCACGTGGTGCTGTGCCCCACAGTGGCGGCGGGCGACGCCACTGCGCAGTACGCCGGCTGGCACAAAGGGCAGCAGCCCGAGCCGCAGGGTATCACGCGCAAGCGGGCCAGCTTCAAAGCGGCGCTGGATGCCGGCGTGACCATTCTGAGCGGCAGCGATGTGGGCGTGTACACCCACGGCGACAACGCGCGCGAGATCGAGATGATGGTGGACTACGGGATGCCGGCGGTGAACGCGCTGAAAGCGGCGACGTCGGTTGCCGGCCAGGTGCTGCACATGGACATCGGGCAGGTGAAGGCCGGGATGCTGGCCGACCTGATCGCGGTGGATGGCGACCCGACGAAGGAGATTTCGGCAATCCGGCGGGTCAAGATGGTCATGAAGGGCGGCACGGTCTACAAGCAGTAGGCCGCGCCGCCGTGGGAGTCACAGAAGGCGGAAGTTGACCTCGATGGTGGCCCGCACCGGAACGGGCACGCCGCCGCTGGTGGCGGGTTTGAATTGCCACTGCGAGACTGCTTCGGCGGCCTTCTCGTCCAGGCCGAAGCCCAAGCTCTTGAGCAAGGTGAGGTCGTGGGCAAAGCCATCGGTGCCGATGGTGACGCTGAGCATGACCGTCCCCTGCAGCTTGGCGGAGCGCGCATCGGCGGAATACTCCGGCTCCTGCTTATTCGTGAGCACGGGGGCGGAAACGCCGTTGCCAACCCTTTCCGCGGAATCGGAGGCTTGGGGGACGTGAGTGGAAATCTCGTCGATTTGCGCCTGGCGAATGGGCATGGCCCGGGTGCGCAGCGCCTCAGCTTCGCCTGAGCGACCCTGGCTGTCAAGCAGGTGCGCATACGTCTCCATTGTGAGGGCGGCTTCGGGCGAGCCTGGCGGGTCCTGCGCCAGCGCCTGGAGGTATTGCATTTCCGCCATGCCGGCGAGTCCGTTGGCGAGGGCGATGTTGCCTTTCACGGTGAGGGCGCGGCCGGCCAGCTTGCCGGACGGGGCCACGGCGAGCGCGCGATCGATGAAACCCTCCGCCGCGATCGGATCCTTCTTCACCAGCGAGTGTGTGGCCAGGTAGATCAAGCCGGGCGCGGTTTCCAGCGTATCTCCCAAGGAGACGGCCTTGGTGTAGAAGGTGACGGCGTCCTCCTCTTTGCCGCGTTTGGCGGACAGGTCCCCGAGCTTCATGAGGCCGGCGGCGTAGGCCGAACTCCGGTCGCCGGACGTCTGCGCGCGAATGCTGAGCGACCTCTCGAGCAGGTGCTGCGCGGCGTCGTACTCATGCCTTCTGGCGAAAGCCGCAGCGGCGATATCCAGTATCTCGATCTTCTGCGGGTCGTTGGCCGCGCCGATGGTGGCGTCCACCGAGGGCTGGATGACTGCATCCGGCTTGTCCTGCGCCTGTAAGGCGGCGAAAGGCGCGACCAGCGTGATCGCCAGCACGGCTGCCGCGAGGGCCGCGCGCGGTCCGGTCGATTTGCGGTTGGTGCGCGCGTCCAGAATGGCCACCAGGCGGCCTTCGAGCTGGGAGGGGCGCGCCATGGCGACCGCCGCCGATACCAACGCCGGCGCGGACTGCATGGAGCGAGCGATTTCGAGCAGATGGCCGGCGTACTCGGTGGCTGGTTCGCCGGCAGTGAGCACCAGATCGTCAGCAGCGCGCTCGCGCTCTTTGACGAATTCGCGCCAGGCCACCCAGGCCAGTGGATTCCACCAGAAGAGCGACACCGCCGCGCGGGCCACGAATTGCGTGGCCAAATCGCCGCGCCGTATGTGGGCTAGCTCGTGAAGCAGCACCACGCGGCGGCGATCCTCAGGCCACTCCCGCGCGCCGGCGGGCAGGAAGACGGCCGGACGGAAGACTCCGAAACTGAGCGGCATGCCGCCGCTCGGGACTTCGAACAGCACAACGTTGTGCCGAATGCCGAGAGCTCGCGCCAGAGTGTGGAACAGCGGTGCATCGGAGAGCCTGCGGGCGGTACGTCGCATGCGCCACATCACCACCCAGGCCGCCGCCATGTGGGCCATCGCCAAGGCTGTGCCGGCTGCCCAGAGCAGCGGAATCAGCAGGCGAAGATCGGGGCGCCAGGGTGCGGGGAGGCCGGAGGCCTGCGCCGCGGTGGTTTGGGAATTCGAGGGTGCGGAAGTGCCGGCCGTGGCCACGGCCGTGGTTCGAAACGTGATGGTCGAGACCAGCGGCGCCAGCGCGCCGGTGCGGACGCGCAAGGCGGGCATGGAGACCGATAGCAAGGGCAATGCCAGCAGGGCTGCTGCGGCCGCGGTCCACACCAGGTGACGCGCGGCGGCCGACTGGCGCCGCAGTGCGAAAGCCAACATCCATGCCGCTCCCACCACGAAGGTGCTTTTGAGCGCGGCGCCGGGCAACATATCGAGCCATGCCAACATTTTATTTTTCCTCTTTCCTCACCTTTTCGATCATTTCCGACATGCGGTCGAGTTCTTCCCGCGTGAGGCGCGTCGCCGAGACGTCGAGAAGCGCCGCCACGATCTGCGCGGGGGAATCCGCGAAGAACGTGTCGAGCAGGTGCTTGACGGCCGAGCGTTTGGCCTTGTCGCGGGCGACTGTGGGCACGTAGACATACTTCAGGCCTTCCGCCTGGTGCTTCACGTGGCCTTTTTCTTCGAGGACGCGGAGCATGGCGCGGACGGCCGAATAACTGGGCGCGTCGGGCATAGCTTCGCGGACAGCGGCGGCGGAGAGCTTGCCGCGCTGGTAAAGGATGTCCATGATCTGGCGTTCCCGCCGGCTGAGCCCCGTGCCGATACTCACCGCACCGCCTCGTGTAGTGTTTTTAGCAGCATGCTAGAAAAATAGCACTAGCGATGCGCGGTGTCAAGGGGGGATTGCGGGTGCTTAACCGTTTTGGAGGTTCCGACTGTTCAGTCCTAGCAACCGCTCCCTTGCGGTCGCGGCTCTGTTACGGTTGCCTCGTGTTTGCAGCTATTTACAGAGCCGCAACCGTAAGGGAGCGGTCCGCGGACGCCCGTTCCCCCAGATCGGTTAAGCACTTAACCGGCTAGTGGGTATCCCCTTCACTCAGCTAGCCCCAACATGTTGGGGTTGCGGCCGGGTCTTGGTCATCGCATCGTAAGTGGCAGGCGGGGTGTTGACGGCCTGCTGCATGAGCCGGAAGAAGGGACGGTGCGGGGGTAATCCTCCACTCCTGAAATCTATATGTTGGGGTAGGCTGAGTCAAGGGGATACCCACTAGCCGGTTAATAAGCACCCGGGTTATGTCTTCGGCACTCGCGAGAAGTGACCCTACTTTGCTCGCCAAAAGTGACCTACCTCGCCGGCACGTTCTAGTACCAGGTTTTGCCCGCGGCGACTAGTGAGAGACGCACGCTCTCGACCGTAAGCAGATGATGTGAAAGCGCCCCGCACGCCTGCGGCGTGGATGATATCGCTGGCGGGCTCCTTTGCCCTTGGGCAAACCTGTTCTTCGTACGGGTCGGTCTAAGTGAACAGCAGTGGGTCATTTCTCGCGAGCGCCGAGGGGTTATGCCCTGTTTTGCGGAGGGCCGCCATTGCCTGTACGATAATATGACCAGTCGAATCGACTCGTCGATATGCCCGAAATTCCAGCTTCCGAAGATGGACGTCGCATCGCCCGGATTGTGCATGAGTTGGACCGGCGCCAGGAGGAGATCGACGAGGCGCTCGACGGCATTCGCGAGATCCGAAAGCCCACCGCCCGAATTACCGTAAAGGAACTGTTGGTCGCCCGCGACGAAGGGCGCAAGTCCTGACGTCTTGTGTTCTCGATGCGTCGATTACGGCGTGCGAGGACGGATCGGCGTGCCGGATTCCTGATCCGCCAACCATAAGCCCGAGCTATCGCAGAAGCATTTCCATATATACATCGGACCGGGCGTAAGGCGATGCATGGCTCGCAGGCACATGCCTGAATCCAATCGATTCGTAAAGGTGGATGGCAGGTGTGAGGGTATGATTGGTTTCCAGGTAGAGGCGGCGCGCGCCGGCGGAACGGGCCGATTCCACCACTGCCGCAAGCAGTTTGCGGCCGATGCCGCTCCCTTGGCACGCAGCGGTAACGGCCATCTTGGCAACCTCGAACTCGTCGGGGCCGGAGCGAACCAGCGCGCAGCAGCCCACGCACTCTCCCTCAATGGTCGCGAGGAATACGCGGCCGCCCGGCGATAGAATGCTCGACTGAGGATCGGCGATCGCCTCTTCGTCCTTCGCTTCCATGCGGAAATAGCGATTGATCCATTCCTCGTTCAGTTGGCGGAAGGCGGCTTCATCGCCGGGTTCGAACTCACGAATCGCGACCTGTTTCCTTGCGGGCGACATTCGAATGCTCCCCTCACCTGCAACGATACGGCAATGCGGAAGATATGTCCAATATCCGAATCATCTATACTGAGACGAATTCGATATGAAAGAGAAAATCGAGCTGCGGCACCTGCGCTACTTCCTGGCGGTCTCCGAGACGTTGCATTTCGGACGGGCAGCGGAAAAGTTGGGGGTGGCGCAGCCGCCCTTGAGCCAGCAGATTCGGAATCTGGAGCGCAACCTGGGATATCCGCTGTTCGACCGGACAACCCGCGGGGTCAAACTGACGCGCGTGGGGCAGTTCTTCGTGGAGCGTGCGCGAAGCACCGTGGCAAAGGTGGCGGACGACGTTGAAACGGCGCGCCGTTTGGGCAGCGGGCAAGCAGGCGCGCTCACGGTCGGATTCGCCGGCTCCATTATGTTCACGGTCCTGCCGAAAGCCATTCGGCGCTACCGGCGGATGCACCCCAGCGTGGAGTTGCGGTTGCGGGAGGGCGCCACCGAAGAGCAGATGCCGTTTCTGCTGGATGGGACATTGGATCTCGGGTTTTTGCGCGATGGGGAAGCCAGGGACGGGCTGGCGATGGAAACCATCTTGCGCGAGCCGTTCGTTGCGGTGCTCCCGGCCCGTCATAAGCTGGCCGGAAAATCGGCGATTTCTCCGGCCGAGTTGAAAGATGAGCCGTTCGTTCTCTTCGCGCGGCGGATGGGCACCCTGGCTTACGACCGCACGGTTGCCTGCTGCGAGGCGGAGGGATTTCGTCCGAATTTCGTTCAGGACGCCCCCCAATGGCCGACCGTGCTGCGGTTGGTTGCGGCGGGTTTGGGAGTGTCGTTGGCGCCCGCATGCGTCGCCAGAATTACGACGCCGGGCGTGATTTTCAAAAGGGTTCGGTCGCGGCATTGGACCTCGATCGACATCGGGATGAAAGCCAAGCTCGATAATGCCGCGGCGGAGGCGTTCCTGGCGATTGTACGCGGCCAATTCTCGAAGCCCCGGGACGACAAATCCGGCCACGCCTACTAACCGATTACTCAGTAGCCCGTCTACCCGGTGTGCGCGATTTTGGGTAGAATGTCTGCTAACGCCATGCCAAACGAATTTTCCGACCGGATCCAGTTGTTGCAAGGAACGCTGGACATGCTGATTTTGCGCACGCTGCTGTTCGGCCCCGCTCATGGGCATCAGATTGCCAAGCACATCCAACGAACCACGGAAGACTTGCTGCAGGTGGAGCACGGATCGCTATACCCGGCATTGCACCGGCTCGAGCGAAAAGGCTGGATCGGCGCCAAATGGGAACCAGCCGCTAAAGATCTGAAGCGTGAATTCAAGTATTACCGGCTCACTCCGGCGGGTAAGCGCCAACTCCTGGCGGAAGAATCGAAATGGAAGCAACTCACGGGCGCGATTGCGCGAATCATGTGGCCGGCGGAGGAAGGCTGATATTGCCTGCGAGAATCAACGCCCGATTTCCGCGTACCGTTGGCCGCGGCGCACGAAATAGTAGATCAGTGCGCCCACAACGAACGCGAAGACGATGATCAGCAGCCAGCAGATTTTGGCGTTTCCGGTGTCGGGCTCCTCGGTGGCGCAGTCAATTAACATCCAGATCCAGAAAGCCAGACTGGCCAGGAAAATGGCCCCGCACAACCCCACGATTAAGCCTGCCATTTCCGTCCATCTCCTCTGGTATGGACCCTTTTTGGTATAAACGTTCCCTGTGCCGTTGGCAAGTGCGCCCGATGGGCTGGGTACTTAGCCGATCTGGGGAAACGGGCGTCCGCGGACCGCTCCCTTACGGGTCGCGGCTCTGTAAGTAGCTGCAAACACGAGGCAACCGTAACAGAGCCGCGACCGCAAGGAAGCGGTTGCTGGGACTGAATAGTCGGAACCCCCAAAACGGTTAAGCACCCCGGCGGGCTGTCCGGAATGCGCAGGCATTTCGTGCGCCACACCTCGCACTCCTGCTATATTTCCAGTCGGGACCCCTAACCGCAGCATCCAAACCGACATGCCCCAGATTCTGGACGGAAATCGCGTTCGCGACGACATTAAAAGCGAAGTGAAACCGCGCATCGAGGCCCTCGCCGCCCATGGCGCGCCGCCGGGGCTCGCCGTGGTGCTGGTGGGAAATAATCCCGCCTCGGAAATCTATGTCCGCAATAAAATTAAGGCCTGCCACGATCTGGGCATTTATTCGGAGAGTATTACTCCGCCCGGCAGCATTTCCACGGAAGAATTATTAGCCATTGTGTACGGTCTCAACACGCGGCCCGATATCGATGGCATTCTGGTGCAGCTTCCCCTCCCGGCGCAGGTGGATGCCAAGCGCATTCTGCTGGCGGTCGCCCCCGCGAAAGACGTCGACGGCTTCCATCCCTGCAATGTCGGCAACCTGGTAGCCGGGCTGCCGGGGCCGCGGGCGTGCACTCCCGCCGGTATTCTGGAGTTGCTGAAGCGCTACCGGATCCCCATCGCCGGCAAACGCGCGGTGGTGGTGGGCCGCAGCGACATTGTCGGGAAACCGGTCGCCATGCTGCTGCTCCACCAGCACGCTACCGTGACCATCTGCCATTCCAGAACGGCTGACCTACCGGGAGTGTGCCGGGAGGCCGATATCCTGGTAGCGGCTATGGGACGGCCGGCCATGATTACCGGCGAGTACATACGGCTGGGGGCGACGGTGATCGATGTGGGCACCAATCGCCTGGATAACCGCGAGGATGTGGCGCGGATTTTCCGCAACTCGGCGGAAAAACTGGCGTCCTACGATAAGCGGGGAAGCGTACTGGTGGGCGATGTCCACCCCTTGGACGTGGTCGAAAAATCCTCCGCCTATACTCCCGTGCCTGGAGGCGTGGGGCCCCTGACCATCGCCATGCTGATGGTCAATACCGTGGCTTCCGCTGAGCGCCGTGCGGGTATATGTTGAAAGTAGGGCTCACCGGCGGATTGGCCTGCGGAAAGTCGTTCGTGGGCGACGTTTTGCGGGGCTACGGATGCCTGGTGATCCAGGCCGACGAACTGGGCCACGCGGTGCTGGATCCGGGCGGGGAAGCTTATGATGGCGTGGTGCGCGAATTCGGGAGCGAGGTCCTGGACGCGGACGGCCGGATTGACCGGCGGGCGCTGGCCGCTCAGGTTTTCGGCGAGCCTGCCCGGTTGGCCGCGCTCAACCGCTTGGTGCACCCGCCGGTGTTTCGCCGGGAGGACGAGTTGATTGCCGAATTCGCAGCGCGGGAACCGCACGGAATTGCCGTGGTGGAAGCCGCCATTATGATCGAAACGGGCAACTATCGCCGTTATGACCGGATTGTGCTGGTGACGTGCCGGGAAGATCAACAGGTGGAGCGCGCGCTTCGGCGGGAAGGCGCCTCGGAGAGCGATGTGAACGCCCGCCTGAGCCGCCAGATGCCCCTGGAAGAGAAACGAAAATATGCCCATTTCGTCATAGATACATCCGGGGAAAAAGAGGAAACGGTCCGCCAGACTTGCGCCGTTTTCCAGGAATTACGGAGAATCGAAGTATGAAAGTTCTGCGACCTTTAACTTGGGCCATGGTGCTGGTGGCCGCATTTGTGTATGTCACGTCGGTCACCCATTGGGATTTCGCGCCGGTCCGCTCCATGGGCCGTCTGTGGAGTGAGCCGGCCGCGGCCGCGCCGGCCTTTTCTCCCGAGGAACAGAATAATATCGATATTTATAAAGCCGCTCGCGACGCCACCGTGAATATCACTTCGACCACGTATCTGCAGGATTGGTTCATGCAGGTATTCCCGCAAAGGGGCACCGGGTCGGGCTTTGTCATCAACCCGGACGGCCAGATTCTGACCAATAATCACGTGGTGCAGGGCGCGTCGCAATTGAGCGTCAAGCTGGCGGACCAAAAAGAATTCAAGGCCAGAGTGCTGGCCCGCGACCCGCGCAGCGATCTGGCGCTCATCAAGATCGATGCTCCCGCCAAGCTGCCGTCTCTTCACCTCGGGGAATCCGACAATCTCGTGGTGGGGCAAAAGGTGCTGGCCATAGGCAACCCGTTCGGATTTCAGGGCACTCTCACTACCGGTATTGTCAGCTCGCTCGACCGCAGCATTCAGACCGAAGACAGCCAGGTACCGCTCGAGGGCATGATTCAGACGGATGCGGCTATCAACCCGGGCAATAGCGGCGGTCCGCTGCTCGATTCGCACGGCAACGTGATCGGCATCAACACCGCAATTTACGGGCAGGGCAATATCGGGATCGGCTTCGCCATGCCCATTAACCGCGCCAAAACGATGCTCGGCGAAATTCAGAAGAACGGGAAGATTTCGCTGCCCGCTCCGCTGGGCATCCGAACCATATATGTGGCCGCCGATTTGGCCGAAGAACTCCGGCTGCCGTCGAGCGGTGGATTGCTGATCCAGAGCGTGGAACAAGGCTCGGCCGCCGAAGAGGCCGGCCTGCGGGGCCCCAATCAGCGGGCAATTGTCGAAGGGAGATACCAGATTTATATCGGCGGCGATTTCATTACCGCGGTGGACGGTCAGCCGGTGAAGGGGAACGAAACGCTGCAGCACGCCATGTCGAAGAAGCGCGGCGGCGACACACTGGAGCTGACGGTAATTCGCAACGGAAAAAGCCAGACGGTGAGAGTCCGGCTCGCCGAGGCCCCGCAAGTGATCTAAAGTTCCGTGTGGGGTGGGCTTCAGCCATGGCTTCAGCCCGCACCCGCGAATGACGGGAAACCTGCGGGCAGGCGGACTGAAGAAGTCCGCCCCACCGAAATTATGCCACCGCGGAATCTTTGGGCGGGGCAGCCGTAACTTTGTTCTTGCTGCCCGGCGGACGCCCGCGCCGCTTGGGCGCCGGCTCTCCCGCCATCCAGGCTGGCGGTCTTCCACGGCGTGGACCGCGTCCCTGGGCCAGACGCTCCAAGGTGATTATCGCCTGCTCGAGCTGTTCTTTTTCCTGCTTCAATTCTTCGAGAATTTTGGCTACATCGATCATGGAGGTCCTCCCAGCCGGCCGGAGTCTGAATTTTCGACCGGCCGAGGTGGTAATGAATTCGCGCTTACGATCTATTGTACACTTTGATTTTCCTCCCAATCGCCCCGAATTATCAATACGGAGGACGTGAAATTCGCTCCATATTCAAAACGGAATTGTACCGCTGGTATCAGCTAGTACGTATAACCCTATCGCTCATTTTTGGGCCGTTTTCCGCCAATAAAAATAAAAAGGCAACCCCAACAGAATCAGGCCGATTCCCATAAGCGACTCGCGCGGGCGGTCGATCGCGGTGGAAAGTAACAAAACAAACGCTCCCGCCACGAACAATGCCGGCACCACGGGATATCCCAACGTGCGATACGGGCGCGCCAGTTCGGGACGCTTGATCCGCAGCACAATCACGGCCGCGGCGGTCATTCCATAAAGAATCCAACTGGCAAATATCACCAGGTTAAATAAATCGTCGTATTTGCCCGTGAGTACCAGAACCGACGCCCATGCGCTCAGTGCTCCAATCGAGAATCCCGGGGTGCGATGTTTCGGATTTACATACCCTATGGCGGAGAAAAAATATCCCTGGCGCGCAGCCGCGTAGGGAACCCGCGATCCGGTGAGAATGGAGCCGTTCAGGGCCGCGAAAATGCTGATCATGGCCGCGATGGCGACCGCATTGGCGCCGGGAGCGCGCCAGATCCTGCGCATCATATCGGCCGCCACCCGGTCGGCGCCGGCCACTTCGTGCGGCGTCATTACCCGAAAATACGCTGCATTGGCCAGCATATAAATCGCGATCACGGCGAGCGTGCCGCCGATCAGCGCCAGGGGCAGGTTTTTCCGCGGATTGCGAATCTCAGACGAGACCATGCTCACGTTATTCCACCCGTCGTAGGCCCACAGCGCCGCCACCAGCGCGGCAATGAACCCGGTGAAGGTCACCGGCGAAATCGCGGCGGCGGCGGCGTGCGGATGGCCGAAACCGAGGCCGGCGGCGATCACCACGCCGATCAGAGCCACCTTGACGGCGGTCACCGCCACCTGGACTTCGCCGCCCACTTTCACGCCGAAATAATTGAGCCAGCCGAGCAGAGCGATCAGTCCGATGGCGAACAATTGCCCCCAGCGCAACTCGAGCGGCGCGCCGTGGGGGCCGAGCGGCAGCGGAACGGTGTAAAACACCCCGTCGAGCGGCGCAAAAAAATTCGACAGGTACACAAAAAAACCCGTCGCCAGCGTGGCGATGGAGCCGCTTTTGGCCACCCACATTTGGGTCCAGCTATAGATAAATCCCCACAGTGGGCCATACGCTTCCCGTAGAAAGACGTATTCCCCTCCGGCTTCCGGCAGCGCCGCCGCCAGTTCCGCGTAGCTCAGCGCGCCGGCCAGCGACAGCAAGCCGCCCACCACCCAGACGGCGAAGACCCATTCCACCGAACCGACCCGCTGAATCATGGTCTTCGGCACCAGAAAAATTCCGCTGCCGATCACCGTGCCGACCACGATCGACATGGCGGGCCAGGTTCCCAGGTCACGCTTCAGTTCCGTGCGGGAAGGGGCTGTTTCCATAGATTCTTAGATCGAAGATCCTAAACAAGAATACTTCAACATTTTTCCTTAGGTCGGGTTGACGACTTCAAACCGCGCCGCTGGCGGCCGTCTATTCTGACTTCCGGCAGCCCGCCAGGGCTGTCAGACTTCTTTGGGTCGGCAGGGGCCGCTCCTGTTCCCCAAATCCTGAAAGGATTTCAGGAGCGGAGCCCTCGGCGCCCACTTTATGGCGGGCTGAAGCCGGCTGAAGCCCGCCGTTCAGGGGCCAAATGGCAGATCTCTAGCAGGGTGGCTCGCAATTTGGGATGGGCGTGCCGTTCGTGTGGGCGCGCGTCTTTTGTGGTCGACCTGATGACGTGACGGGTGCTTCCCGGGAAGGATCGCGCGGTGTCTGAGGCCCGGATCGAGCGGGCGACATCAGGGCACTCTCCGAGTGGGGCGTCAACCGGCCCGAAGCTGCCCAGATCGGACTTTGGAACAGCGCTCTCAAATCCAGTCAATTTCGGAGTGGCTGTGGTGAATGGAGTACGATTTTTGGGAATAGTTGGGCCTATCGATCCAGGGAGAAAGCCCGGCGCAGAGCTCCCTTTAGTGCCGATCGGTCGGCCGTTGCCAGTTCACCGAGGCGGCGCACAACTTCATCCTTCGACAACACCGTCAATTTGTGAACGCGAATCGCAGAGGCTATATTCAACCCGGCCTCACGCCATTGATGAATGGGGATATCGAAGTCGGATACTCTGAGACGGGACGTGATGGGAGCGGCAACAAAATCGTCGCCCGCTGCGTCCAGGAGGACAACACAGGGACGTAATTTGCCAGCGGGCGTCTGGTGGAAAGCAATCCGAATCAGGACGACTTCACCGGGTCGGAGTGTCATGGATCAGAAGTTCGTAGATCGAGTCATCGTCAGCGTAGGCCGCCTCGAATTGCCGTCGGCCCGCGACGCGCCAAGCAGCGTCTTCTTCGGAAATGCCCCACTGAAGTACGACCTGGATCTGCGCTCCCGGCGGAACCTGCGATGCGATCTCAGGCGGAACAGCGATCTGGCCGTTCGGTGCGAGTTCGCCCCTGAAGTCAGCGGTCTTCATATCCGTTCCCTCTTCCCTCTCATCATCTCACGTGTTCGGACATCACGTTGGATCGGCTCTTTTTAGCTCACCGTTCTCTTGACCGGCACTGCGCCGGTATTGCCTGAAAACCAGGCCAGTGTTTGGGGGAAATACGCCGGTCGACAAGGCACAGGAGCCTCAATGGACTACAACGCGACTTCGGGCGAGCTTGCTGCCATTTCTAGGGGCAGGGCGGTAAACGTCCCGGGCCTGAGCCGCGGAAACCCTAGGCGGCAGCGCTACCCTTGCGCAGGATCGGGTGGCAACTGCGCAGCCGGTGACAGGCCGGAAGCTTGTGCGCGCCGCAAATCGCGGAGTAGACCTTGCCCCAGCCTATCCAGGTTTCCGCGTTCGGCCAGCCACTCTAGGCCAGGTAAGAATTTGTAGGCCGCCTCGTCGTCTTGCAGTTTCAGGTTGAGGAGCAGGCTGACCAAGATAGGCGCAACGGTCTGGCTCAAGGGCCCGATGTTCATGCCCGGTCCCGGATTCGCGAGGTACGTGAGACCCTCCTCTAAAATCTCGGGAGGCTGCGTATTCCAGTGCGTGAAACGTGGAACGATCGGAACTGAAAGAATCGTATAGATCAGCGCTAGCCGATCACGGGTGATCCAGCTACGCAAGACGGTAACAGCCCGCTCGCAAAACGCGGGATCGTTCACATTCTCATGCGTGAGGCGGAGAAAGGGCGGTCCAAGATCCAAGACCCATCGCATGCCGTCTCCTTTGCCCGCACCGCGAGAGTCAGGGGTAGGTTGAGGGCCTTGTATCTGATGAGTGTCGGAACCGCTCGGCTGAGCGGTGCAGACCACTTCAAATGGATGTCCAGCCTGCCAGCAAATGAACCATAATTGACAGAGCGAAAAGAGCTCAACAGCGGTGCAATCCTTATCCACACGCGCGAGGTAGAGCGGTGCGATCAACGAGCGGATCCAAGCAAAGTCGTAATCCTTCCATTCGCCGTGTCTGTTCAAGCCTCCATACCTCAGCCGAGGCGCACCACCCTTCACCTGCAGCGAGCATAGCTCCGCAACGGTTTCAGTCGACGGACCAATGGAGAGTCGCGGCTCACAATAGAAGTCGATGCCGAAATCGCCTTCGCGCCGGACCTCGATCACGTTGGCAATCCGGCTAAGAAGAGCGTTCGCACACTTCTCATATTTTCCTCCGATTGAGTCCAACTTATTGCGACGGCTCATGCGCTGGCTCTCGGCATCCGAACCGCCCTGGCTGAGAAGCCGCACGATGGCTCCCGGCGGAAGCGCTGCCCCATCCATCATGATGCACCATCATATCGCCAGGCGCATCGCCCGCCCGCCGTCCACACCTCCCAGAACGCGACTCTTGGGCAACCGCCGGATGCCCGATATGGTCGGGGGTCTTCTGCTGCCCATTCGCGTCGCGCTTCGGACGCGGCACGAGCTACCGGTTGTGCAAGCTGCCGAATGGTGTCGCAATGGAGCCGATTCGAGTCGGCCACTGGTCAGAAAAGAGACCTTGGCCCTGACCGCTGCAACCACGTCTTCACTGTCGCGGCATCCACAGGCGTTTCAGTATTCGGTGCCACGCCCCTGTACCAGCTTTCGTCATCAGAACCGTTCAAATCGGTCGAGCACGTATATCCATCCATGCGACCTGTGCCGCCGCTCACGCCACCACCAGCCAAAGCTCTATCCACGGCCACGCAACCGTACGACTTGCCGTCGGCCCGTTCGTCTATTGGCCGGGGCCGAATCTCAACACGGACCTCTCCCAACTCCATCACCATCACGGGCATCTCTACTTCAGCAGCGAACGGCTGCCTGCTAAACATGGGTTGGGGAGGCGCCGCACTTCGGCGAACCCGTACGGGCTCCGGGGCATACCTTTCACACAGCCCGTACAGCTCTTGTAATCGTTCACGGAAGGTCTTTGCGCGATCCATAATCTGTTCCCTCCCTTGTCAAAACAGAGCGATCTGGTCCTGCGTCAGCGTCAACCGTTCCGATACGGATTCCCGCGACTTCAGGGCGGACTGTATGCTTTCGCTGGCCCTCTTGGCCAGGCCCAATTGCCGCAGGAATTGCGTCAGGTCGGCCAGTCCCTGGCAGTAGTGAGGTTGCATGAACCCGCCAGGGGCGTCAAGCCGCGCGAACATTACAGTGAATGGGGCCTGCTTCAGGGGACCGCCGGGCTCTGCGCGGACGACGTGCAGAAATCCATCTCGGGCATCAAGTGTTTTCCGAAGGTGCTCAACAAACAGTGTGGACATGCTCTTCCCTCCAACGCGCGCTTTGACCTCATCCCAAAGTGCGGCATCCGCTTCTGACAGGTAAATCGTCTTCTGTGGCATGACGATATAATTATACAGCTATCGCTAACACACACGCAAACCAAACAGGCCCGACGGCGGGGCCGGACAGCCGCCCCAAATCCCCTGATACGGGGATCTCGGAAGTGTCGTCTACAGCCGTATCGTCGCCCACTCGGAAAGAGGGAGTAAATGCCGGCGTGTGGCGCGAAATTCACCCCGGCCCCCGGTCGTTTTCAAGAGGGTCTACTGGGCTGCATTTCCACCCCATGGATCTAGGAGGGTTGCTGCCCCGGTCACGGAACAGGGCGCCACCAGCCGTTCGGTCTACCTGCCGGCCGGCGCGGACTGGTACAACTATTGGACCGACCAGCGATTCCGCGGCGGGCAGAGGATCGAAGTGAACGCCCCCATAGACACGCTGCCGCTATTCGTGCGGGCCGGTTCCATTGTGCCCCTGGGAGAGCCTGTCGAGAGCACCAGCCAAGCGCAGAAACTGGCCCGCGTGCGGGTGTATCCCGGCGCCGATGGGAATTTCACGCTCTACGACGACGATGGCAAGACCTACGCCTATGAAGGCGGCGATCAGAAAATCACCCGCCTGCGCTGGAACAATGCAGCCGGCCGCTTCAGCCACGAAGGGTTCCAAGCGTGGACCGGTCCCGATGCCGGAATCCTGGAGATTGTCGGGCGGTGAGGAATCGGGCCGCTTCATAGCGCCACAAAACGGGATCGAACCGTCTCGAAATTCAGAGTGCCCAAATTGCGCTCGCTGGCCAGCTTCAAATACCGCAGCGTATGCCAGTCCGGGTCCCAGTAGGCTTTGGCGGCATACGCGTCCAGAGCCACCGGATCGGTGCCGGCGATCAGGGTCTTCTTCAAAGCCACGTCGGCGAGATTTCCTCCGCCGGGTCCGTTTCTCAGGAGCACTCGAAAAGCATCGATGAGCGTCAGCGTGGGACGCATGAAGCCGGCGAGGTCCACCAGGCTCTCGTGAATTTGCTGGTGCAGCCGCTGGCGCGGGCCACCCAGAATGCCGTACCAGTTCTTCATTCCGAGTGTGGCGCCGGTCAGGCTGTGGTGCTTGGCAATGGGGACGTTGATCACCTTGTCGGCGCTCAGAAAAGGCTCCAGCACCGGCCAGGCGTTGAGCACCTGCCCGCGCAGATCGACCTCCTTGAACAGGCGGTCCTCGGGGAGCACCACGTCGGCGCCCGCGGCTCGGGCGGCCGCGGCAATTCCGCTGCGCGCGAAGCAGGAAAGAGGATGGTTGATGCTCACATCCGTCACAATGACGCGCCGCGCGCCGGCTTCCAGGCACAGCCGGCACACCTCGGCGACGACCAGCGGATTGGTGTTGGCGGCTTGCTCCATGGTGCGATCCCAGGCGACGTTGGGCTTGATGACCACCACATCGCCGCGCGAGATGAAGCGATGGATGCCTCCCAGTTCCTGAATCGCCCGCCGCACCATGCGCGCAGGGTCGTCGCCTTGGACGACCGCCATTTCGGGCAGAGCCTCATCCGCCGGAACCTGGAAATTCGGATGCACTGCGATCGCCACAGGCGCCGCGGGGCGCCGTCCGCGCCCGTTCAGCCAAATACCGAGCCCGGCTGCGCCGGCGGCGACCCCGCCGAGGCGAAGAAGCCGGACCATCGCTTCTCGCCGTCCGAGCGGTGTGGCTTCGGGATCCATGGCCGGTGCACCTTTGACTTCAAGACCAGTTTACGTCTAATCCTGGAAGTGTGAGGGTTGGATTCGGAGTTCGGGCGGCTCTTATCCTGATCGGCTTCACCGCCGCCATCGCTCAGATCGTGCTGCTGCGCGAGCTGATGGTGGTGTTCTATGGCAACGAGAGCTCCCTCGGGCTGATGCTCGGAAGCTGGCTCTTCTGGACGGCCGCGGGCAGCAGCCTGGCGGGGCGGTTTGCGGCGATCGGGCGACATCCGCGCCGCTGGATGGCCGGCATCCAGGTGCTGATCGCCGCCGCGCTGCCCGCGACGATCCTGGCCGTGCGTGCCGCCAAAGGCCTCCTCCAGACGGTGCCGGGCGAGGTTCTCGGGCCGGGCGCCATGCTGCTGACTTCGTTTTGCGCGCTGGGCCCGCTCTGCATTCTTTCCGGCGCCCTGTTTACGACAGGCAGCCAGGTCTACTCCACGGCCGCCTCCGCGTCCGCCGATAAGGCTACCGGTACGGTCTACCTGTGGGAAGCCGTCGGGTGGTCAGCCGGCGGCGTGGTAGCGGGGCTGATCCTGATCCGGTATCTGAACTCGCTCGAAATCGCCGGGCTGGTGGCTGTTCTGAATTTGATGGCGGCATGCGGCCTCGCCATCACGGTCCGGCCGCTACGCCTTGCCGCGATGGGCGGATTGGCTGCCATGGCCGCTCTCGCTGGATTTTTCGGCTGGGGTCGCAGCCTGGAAGCAAGCTCCCAGCAGCGCTTCTGGCGCGGCCAGCAGCTTGTGGCGACGCGCAACTCGGTCTACGGAAGCCTGGCCGTAGTCGGGACGGAAGGAAGCCGCAGCGTTTACGAGAACGGCGTGGTTCTGTTCACCGTGCCCGATCCGCCCGCCGCCGAGGAAGCCGTTCATTACGCGCTGCTGGAGCATCCGTCCCCGCGAAGTCTCCTGCTGATCGGCGGAGGGCTCAACGGCAGCATCACGGAGGCGCTCCGGCACCCCACATTGCAACGGGTGGATTACGTGGAGCTTGACCCCGCCATCCTGGACCTGGCGCGAGACTACTTTCCGAAGGAGTGGGCGGCCCTGCGCGGAGACTCTCGCGTACACGTCCATGTGACGGATGGGCGGCTGTTTCTGAAAGCCACGCAGTCCACCTTCGATGTCGCGATCGTCAATCTGCCGGAACCGCAGAACGCCCAACTGAACCGCTTCTATACGGTGGAGTTCTTCCGCGAGGCGTCGCGCAAGCTCACGCCGGCGGGTGTGCTTTCGCTGCAGTTGAGGTCATCGGAAACCTACATCGGCGCGGAGCTCGCGCAATTCCTGCGCTCCATTCACAAGAGCCTGCGGGCGGTCTTCCCGGATGTCACGGCTATTCCGGGCGAGACGGTCCACTTCTTCGCGGCGCGGCAGAAGGGCACGCTGGCCTCGGGGGCGGACGAACTGCTGGCGCGCTTGCATGCGCGCAATCTCCATACCAGCTATGTGAGCGAGTATTTCATTCCGTATCGCATGACGCCAGACCGCGTGGCCGAGCTGGACGCGCAGATCGCTCCGCTCGGCTCCACGCCCGTCAACCGCGATTTTGCGCCGGTGGCTTACTATTTCGACATTGCGCTGTGGAGCAGCCAGTTCAACCAAGGCTATCGCCGGCTTTTCCGGGCCATGACCGAGGTCCATTTCGGAGCAGTGGCGGCCGCATTCGGAGTGGTGCTGGCGGCGCTGGCGGCGGGTGGGTACTTTCTGACTGCGGGGCGAAACCGGCGGCGGTTCGCGGCGGGGTTCTGTACGGCGGCCACGGGGTTCACCATGATCGGGCTGGAGATGCTGCTGCTACTGGCGTTCCAGGCGATCTACGGCTACGTCTACCAACAACTGGCGGTGGCGATCGCGGCCTTCATGGCGGGTATGGCGCTGGGGAGTTGGCTCGGGATGCGGCGGGAGGCGCGCGGCGGGATGCGTGTGCTGGCTGCCACGCAGGTGCTGGCCGCGGCGGCTCCGCTGCTGCTGCTGGGGCTGTTCCAGGCGATCGGGCAAGCGGGCGGCACGGCCATCCTGGCCGCATTTCCGGCGCTGGCGTTGGTTTCCGGGATGCTGGGAGGATACCAGTTTCCGATTGCCAGCCGGATCTTCCTCGGCGGAACGGAACGCGGTGCAGGTACGCTTTATGCGCTGGACTTGGCGGGCTCGTGCTTTGGTGCCATCCTGTTCAGCACCTGGTTCGTTCCGCTATTCGGCTTTCTTAAAACGGCGCTGCTGTCGGCGATAGTGAGCGTGCCTCCGGCTGCGCTGGCCCTGCTGTCAGCTTCCGGAACAGATCCTGCGGAATGAGCGCCTCCGCCTGCTTCCCTTCGCCGAACACCAGTTGGACCTGGCGGGCTCGTGCCTGGGCGCCATCCTGTTCAGCGCCTGGTTCGTTCCGCTATTCGGCTTGCTTAGTTAGAGCGGCGGTCCTGTCGGCGATGGTGAGCCTGGCACCGGCTGCGCTGGCCATGCTGTCAGCTTCGGAAACAGATCCAACGGAATGAGCGGCTCCGCCTGCTTCCCTTCGCCGAACACCAGTTGGACCTGGCGGCCTCGTGCCTGGGCGCCATCCTGTTCAGCGCCTGGTTCGTTCCGCTATTCGGCTTTGCTTAGCTTAGAGCGGCGGTCCTGTCGGCGATGGTGAGCCTGGTACCGGCTGCGCCGGCCATCCTCTCTGCGTCGGGAACAGATCCAGCGGAATGAGCGACTCCGCCTGCTTCCCTTCGCCGAACACCAGTTGGACCTGGCGGGCTCGTGCTTGGCGCCATCCTGTTCAGCGCCTGGTTCGTTCCGCTATTCGGCTTGCTTAAAACGGTGCTGCTGTGAGCCTGGCACCGGCTGCGCTGGCCATGCTGTCAGCTTCGGAAACAGATCCAACGGAATGAGCGGCTCCGCCTGCTTCCCTTCGCCGAACACCAGTTGGACCTGGCGGGCTCGTGCCTGGGCGCGATCCTGTTCAGCGCCTGGTTCGTTCCGCTATTCGGCTTTGCTTAGCTTAGAGCGGCGGTCCTGTCGGCGATGGTGAGCCTGGCTCCGGCTGCGCTGGCCATGCTCTCGGCGTCGGGAACAGATCCAGCGGAATGAGCGACTCCACCTGCTTCCCTTCGCCGAACACCAGAGCGGTGAAGCGGAAGAGATCGGCGCCGGCATCCTGCCAGGCATGGGCCGGGAGCCCGGCTTTATGACAAACCTCCTCCAGAAAGGTGGGCCGGTCCCATTTTTCGTCGCTGGCCACCTGGGGAAGTAACAAGCCCTCATGGTCGCTGGTATGGATCAGCAATCCGTGCTGCCCGATGCGGATCTCCTGAACGTCCACTACGCGGTGGAGCGGGGAGAGAACCGAGATTTCGTAGTGCAGATTTCCCAGTTCGCTGGCGCTGACCGGGCGAAATCGCGAGTCCCTGAGCGCGGCAAACTGCGCCACGTCGCGAACCGTGAGATACAGCGGTTTGATGGGCGCGACGTATCCGATGCAGCCGCGGAGTTGTCCGTTCTCGGTCAACGTCACGAACGCGCCGCGCTCCTGCGCGAGCGTTTCCAGCCCGCCTGTGGAAGCCTCATAGGGCTTGCCCGCGCGCACCGAGGTTTCGACCGACGCACGCGCGATCTTGAGCAGCGCATCCTTCTCGGCTTTGCTGAGGGAGAACGGCGCTTCGGCGGTTTTGGCAGCGCCGGCAGCCTTCACCAGGGCAATGGCGCTATAGCCGACCACGCGGCTGTGGTCGCCGGTAACGTCGCCGGTGTTGGCGTAATGGAGTACCTTGGCCTGGGTCGCGCCCAAGCGCTCGGCGGCGATCATGGTGGCCACAATCGGCCCTCCGCCGCACGCCTCCCAGACCCGCATATCGAGATTGCGCGAGAGGTCGAAGTAATCGTACTCCTCGATGGCCTTCAGCGTCTTATGGTCTTCTTTTACCGCCTCGTCGTAAGTGTGATAGTGGGAAAGGTCGGAGCTAGCTATTATCAAAGTGTTGGTTCCCGCGACCAGCTTAGCCAGCGCCACGCCGAGAGCGCGGCACGCGTCGTAGCTTTGATCTCCCACAATTACCGGCACGAGTTGAAACTGTCCCAGCACCCGTTGCAGGAAGGGGAGTTGGACCTCGATAGAGTGCTCCAGGTGGTCCGCGGAGGGCGTATGGCCGGCCGACGAAAGCCTGATCGTCGGGCTGGCCTTGGCGAGTTTCGCAGCGAAGGCCTGGTCCACCGGAACCTGGCCGAACGGGGTCGCATACGCGGCGCCGTCATACACCGAGGAGAAGCCGAAGGCCTCATAATGCGAGGGTGCGACCACCACCACGCGGTCGAATTTTCTACCCTTCAACAAGGCGTACGAGTATGCGGCCACGGGGCCCGAATACACATAACCCGCATGCGGCGCCACCAGCGCCACTATATTTTCGACCGGCGGGGGTGCGGCTTTCGCCAGGAAACCGTCGATCATCCCAGCGAGCTCCTTCGGGTCCTCCGGATAGAATGACCCCGCAACCGCCGGTTGCCGGATCTTGGACGCCTGTCCGCCACCGCGCAAAGCGTCTTCCACCAGAAGCAGGCCCGCGGCGACGGACAACGCAACGATACCGAAACGCAGAATCTTCATATGCTTAGCTCGTCGTTCCAACCTGAGCGTTAGCCAAGGTTATTCCTTAACAGCTCCTTAGCGTAGTTCCCGTTATATGGGCGCCAACGAGAATCGTGTTCCCGCTGTGTTGATAAGTTCATTCGATTCAATCGCCAGGTTGCCATTCTGACTTCTGACTCCTGACTTCCTCGACTCCCATATCCCGCAGGGATATCAAGAGCGCAGCCCTTGACCTAGCAGGCTGCGGAAAAAGCCCGTCAACCGCTTGCTTACGCGCGCGGCTCAGAAACGCGCTCGTTCTTTTGCAGGCACTTACAGAGCCGCGACCGTGAGGGAGCGATCCCGGAATGCCCTTTTTCCGCAACCTGCTAGCTCCCGTTACATGGGCGCCAGCGAGAATTTTGTTCGCTGTGTTCATAAGTTCATTCGATTCAATCGCCAGGTTGCCATTCCGATTTCTGACTCCTGACTTCCTCGACTCCCGTATCCCGCAGGGATATCAAGAGCGCAGCCCTTGACTTAGCTCCCGTTACATGGGCGCCAACGAGAATTCAGTTCCCGCTGTGTTGATAAGTTCATTCGATTCAATCGCCAGGTTGCCATTCCTGACTTCTGACTCCTGACTTCCTCGACTCCCATATCCCGCAGGGATATCAAGAGCGCAGCCCTTGACTTGGTTACCCGTCCCAAACGCCTGGGATGGCTTGTTGGCAGAAGTGGCATTTCCCCTTATCGAGGTGCAGCGCTTGCACCGTGAAGCCGGCGCGCTCTACCACCGCGCGGCGGCATTTCGGGCACCAGGTGCTCTCGGCTGGATGGCCGGGGACGTTGCCGATATATACGTAGTGCAGACCTTCGGCGTCGCAAATAGCCTTGGCGCGTTCCAGCGTCGCCAAAGGGGTGGGCGGAAGGTTCTTCAACAGGTACTCCGGATAAAAGCGCGAGAAATGCAGCGGAACGTCCGGGCCGAGTTCCGTCTTGATCCAGCGGGCGAGCCCGCGGAATTCCTCATCGGAATCGTTCAGGGTCGGCACCACCAGGTAGACCACCTCGGTCCAGGTGCCCAGTTTGCGGATTGTCGCCAGGGCGTTCAGCACGGGTTTGAGCTCGCCGTTTACGACCTCTTTGTAGTACTTCTCGGAAAAGGCCTTGAGGTCGATCTTGATGGCGTCCACGCGGCTGCACAACTTTTTCAGCGGCTCATCCTGGATATAGCCGCCGCTGATGACCACGCTTTTCACGCCCGCGGCGCGGCCGGCCTCCGCGGAATCCAGGACATATTCGCAAAAGATCACCGGCTCGCTGTAGGTATAGGCGATGGAGCGGCACTCATTCCGCCGCGTGATGGCGGCCAGGTCCTTCGGCGGAAGGAAGGTGCTGTTCACTTGTTCCGGGCGCACCTGAGAGATATCCCAGTTCTGGCAGAATTTGCAGTTGACATTGCAGCCCGCCGTGGCCACAGAGAAGGCCGTACTGCCGGGGAGGAAATGGAACAAGGGTTTCTTTTCGATGGGATCGACATGCGCCGCGCAGACGCGCGCATAGACCAGCGAGTAGTAAGTGCCGCCGCGGTTTTCGCGCGCGCCGCAATAACCGCGTTCGCGGTCGTCGATCACGCACTCGCGAGGGCAAAGCTTGCACCGGATCTTCTTATAGGGCAGCTTTTCGTAGAATCGCGCCTCGATGGTGAACCGGGCGTCGCTATCCACCGCGCCCGCCGCGAAACATGGAAGCGTCAGTGCCTGCAGAAAGAGCCTGCGATCCATGGAGTTCACACCTCCACTTCGTCGATCCGCTTCGGATCGTCGGTCCCGAGCTGGTGCTGGGCATCCGCCGCGGTCGAGATGTAGACCGGCTCGCGATGCAATTCGCGCAGCGGCTTCATTCCCTTTTCCGCCCGCTTGCGTTCGAGGATCTGCCAACCGGTGTAGTCGAGCGCCACCGGATCGCGCGCCACTAGCAAACCGTTATAGGGCCACGACCATTGCGGCATATAAGACGGTCCGCCTTCATACTGGGCCGTCAATGCATCGCAAATAGTCAGCCGCACCTTTCGCCGGATAGGTTCGAACATATTCACGTCCGCGACATAGGGGTCGCCAGTATTTACGTGGTACTTATTCGGATTGTGAATCGCGCCGAACAGGTTCTTGAGGGCCATGGTCACGCCGACGATGCCGTGGTCCTTGAGCACGGGTAAGTTGATCACGGCATCGCAGGTGCGGGTCAGCGTCTTTGACAGCAGGCTGCCGGCGCTTCCATAAACCACCAGGTCGGTATCGTAGCCGGCGGCATCGTTGCCGATGCAACGGATTCGATCGTTGCGGGAGGCCACGCGGTAGCCGGCGCTTTCGAGGTCGGAGTTCAGGCGGTCCCAGATCACGATGTCCTTCTGCGGGATTCCGGCTTGCTGCAGGCGCTCGCAGATGGCTTCCACCAGCACGGGGCTGGTAGAGTTGCCCCTGCCGGACAGGCAATTCACTTTCAGGCCGACCACTTCGCCGGGCCGCACCACCTTCTTCCAGGCATCGGCCGGCGAGTTGCCGCCGTAAAAGGACTGCACGGCGCGATCGAGGAGCTTCAAAACGCGGGCCGAATCGGGGGAGCCTCCGGCGAGACGCAAAGCGGGATCGCGCGCGATGACGACTTTGGACTTCTCGGGGATGGCAGCTTGAGCGACGCCCCGGGTCAGCCAGGCGCTGGCCAAGCCGGCTTCGAGGAGGCCCCTGCGGGTAACGCCGTATTGTGGGCCGATGCGCATTGCTCTTGCCCGGCGATTTCAGGTACTCCGATTCCTTTATAGCACTAGCCGCCCGTCCAGACCAGGGGGCCATTTCTGGGTTTGGAGTTTGCGAACATACGAACCGTGTCCAGATGGGGGCGGGCGCACAACCGGGCTACGGCCATCGCGGGAGCTTCGGAGGGGTCGATTAAGGGGAGACGGGGCAGCAAGCCGTTCCGATTGTCACGCGGCACCGAGGAGGGGATCTCTTCCAAGAAAACGCCGGGAAGCTCGAGTTGGATTGGGCCCGGGCTGTCCCAAACTCCGCCGACGTTAACAGAGGGCGTTGAGAGCTTATGGGCCCACTCTAATTCGCCTCGGACAGACGTGTGAAGGAACTTTGTAGCTCGATCCGATTCTGTTGTTTATTTCGATATGCTTTTTGCCTTCCGGATCATCAGGCTTGTTATTGCGCGTCCGGCAGTTCTTATTTGCCTTGTCAAGATCGGCCTCAAAGTACACGTGCTTGATAGCTACGTTGGGGACATCTCCCTGCAACCTCCTCGTGATCCGCTCAAGGTTCCCTTCTTCGCAAAACCCGATATCGACCACAACGCAATCGGCGTTGCTTCGGAGGGCTTCAATCAGTTCGGCATAATGCTGGGTCGGATTGCAGAGAAATCCCTCATCGAACCTTCGGACGCCCTCCCTTTCCATCTCTAAGACAAGGGGAGTCTTGCCCGATCCGCAGTAGCCCAAGATAAACGTGACCGTCGCCATTTTCAACCGCGCCAGCCTGAAAGGTCCAGGTTCTAAGCTAATGTTACCGGAGGCGTGGCACGGAGTCGAGCGCTACCTCATGTCGGCAGCGCCGCCGGTTGAACTATTTGCTCACCCTGCTCCTTGGTGCCGGCATCTCAGGCCGACTCTGATAGATTCGAGTCGCGCGACCGCCTGAGCCGTCGTCCGCACCGCCTTAGTTTAGCGGAGGTGAGCGGTCAGGTCCCTCACGTCCCGGTACCCAGCCATTGCGGAGAACGTTATTGGAGGACCTATGGGGTTGCCACTCGAATCATGGAACCGCGCGCGGAATGTCGAAATATCCTCCTCGAGAACCTCTCCGGTCCAATCTCCCTTTTTCGCGAATACTGACGCAAACACGCTCTCGATACGTCGACGGTTTTCAACTTCGCCGGCGCTCAACTCGTCAGGACTCCTCTTCCAGTCAAGGGCTATGCTCATACATCCTCCCACCGCATTTCTACATTAATTATCGCGCTCGCCGGCCGCCGACGCCCTATTTTTTTCTTCATGAATTCCGAAGGAATGAGAGCCTGTCGGCGCGTCGCTGCACCCGCCAATCGGCCAACGGTCGCCGCCCGTCGCGCGTGGAATTTGCGGGGTACGCGCTGAAACCCGTCGCTTGCTCGTCCTGTCTTGGGACCTCCTCAAGGATCTTGCCTTACCCACGTCCCGCAAAAGTCATCTATGGGGGTCCATATGGGTCCGACGCGGCCCAACCCCGGGTCCCCCGGGGGCTGCCCGACTAGTAACGACTCAGCGGTCATTGCTTCGCCAACCTTGCCGCCATAGCCTGAGCCAAGCTCACCAGCGCCCCTTCCGTCCGCGGCGTATCCTGGTACGCCACCAGGCGCATGAAAAAGGGGCCTTTGCGAAACGTCACGCTCTGGCCATAACTCCTGCCCGCGTCACCCAGCGCCATGGGCGTACTTCCGGCGGACTGCTCCGATTCGAAGATGGCCGCTGCGCCGCGCGGTGCGTCCATCCAGTGGATGTCCGCCACGGCCTCCACGGTGTCCTCATAGCGATAGTTTGCAGTGAAGGTGCGGCGGATGCCCGCCCGCAGATACCGCTCGGCGTCGCCATCCACATATTTCCAGAGATCGGCGGCTTCGAACGAACGCGTTTCGCCGGTCTTCGTCCAGCCGGGGACTTCGCCCGTTTCCGGGAACCAGGGGGCAACTTTCGGCGCCCGTTTCAGCAGAATCTGGTTGGTCTTCGACCGGCTTTCGCCGCCGCTGGTGACGTAAACAGCCGGCCGGTCCTTTACCGGACACGCAAACTCGCAGGCTCCGCAGCCGACGCAGTGCTCGGGATCGATGTACGGCTGGTACACCTGCCTGGTGTTCCCGGCGGCATCGGTCACCTCGGCTGGCCGCAGGTAGACGGCTTTGGGCGAAGTCGGGCACCATTCCTCGCACACGATGCAGTCCGTGGCCATGGACCAAGGCAGACATCGGCCGCGGTCATAGAAAGCCGTCCCGAGGCGGATGGGAGCGCCGCCGGCTCCGGACCCCGCCCCGGCCCAGCCTTTCTCCTGTGACGTAAACTCCCAAATTGCGCCGGTGGGGCATACCTGGCCGCAGAGGGTGCAACTGGGTTCGCAATATCCCACGCGCGGCGCCAGCACGGGAGTCCAGATGCCCTCCCACCCGGCTTCCGTGAAGGTGGGGTGCAGCGCGTTGTTGGGGCATACCTTCATGCATTCGCCGCAGCGCACGCAGCGCGCGAGAAACTGCTTTTCGTCCAACGCGCCCGGGGGGCGGATCAGCCGCTCGTGCGGTTCGGCGCCCAGGCCGGTGTTGGCGCGCAACAGGGGAATCGTCACCGCGCCGCCTGCCAGAGCGGTGAATATCTTGCGCCGCTTGAGATCGGCGCCCTCGATCGTCCGAGGACTGGGCGATGGCGGGAGAAAGCGGAATTGAATCCCGCCTTCCGGGCAATCGGCGACGCAGTTCATGCACAAAAGGCATTCGGCTTTACGCCACGGAGCGCCGGGAATGGGATCGTCTCCGCCCTGACAATGAAGCAGACACCGGTTGCAATCCTCGCAATGGGCCGGATGTTTTTCCAGGCCCAGAATGGACCATCGCGAAGCCAGCCCCAACAGGGCTCCCAGGGGGCACAGAGCCCGGCACCAGAAGCGCGTGATTCGCAGATTGAGCACCAGTATAGCGATGAAGATCGCTCCGAGGACGAAACTCTGGCGGTAATAGGCCTGCTTGAAGCCGAGCACTGCGTGTAAAGCGTAGTTCGACGACGGCAGGATCGAAAGCGCGAGCGATCGCACGGTCAGCGCGATGGGGTCGAGTATTCCGGCCAGCGCGCTGCCCAGGAAAGCCGCCACCAGCAGGGCGAAAAGCAGATAGTATTTGTAGGTCTGCCAGGGTTTGTAGCGGTTGGAAGCGATGCGTTGGCGGCCCGCCTTTCTTTCCGACCGGATATTGCTAACCAGGTGGTTCAGAGTGCCGAACGGGCAGACCCACCCACAGAAAGCTCTTCCCAGGAACAGAGTCGGGATGAGGACCGCCAGGCTCCATAGCAAGCCGCGGTAGAGAGCGTGGGTGGAAAGCGCGTTGGCGATGGCAATTAAGGGGTCGGTCTCCAGGAAGGCGCGTACGGGGTAGGGCAGCCGGAACGCGAGTTCGTCCGGCTGGAAGGAACCGCGAAATTCGGTTTTCCAGAGGAGGACTCCGAAAAGTCCCAGGAACAGCGTCTGCGACAGCCGGCGCAGCCTGGGCAGGGTCAACCCGCTCCGGACAATCGAGCGGTTGCGCGCGGGTTGTGTACTACGCCCGCCAAACACAGCTTTCAAATCAAGTATACACTTTGGGGATTCCGGATTCCGGCGATAGCCGATAAAAAGGTTCAATTTCCTGGTTTTGGGTCTAATATGAGGACAAGGAAGGCTTGGTATGGCGCATGGCCTTCATTCCGCACTATCGCTCCCCGGAGTTCCAACCGCAATTATCTGCAAGGGAGGTGACCTATGTTGAAAGGTTCGAGAGTCTTGGTTGTCGCGGCGCTGCTCAGCGTGGGCGCGGCATGCAATTCCGGACGCTACACATCGGCGGGCTTTCGGTTGCCGGCGGATGGAAATCCGGAAAGAGGCAGACAGGCCTTCCTGGAATTGGGGTGCAACTCGTGTCACGCAGTGACCGGCATGGACCTTCCAAAGCCGACCGTGCAGCCACCGGTGCCGGTGACCCTGGGCGGCGAGGTCGACGCGAAATTGAGCGATGCCTACCTGGTCACGTCGATGATCTATCCATCGTATGACCTGGCACCGTACCCCAAGGACCAGATCACCAGCGGCGGAGTGTCGCGGATGCCGGCCTATGCGGACAAGATGACGGTACGGCAGATGGTGGATGTAGTTGCATTCCTGCAATCGCGTTATGTTGTCCGCCCGACGCCGCAATACTACGGAATGCGCTGATTCTCGCGATTGGCATTACGCCTTGTTGCGCGGTGCAGGCTTATGCGGTACCGCCAGGAGGCGCTTCTGTATCGACGCGGCCTTTCGGAGTTTGTCGGCCATCCAGGTGCGGACGACCTTCGGGTGCCGTCCTCGTTCCATATCCAACACCATTGTAGACAATCCGACGAACGTCCCGGCGCCGCCCAGCAGCCGCAACGGTTTGGTGTTACAGTTGCCAGGTTCAGCGTATTTGACTTGAGGTTCTGTTTTACCAGGAGGAATTTATGCCCGAGCTAATCGGGTCGCCGACTCCGATTTCGAGCGTCGGCAACATACCCAAACTGTGCGATGAGTTCGTCGGCCTGGTCAACACTGGGGACTCGAAAATCTCCATCACCCTGGTGCACTCTCCGGCCGGATGGGAGGGGGTCAATCAGTATGGCGAATACCACGAATACCGGGTGGTCCTCAAAGGAATGCTCCGCGTGGAGCACCCTGGCGGCGCTATCGACGTCGAAGCCGGCCAGGCGCTTTCCGTGAAGCCCCTGGAGTTGGTGCGATTCTCCACGCCCCGCGAGGGCGGAGCGGAATACATCAACGTGTGCATGCCGGCCTTTTCACGCGCTATTGTCCATCGCGAGACGGGCAAGGTGAAGCCGTAGCGGTTCGTGGGGGTTCCGCATAACCTGTGACCTCGGCCTAAACGGCCGCCGCGCGGATTTGGAAAGCCCAGGCGAAACGACAGGGACGCCGGGATTCATCCTGCATGCCGGGCGGGATCTGCACTTCCAAGCCGGCGGCTGCCCAGCTCCATTTCAGCGCCTCGCCCATTCCTAGCATTTGAATAACCGACCCTTCGGCCGGCCGGACCGAACGGAGCAGCAGTTTTTCGCCAGGCCACTTCAACACGAACGCATAAATGGTTCTCTTGTCCTTGGTTTGAGTGAACCGAATATCGGCGCCCTCGGACCAGAGCTCGGCATCGCGGGCGCGAGTGGAACAAATGCCGCCGCCATTGACCTTCAGCCAATCTCCGACTTCCCTCAGTTGGCCGATCGCCGTAGGATGGAAGCGGCCGTCGCCATCCGGGCCGATCCCCACCATGAAATTGCCGCCCTTGGCTACCGTATCGATCAGGTTCCGCACGGCCCAAGCGGCTCCCTTATAATTCCCGGCGTCGCGCTCATAGGAGAATGAAGATCCCAGCGGGTAAATGACGAACCATGGCGTATCTGTATTCCCCTTGTCGCCGGGCACAAACCCCTCGGGAGTGTAGTAATCGCCGTAATTGCCAATCCCACGCGCCCGGAGCATGACGTCAGGTTGGAGTTTTCGCAGATGGAGGATGGTCTCACGAAGTTCGGGCCATACCTTCGGGCCCAGCCACTGATCCAGGCAAAGCATGTCGATGGGTCCGTAGTTCGTCAGGAGTTCAGTCAGTTGGGCGCGGTGCCGCGCCATCATGCGGCTGACTTCGGCCGGACTCGGATCCGGGACAATCGCCTCTTCGGCCCCCAGGCGCTTCTTCACGTCCGGATAATCCGTGGTTAAGACATCGGACGAAGGCACTTGTAGAGGATGATAGGCATACGGCCGGAAATCGGCGTCGTACCAGTCGGGATGGGAGAAATAGAGGTCGATCTTGATGTCCCGCTTGCGGGCGGCCTGGCAGAGCTCCTTCACCACATCCCGCCCGAATGGCGTCTCCATCATACTGTAAGCCAGATCGCAGGGCTCGATCTTCGGCCCGCCCGGGGCCACCCAGTTGGCACGCTGCCGGACACGGGTGCGCGTGTCGAACATGGAAAAGCCGTCGTGATGCTTCGTGGTAAAAGCAAACATCTTCATGCCACAGGCGGTGAACAGATCCATCCACTCATCGGCGTTGAAGCCGCGCGGATTCCAGGTTTTGTAAAACGCCTGATAGCGCTGCCGTTCCGGGTAAGACAGCTTCAAAAACGGCCAGGATTCCCCGGGCTCCCCGAGAATGGAGTACGGTCCCCAGTGCAATCGCACGCCGTACTTAATGTCGCGGAATCGTTCGTACGCCGCGCCGGAAGCCCAGCGGTACTCCGGGACGGGGACGTCTTCCACGTACGATTGCACCCTTCGATAATGAACATCGCTCGCAGGAAGGCGATGGTTGACACGGTCACCGGCGGCGCGCAACCTCTGTAGGGCCGCCGCAGCGGCGAAGCCACCCGACAGGAATGATCGGCGATTCATTCTATCTCCGCGTATCAGGAGAACTGCCAGCCTCGTAGCTTATCGATCTCACAGCGGCTCCGGTTGATGTAAGGTCTTCGTTCTTCCAAACCGTACTTACGCGCCAGTTCACGCGCACTTACACCTGGACGCTTCGCTCTAAGCACGAACCAACCTTCCATCGGAAGCCATTTCTCGCGTTCCACGTCTTCTCCGTGCTCTTTGAGAAGGTTCGCGAGCTTCGCTGGTAAGTTGAAATCCTGGTGAAAGAGGCAGCGGTCCAGGTCGAAAGTGAAGCGAGTGACGTTGATGTCGTTGGACCTGTTGCTATGGTCGTAAACAAGCTGCTCCCCATCGATGTCGTACACCAGACAATCGGGGGTCCACGTCGCGCTCATCACGTAATAGTTAAAGTCAATCGCCCGCGCTTGGAGCGACCTGCCGGCCGAGTAAGCGCTCGGCCAGACTACCAGTTCCGCGCCCAAGTCCGACAGGCGCTGCCACAGCGGCGCCCAATTCACGTCGAAACAGATCGCGAGACCGACGCGGCCGAAGTCGGTCGTGAAAACCGAAACCGCCTGGCCGGGTTGGACGCCGGGGCGCCGGGCGAACTCCTCGGCGTAAGGAAACAGTTTGTCGTAAACGCCGGCTATCTGGCCGCGCCGGTCGAGCAGGACCGCGGAATTGAGGCGCTGCCCTTCCTGATTCCGGTCGATGGGGCAGACCACGTAGGTTCGGTGTTTGCCGGCCAACCGGGCCAAGGTCGAGATTGTGGGGCCGTCCAAGCCCTCTTCGCTCTTGTCATTCTGACCTCGGCAGGTCTCCGGCAGAGCGATAATGTCCGCGCCACGCGCGCCCTCTTTGTCAACCAGGCCGGCGATCTGTTCGAGGGACAGTCCTGGCTTAAAACCGATGCTCACAGCTCGGACAGGCCGTCCGATTTTACCTGGCGCCTCCCCGCTGCGTGCTGCCTCCTGCTCCTCCATGGAGGCGCGCTCGGCGCCTTCAGCGGAAACCAAGGAACCCAGCGCGATGGCTGAGTCTTTCATGAACTGTCTTCTGTCCATGGTTGCGTCACCCTTTCCACGAGCCGAACATGAGACTTGCTGCCGCGAACTGCCTACATTATATATGCGATTCCCAGCGTCGGGGCTGACCAGCGCGGCCTAGCAGGCTGCGGAAAAAGCCCGTCAGCCGCTTGCTTACGCGCGCGGCTCAGAAACGCTTCTTTTGCAGGCACTTACAGAGCCGCGACCGTGAGGGAGCGATCCCGGAATGCCCTTTTTCCGCAAGCTGCTAGGGTGCTTAATCGTTTTGGGGTTTCGACTGTTCAGCCCCAGCAACCGCTTCCTTACGGTCGCTGCTCTGTTACGGTTGCCTCTTGTTTGCAGCTACGTACAGAGCCACGACCTTAAGGGAGCGGTCCGCGGACGCCCATTCCCCCAGATCGGTTAACCACCCCACGGCCTAGAGAATCGTCGATCTTGGCCTTCACCGTCCGCCGATCGAGCCCCAGCCGCCGGGCAGCCTCCTCGTAGCTGCCGCTCTGCCGGTAAATGTAGGTGCAATATCTGCGGAGAAGTTGGTCGGCAGTGAGCCGCCCCGCGCGGAGTTCGCGCGCCAACTCGTCCGCGGGATCTCCGGAATCCGGCTGGGTGGGCCGGTAATTGCGGCGGATGAGCACATTGCGCACGCATTGTTCCAGCTCGCGGTAGTTGCCCGGCCACGAATAGTCCGGCCCGAGATTCTGCTCCACCCACGCCATCGCTTCCGCGGCCAGTTCCTCCCCTTCCGCACCGGCGATCTTGCGCGCCATGTAAGCGATGGATTCGCGGAGCACCTGCGGGGAATCGGTTATTTGCTCCGCCAGCGACGGCGTCGAGATCTGGTCCGAGCACAGACGGTAGTAAAGGTCTTCGCGGAAACGGCGGCTATGAATGTCGGCTGCCAGGTCGCGATTCGTGGCGGCGATCAGCTTGCCTTGAAATCGCAGGCTGGCGGTATCTCCCACGGGATTGAGTCGGCGAGTCTCGATCACGCGGAGCAGTTTTACCTGAATACCGGGGTCGAGGTCGCCCAACTCGTCCAGGAAAACCGATCCGCGCGCGGAACACGTTTCGAGCCACCCCTTGCGGTCTCCTACCGCTCCCGTGAATGAGCCGCGGCGGTGGCCGAAGAGCTCCGATTCCACCAGCGTGGGCGAAAGCGCCGAGATGTTGATGGGAAAGAATAGCGGCGCCTCGTCATCGGGGAACGTCATGCGACGCTCGTCGAACCGCAGGTAGGGCGATTCGGCGATGGCCCGAGCGACGAGCTCCTTACCCGTGCCGGACGGGCCCGTTATGAGCGTGGCGAATTCGCCCATTCGCTCGAAGAGCGTGCGGCGATATCGCCGCATATCGTGAGTGAAGATCGATTGCCACACCGCTGCGCGCAGGCGGGCCGCGGGCATCGAGTTCCCGATGATGTCCTGGAATATGCGCTCGAATGCGCACTGGATCTGCCGGAAGCAGGCAAACGTGTGGGCCGGCTCGTAGCCCGAGGGCAGCGACAGCCCGTCGATTTCGAAGAAGTGCCGCCAGTCCGCCAGAAACTGGACGTAGAACCGCCAGCGCGACGGGCCGGCGCCCTTCGGTTCGCCGAAGCCGGCATCGAAAAAGCGGGGATAGTAGCGCTGATACAGAAGGTTCAGGACACCGTCTTCATAAAGGACGCGATCTTCCTCGTTTGCCGCAACCCGCGCCGCCAGCTTGGTCCGGAGACGCGGGCATAACTCATCGAGACGCGCCCCGATTCGCCACACATTGGGACGGCGCCGGTCCGGCTCGCTCACCGAGAAGCTCCACACCGGCTGGTCGTCCACGAATTCGGTTCCGAGCGCCGCGCGCTCGTGCTCCACGCGCTCCGGCAGGAACGGATTGCAGAACGCCAGCCGGGAAGCGGCTCGCAGAAACGCCCGCTCCGGCGAGGATAGGAAAGCCATCGGTACACAGTTATTGTACAGAGCGGAGCAGGAAATGTACATTCCCGTCCGCTTTCGATCTCCCGCTTTTTGTAAGTCAATGAGTCCAAAAGACCCGAGGAATGGGGTGTATCGTGTACTATTCATCGCGCCATGAATAGTGATTCAATGACACGAACGATGTCCCACGGCGGCTTCAGCGACCTGATTCGGCGGAGGGGGTTCCAGGCGTTCCTGTGGACGCAGTTCCTGGGCGCTTTCAACGACAACCTTTATAAGATCGTCGTCTCCATGCGTGCCGTACAGGTTGCGGCGGCGTCGGGAAGCCAAAACCTGGCGTTGGCCGGGGCGGTATTCGTGGCGCCATTCCTGCTCTTCAGCGGATACGCGGGCCACCTGGCTGACGCGGTCAGTAAGCGCACCGTGATGATATCCGTGAAGGTGTTCGAAGTCGCGGTCATGCTGCTCGGACTGGCGGTGTTCTTTTCGAGCCGTGTCGAGCTGATGCTCGTGGTGCTTTTCCTGATGGCGGTCCATTCCACAGTCTTCAGCCCGGCCAAGTACGGCATCGTGCCGGAAATGCTGGGTGACGAGGATCTCTCCCGCGCCAACGCCCTGCTCGAAATGAGCACCTTCGTGGCGATCGTGCTGGGTACGTCGACCGGGTCCCTTATGTTCGTCATGTGGAAGAACGAGCCGTGGAAAATGGGGATGGCGATGGTCGCGGTGGCCATGGCGGGGCTCGCCGTCAGCCTCCGCATCGCTCGCGTTCCGGCGGCCGGCGCCACATCGCAATTTCGCCTCAACCCCTTTTCGGAAGTGATCACGGGAACCAGGCATCTGCTTGGCGACCGCCCGCTGTGGCTGACAGTGCTGGGCATCTCTTACTTCTGGTTCCTGGGCCTGCTTTTTCAGTTGGACCTGCTGCTATTCGCGAACGAAGTGCTGCACGTCGGCGATCTTCAGACCGGCCTGATGGTGACCTGCCTGGCAATCGGAATCGGCGCGGGCAGCATGCTCTCGGGAAAACTCTCGGGCGACAAAGTGGAGCTCGGGCTGGTGCCGCTCGGTTCCATGCTGATGGCGCTCTTCTCGGTCCTGCTTTATGCGGCCAGGGGATCGTACGGCTGGTCGGTCGCGATGCTCGCGCTGCTCGGCGTATCGAGCGGACTATTCATCGTTCCATTGAACGCCTATCTGCAGCAGCGGTCCGAAGCTCGTGAAAAAGGCCGGCTGATCGCGACCAACAACTTCTACAACACCGTAGGGATGCTGCTGGCTTCCGGGGTGCTGTGGGCGATGCACGACAAGCTGCACGTGGGGCCCGACAAGCTGATCCTGATTTTCGGACTGGCAACCGTAGGCACCACGGTCTACGTCGTCTCCGTGGTGCCGGATTTCCTCATCCGCTTCGTGCTCTGGATGGCGACCCATACGGTCTTCCGGGTCCGCATCGTGGGGCAGGAGAACGTACCGTTTCGCGGACCCGCGCTGCTGGTCTCGAACCACGTGTCGCACGTGGACGGTCTTCTTATCGGCGCCTCGGTGCAGCGTCTCATCCGGTTCATGGTCTGGCGGCCCATCTATGAAATGAAAATGCTGCGTTGGGTTTTCCGGCTCACCAGTGCGATTCCGGTGGGCACGCGCTCGCCCCGCGAGGTGGTGGAAGCAGTGCGGCGCGCGCGTCAGGAGCTGGCGGCCGGCGAAGTGGTGTGCATTTTCGCGGAGGGCGCCATCAGCCGGACGGGCAACCTTCTGCCGTTCAAAAGCGGCCTGGAAAAGATCGTGGCGGGCACCGAGGTTCCCGTCGTTCCCGTGCATCTCGACCGTGTGTGGGGCAGCATCTTCAGCTTCGAAGGCGGCCGGTTCTTCTGGAAATGGCCCAAGCGGATTCCATACCCAGTCACGGTCAGCTTCGGACGACCGCTACCGTCCACATCCACGGCGCAGGAGGTCCGCCAGGCCATCCTGGAATTGGGCAGCGACGCGGTGGAAGCGCGCAAGTCGCGCCGCGACACGTTATCCGCCCGATTGGTTCGCTCCGCGCGGGCCAACTGGCGGAAGTTCGCCACGGCGGATTCCACGGGGCGGGAACTGAGTTACGGCGGCGTGCTCACAGGCAGCCTGCTGATTGCCGAATGGCTGCGGAAGAATCGGCGGGAAGACCGAATGGCCGGCGTGCTGCTGCCTCCTTCGGTGGCTGCAGCGGTGGTGAATACCGGCCTCACTATGGCCGCGAAGATCCCGGTAAACCTGAACTTCACCGCCGGGCCGGAGGCCATGCGCGCGGCGGCCTCACAGTGCCGGATCGCGACCGTCATCACTTCACGGGCGTTTCTCGCGAAGGCGAAGCTCGGCGAAGTGGATGGCGCAGTCTATGTCGAGGACATTTTCGCCGCTTCAGGCAGCGCTGCAAAAGCGGCCGCCTGGCTGCGGGCCCGGTGGATGCCCACACGCCTGCTCTTGCGGCGCTACGCGAAGCGCCCGCAGACCCCGGATTCGCTGGCTACGGTGGTCTTCTCGAGCGGCAGCACAGGGGTTCCCAAGGGAGTGATGCTGTCGCACTACAACCTGATCTCCGATATCGATGCGATGGTGCAGGTGTTCTGGCTCAACGGCGACGATCGGATCGTCGGGGTGCTGCCTTTCTTCCACTCCTTCGGCTTTACCGTGACTATCTGGCTGCCTCTGCTGAGCGGGTGCGGCGCGGTCTACCAGCCCAATCCGCTGGATGCCAAGGCCACCGGAGCGGTCATCCAAAAACATAAGGGCACCTTTCTGCTTTCCACTCCCACGTTCTGCGGCAACTACCTGCGGAAGTGTTCGCGCGAGGAATTCGCGTCGCTGCGTTTTGTCCTGGTGGGCGCGGAGAAACTACGCGAACAGACCGCGCGCGAGTTTCAGGAGAAGTTCGGGCTCGGACTGCTGGAGGGTTACGGCTGCACCGAGATGGCCCCGGTGGTATCGGTAAACAGTCCCGATTTCCACGCGGGACGCGATACCCAGTTGGGGTCCAAGCCCGGCACGGTGGGCCACCCGCTGCCCGGAGTCGCGGTGAAAGTGGTGGACCCGCAGACCGGCGAGCCTCTGCCCCCGAACACCGAGGGGCTGTTGCTCGTGAAAGGTTCGAACCGCATGCTGGGCTATCTCGACAACCCCGCGCTCACAAGTTCGGTACTGCGGGACGGCTGGTATGCGACCGGCGACATCGCCTCGGTTGACGATGAAGGGTTCATTCGCATCACCGACCGGCTTACGCGATTCAGCAAAATCGGCGGCGAAATGGTGCCCCACCTGAAGATCGAAGCCGCCGTCGCCGATATCGTGGGCGAGCCCGCGTGCGTGGTCACCGGCGTGCCCGACGATCATCGTGGGGAGCGCCTGGCCCTGCTCTACACCGATAGCGCCATCGCGCCGCGGGAATTGTGGCAGCGCCTCTCCGAGACCGGCCTTCCCGCGCTGTGGATCCCCAAGCGCGACGACATTTTCCAAGTGCCCAGTCTGCCTCTTCTCGGCACCGGGAAGCTCGACCTGCGCGCCATACGGGCACAGGCTGCCAGCCTCATTGAAAGCTGCGACAGAACCAAGTAAGTGTCCGTCAAGGAAGGAGCGTCGTGATGGAAAGCTTCCTGCTTGTTGTGGTGCTCGTGGTCCTCATCGTCCGCTGGTGGGTTCTCTCGCGGCGATATAGCGAGATGGAACAGCGGATCGAGATGGTGGTTCGGGAGCGGCTCGAGCCCAAAGAGATTACGAGACTGATAAGGAGAGTCACGCAGTTGGAAGAGGCCATCGCCGGGTTGAAGGGCGTTCACGCCGGGGCGCCGGTGGAAGCGCCGCCTGCACCCCAGCCGGCCAAACCGGCCGCTCCACCGCTGCCCGCTCCGCCCAAGGCGCAGCCCCAGCCCCAGCCGAAGCCCGAGCCCATTGCCGCTCCTCCGCCTCCGCGGCCCGCGACGCCGCTGCCGCCGCCCATGCCGGAGCCGGCGCGCCCAACCCGCAGCAGCGAAGAGTGGGAGGCGATAGTCGGCGGGAATTGGCTCAACAAATTGGGTATCCTCGTCCTGGTCATCGCCATCGCGCTCTTTCTCAGCTACTCGTTTACGCGGCTGGGGCCGGCCGGCATATCGGCCATTGCGCTGGCCATCAGTTGCACGCTGCTCGTGACCGGCGTGGTTGTGGAACGGCGCGCGCGCTACGTCATCTTCGCGCGGGGTCTCATCGCCGGCGGATGGGCCGGCCTCTACTTCACGACGTACGCCATGCAAGCTCTGGACGCGGCGAAAGTGATCCACAATCCGCTGCTGGGCGGTGTTCTGCTGCTGGCGGTCGCCACCGGCATGGTGGTCCACTCCTTGCGATATCGCGAGCAGGCGGTCACCGGGCTGGCCTACTTCGTGGCCTTCGCGACTCTGGCAATTACGGAGGTCACCGCGCTTTCGGTAATTGCACTGATCCCGCTGGCGGGTTCCCTTTTGGTGGTCGCCTACCGGTTCGAATGGAAGGGCTTGGCTCTCTTCAGCCTGGCGGCCACATACGCCACCTGCGCATTGAGAGGCGACAACGGCGCGCCCCTATGGTCGGCGCAGACGGTATTCGCCGGCTATTGGCTGCTATTCGAAGCTTACGACCTGCTGCGCGCCCGCCGGCATTCGAACCATGGCGCGGAGCAAGCCATGCTGCCGCTTAACGCGCTGGGATTCGGCCTGCTCTCTTACGCGAAGTGGTCCGCCGCCGCGCCGGAGCAGATATACCTGCTTTCGATCGGAGTGGCGGCAGCTTACCTGGCTTCCACCATCCTGCGCGCCGTTCTGCGTCCGCCTTCGAGCTTTCCGGCAGAAGCCGGGACGCTCGAACGTATTTTCGCGGGCGGTTTCGAAGGCCCCATCACGCTGGCAGCGGCCTGTTCCGCCGCGGCCGCTGTTCTGAAGCTGCACGGCCAGACGGTGAACAACGTTCTCCTCGCCGAAGGCGAACTGCTTTTCCTGGCCGGCCTGTTATTCCGCCAGAATTACCCGCGGAGGCTCGCGGCAACTGTGTTCGCGGCCCTCGGAGTGAAGCTTCTCGCGACCGACATTCCCGGCGCGGGAACCGTCGCGGTCGCCGGCCGCATGCTGCGGGACTGGACGCCCTCGGCGGCGCTGGCCGCCCTGGTCTTCTACGTCAACCGTGGACTTCGAAAGGCCGGCCTGAGTTATGGGTACGCCGCGTCCGCGCTGATCGCCCTGCTCGTGGGGTTCGAGATTCCGCTCTGGAACATGGGGATTACCTGGCTCGGCTTGGGAGCTCTCCTGTTTGTCTTCGGATGGCGATTGCGCCTCTTCGATTTCCGCATGCAGGGCTACCTGGCCGGTGCGCTGGGCATCGGCGTCATCGCTCTGCACCAGCTCCAAATCGCATTTGGGACTGCGGCTCCCTCGCCGCATCCGTGGATTCCTCTGGCGCTGGCCGCTGCTGTGGCATACGGAGCCGCCATGTGCGCGCGGCGCTCGGCGGCTGACCGATGGAGAGATACCGAAGGGCCACAGCTCGAATTCGTGGCGAGTGCCATTGCCTCCGCGGCGTGCGCGGCCCTGCTCTGGAAGACGGTGCCGGCGGCTTACTTGGGCCCAGCCTGGATGGCGATGGCGCTTGCGGTACTCGAATTGGGGCTGCGCCGCTGGCCGCCGGACTTCCGATGGCACGCCAGTCTGCTTCTGGCCATGGGGGTTGCGCGCGTGCTGTACTTCAGCGTGTTGCCGTTGCATGCCATTACCCAGACCGCGGAGCGCATCTCGATCGGCAGCGCCGCGCTCGCGGCTTATCTGTTTGCCGCGCGCCTGTTCGCGGCTTCACCCGAACAAGTTGCCCCGGCCGAGTCGCGCCGCGCCCTCAATGCCGCGTCCGCCTGCGGGTCGTTCTTCGTGCTGGTTGAGGTGTGGGCCTTCCTCGACCCGGTGATGGTTGCGCCGGCATGGGCGTTGTTCGCGCTCTTGCTCATCGGCATAGGTTTCCGAACCAACCTTTCGGGTTTGCGGCTGCAAGGCCACGCCACCGCGGTAGCCGCATTCGGACGCCTCTTCGTGGCCAACTTCGAGGCCGCACACCGGCTCTTAACTGTGCCGGTAGTAGTCGCCGCCCACTATTTCGAGTCCTGGCGCCAGCACCGCGGGCGAGAGCGGCTCGATGCGTGGGAAAAGTCGCTCGACCGGCCTTATCTCTACGCGGCTGCCGGCCTCATCGCGGGGTTGTTGTACCTCGAACTGCGGCCGCCTGGCATGGAGATCGGCTGGGCGATCCTTATGGTTGCGCTGCTTGCCGTAGGCCGGGTGTTTGACCTGCGCGACTTTCGCTACCAGAGCTACGGCTTGGCCGCAATCACATTCGTGACGACCCTGGGCCTGGAATTCTCCGATACGTCCTGGTTCGAGAGCATAAACGAACGGATCGCCGCGGGCGCGGCCGTGACGGTTTGCCTGTTTGCCGCGCAGTTCTTCCTCAAGCGAGAGGTGCCCGCGCGGCTGTTCTACTCCCTGCTGGCGACGGGCTTGGCTACGGCGATCTTGTTCAAGGAGGTCTCGGGCAGCATGTTGACGGTTTCGTGGGGAATCGAAGGCGCCGCGTTGCTCGGTTTGGGCTTCCCGTTGCGGGACCGTACGCTTCGCCTGTCCGGCCTGGTGCTGTTCCTGGTCTGTGTCGGCAAACTGTTCCTGTACGATTTGCGCGAACTGGAGACCTTGTACCGAATCCTCTCGTTCTTCGTGCTGGGCGTGATCCTGGTGGGCGTTTCCTGGCTTTACACGCGTTTTCGGATTCAGATCCAACGCTACTTATGACGCAGGGGATCAGTGGGTCATGGCGTACACAATGTAATTCACGCCAATGCGGATGCCTAACGCGGCATACTCCGCCGGATATTCCGGCGAGTCGGCCCACTCCCAGGAATCGCCCACATCGGACTGAAACGTGATGGCCACGATCACGCGGCCTTTGTCGTCGAAGATGCCGCGCCAGTGAGCCGGGCAGTTTTCGCACTTCCAACTGCGCCCGGCGTTCACCGACCCCATGCTCGCCACCTGATAACGATCGTCCAGGTCGTAGACGGAGTGAAAAATGTTTTCTTTATTGTCCAGTTCCACCACTTCACTGTCAGGCAGGACTCGCCGCATGGTGGCCATGAAGGTTTCCCATTCGTCCACGTTCCAGAAATCGTCGCACATGAAGAACCCGCCGCGCAGCAGGTATTCGCGAAAGATCTTGACCTGCGAATCGGTGAGCTGCCAGTGGCCGGTCTGCACGGCGTACAGCCACGGCCAGTCGTAGACCTCGCCGTCGTCGAGATTGACGGGCTGCTCCACGGAGCGCGCGCTCATGCGCGTGAGGCGGCGCACGGCCTGCGAAAAGTGGCGGTCGGCGCGCGGATAGTCCTGCGTCCAGATGGTGTTGCCCGCAGTCCACAATCCGCGGGCGTAGCCGCGGTAGCGGCCCCAGGGAACTTGCGGGTACATCAGGCGGGCGAAGGTCCACTCGCTGCGCTCCTGCCAGTCGGCAGGCAAAGGGATGCTGCCCAGGCGGTACTCCACGCCGGGGTATTCCCGGAAGGGACGCTGGAAGCCGTAGAGCGTGCCGAGCAGCGTGAGCGCCCCACCCAGCCAGACGAGCTTGCGGATGGTCATTCTCGAGGGCCTAAGAAAAGGATAGCAAGCTAGTGGGTATCCCCTTCACTCAGCTAGCCCCAACATGTTGGGGTTGCGGCCGGGTCTTGGTCATCGCATCGTAAGTGGCAGGCGGGGTGTTGACGGCCTGCTGCATGAGCCGGAAGAAGGGACGGTGCGGGGGTAATCCTCCACTCCTGAAATCTATATGTTGGGGTGGGCTGAGTCAAGGGGATACCCACTAGCAAGCTATCGGCTATCGGCACGGGCGCCGCGCGGGGCGCGGGTGCCTAACCGTTTTGGGGGTTCCGACTGTTCAGTCCCAGCAACCGCTCCCTTGCGGTCGCGGCTCTGTTACGGTTGCATCGTGTTCGCGGCTACTTACAGAGCCGCGACCGCAAGGGAGCGGTGCGCGGACGCCCATTCCCACTGATCGGTTAAGCGCCGCGGCCCTGATGGAGACTTTTTACTGATAGTGGATTACGACCTGCGTGCCGCGGGTAGCCGCGGAATCGAAAGCGTTCACGCCGCCCTTCTTCACGGTTACGTGCGAGATCTTGCCGTTTTGGTTCTTGTGTACCAGGACGTCGGATGTGCTCCCGTTCTGGAATGCGCTGAATGGCGACACACTCAGCCCTTTGCCGTTGCTGCCGCCGGCGACTTGGATGTCCGTCGACGTGTAGGTGACATCCACAATGCACCGTTGGTTGGTGCAGTCTACGGTATGGTCAACTTTGTTGATGGTGACCACCACGCTGGTGATCGCCCCGCTACTGTTGGGGTGTTGCTTTTGATCGCCGGTCCCCTGGTATTGATTCCACGGAACCTTCGATTGCATTTTCAACGACCCATCCAAAATCACGATGGGCGTGTCGCCGCTCGCCCAACCTATCACCCCTGCCGCCGACAGGAGTGCCAGAACTATCCCCGTTGCGAACCCTATCCGCTGTCTCTGCATTTTTTCTCCTGTAGCCTGGACGCGGCGCCTATCGCTTGGCCGCCAGCTTGGCTAACTGCTTGCCGCGGTCTTGGACGTCGGGCCGGCCCAGGTATGTTTTGCAGTTATCAGGGTCCCACTTCTGTTGCAGGCTGGCAAGTAGTTGGACCGCTTTTTGAGCATTTTCCTGCGATTTGCCGGCGTGACCCAGGCTGTTTTCGGCGGCCGCCGCCACCAGCCAGCAGCGCCATTCGGCCTCCTGGTTCCCGGCGCCTGAGAACCATTGCTGCGCGGCCAGCGCGGTATCGCGCGCACGCTGCGCTTCGCCGGCCGTGAGCAGCGCTTCGGCGTAGGCCAGCCTGGTATCGGCGATCAGCGGCGCGGAACCCGATTTCCCAGCCAACTGCGCGGCCTCGGCCAGGGTGGCGAGGCCCGCGGCGCGCGCACCGGTGGCAATCTGGGCGGCGCCCTGCGTGCCTTTCGCCGCCACCGTCACGTCGATGCCCAGGTTTTGCTGGTCCAACACGCGCCGGCTCGAGTCCATGGCTCCGCGGAAGTCCCGCTGGCTTAGCGCCATCTCGGCCCGAGTCAGGTCGTCGAGCGCCGCCACTGCGCGCGAGGGGCTGGGGCCGGCCAGGGCGAGCGATTCGCGCGCTTCCTGGTAGCGGCCCAGCCGCCAGTAGACTTCGGCGGAGTCCAACAGATCGTATTCGGAATTCAATTGGTCGCCGGTTTTGTGCGCAGCCTCGTAGGCCTCGTGGTATGCGGCCAGGGCCTCCGGCAAGCGGCCTTGCGCCAGCAGGACCGTGCCGCTGCCCTGCTCGGCCAGCGCCACCAAGGTAGGGTCGCCCAACTGATTGCCGAGTTGCAACTGCCGGTCGAACGACTGGAGCGCCGCGGCGAAATCGCCCTTCTGCCGTTGCGCGCGCGCCAGCAGCACCAGTGCATTCGCGGCCTCCTTTCGATAGCCCCCGCGCTGGTACCAGACGAGCGCCTGTTGCACGTCGCGGATGGCTTCGTCCACGTCGCCGTAGCGCATCGCCAGGCTGCCCAGCGAGAACAGCGCGCGGGCTTCGTTGCGCTCGGAGTGGAAGCGGCGGGCGTACTCCAGGCTCTGGGTGTAGGCCTTTCTGGCTTCATCCGCGTCGCCCTTGAGGAAATAGGCGTTGCCCAGGTCGACGAGTCCCCGCGTGGTGAGGCTCTCCAGGCCGTTGGCGCGCGCCATCTCGATGGCTTTGCTGGCATCGGATTGGGCCTGCGCGAAATCGCTGGTGCGGTATTCGGCGCCGGCCAACTGCTGCAGTACCTCGATCTGCTGGGAGACGCTGCCGATGTGCGCCGAGAGTTCCAGCGCCTGGCCCAGCAGGGTCCGCGCCTCGCCGAAATTCCCCATTCGATTGGCCAGCACCGCCCGCTGATATTGCACCTCGACCACCCCTTCGAGATTGCTGAGGTTGTGGTAAAGCTGCTCCGCCTGCTGGAAGGCCTGGGACGCGCGGTCCTGCTGTAGTTGCCGGCCGTAGAGGATGGCCAGCCGCAGCCAGGCCGCGGGATTTTGCGATTGCCGGCGCGTGGCTTGCCGATAGGCTTCGGTGGCCTCTTTGGTCTTCTCGTTTTTCTCGTAGGCGCGGCCCAGATCGAGGTAGGCGTTGGCCTTCTCTTCCGCCGGCGCGCGCGCCAGTATCTCGCGATAGATGTCCGCGGCGTCCGCGAATTTGCCGGTCAGCGTGAGTTGCAGCGCTTGCAGGTACGAGCGCTCGGCGCGGCTCAGCCGCGGATTCGCGCCGGGCGGTACGGCGCGCAACATTTCCTCGCGAGCCTTGTCGGTGAGGTCGAGCTCCAGGTACGCTTCCGCCAGGCGCGCGTGGGCCATGGTGAATCGGGGGTCTCTGTTGGCCGCCTGTTCCAGCGCCTTGCTGGCCTTGTAATAGGTGCCGTCGCGGAGCGCGGCGACGCCGTCCCGATACCAGCGAAGTGCCTCGGGCGGGGCTTGATAGGTCCCGCCGGAGAGCAGCCACCAACCGGCGCCGATGGCCGCCAGCAGGAAAATCAGGGCGATCGCAGCCGTGGTCCGCGACCGCCGCAGGGGGCCGGCCAGCGTTTGCAGTGTGTGCCACGGGGCGCCCGTTCGCGCCGCGGTGGGAGCGGCCGAAGCGAGGAGTACTTCAGTCTCCTGCGTTTCGGGCTGCGCCATGCCGGCGCGCGCGGCCCGCAGGCCGGCCAGCATTTCGTGGGCGGACTGGTAGCGGGCGTCCGCGTCTTTGGCCAGAGCCTTGGCCACCACGGCGTCAAGCGCGGGAGGCACGCGGGGATTCAATTGTGACGGCGGCGGAGGGTCCACGTGCAGCACGCCCGCCAGAATCTCCACCGCGTTGCCGCCTGAAAATGCGGGCTGGCCGGCCAGGCATTCGTACAGCACCGCCCCCAGGGCGAACAGATCGCTGCGCGGCGTAAGCGGAGCATCGCGCGCCTGTTCGGGAGACATATAGGACGGCGTGCCCAGTACGGTGCCCTCGGCGGTTGCGGAAGTGGCCACCGTCGGGTTGTCCTCGCTCGACGGGCCGGGCTCCTGGTACAGCTTGGCCAAGCCGAAATCCAGCACCTTCACCTGGCCGCGCTCGTTGATGACGATGTTGGCGGGCTTGATGTCGCGGTGGATGATGCCGCTGCGATGCGCTTCCCCGAGCGCCTCCGCCACTTCCTCGGCGATGCGCAGGGCCTGCAAAACCGACACGCCGGCACGCTGCAACAAGTGCGTGAGATCTTCGCCCGTGACCAGTTCCATGACGAGGAAGGGCTGGCCGCCGGTGGATTCGCCATAGTCGTAGATCCTGGCAATGTGGGGGTGGTTCAAGGCGGAAGCGGCGCGCGCCTCGCGCAGGAAGCGGGCGCGGTACTGCTCGTTCTCCGGCGGCGCGTTGGAGAATTTGATGGCTACACGGCGCGCCAGATGGGTATCTTCCGCGAGGTACACGACTCCCATTCCGCCGCGCCCCAGTTTGCCGATAATCCGGTAATGAGAAACAGTCTCCCCTATCATGAGGTGACCCCTATTCTCTGACATGGCTGGGGAGGAACACAAGCTGGCGGGGAGGCTTCGCCTGGCGTCGACCTGCTGTCACACGATTGCATCGGGGGGGGGGACTCCTGGTTCCTGGCAGATGTATGGAGAGTCACTGTCGGTCTGTAAGTCATTTCAAGCCCTTTGACTAAGTAAGCCAAAATTCGCATGCCCGCCAAGATGCGGTCCGCCCCAAGAAGCAGGCGCCAGGTTCGGGGCTGGGCGATTCCACCGGGGAAATCCCTGGTTCCTGGCAAATGTGCGGAGAGTCACTTTCGCTCTGTAAGTCCTCTCAAGCCTTCTGACTAAGTGAGCCAAAAATCGCACAAGTAGGCACCGATTTTAGACTGACAAAAAATAAACGAAATTTTACCTGACTTACCTCTTGACAGGTTGTCTGGGTGGGGGTGGGATTTCAGACGTATTAGTATTAAATGCAATTAGTGAGGATGAAATATGACTCAGCGCCTTCTAACAGGCCCTGCTGATGCTTGCGGGCGTGGTCTGCGCCCAGCACAGCGTGGACCCAAGAAACACTTACCACCGTATCATTTGCGTGGTGCCCATGATCGGGAGCGGCACCGCCGCCGACCCGAAGCGGCCGGAATATGCGCCCGCTCCGGGCAGCGCCTTGCCGAACGGCATCATCGCCTTCACCCAGGTGCCCACCGACAACGGTAAGTCCGCGATCGTCGAATTCGTGGCACGCACGCGCCAGGCGCTCCTGCCGATCCTATCCGATACCACGATCACGACTTACGAGAAAGGCACGCAGACCGGCGCCGCCATCGAAGCGGCGCTGCAATCGCTCAAAAAAGGCTTTTCGTTACTGCAGTTCGAGGTGGTGATGCCATGACAATCCTGCGACTAGGCTCCATCCTCGTGGCCGGCGCCGCGCTTTGGGCGGGCTATCAGCCGACCTATACGGACAATCTGGCAAGCATCGACCCATCGAAGTGGACCCAAATCGGGAGTTTGTCGGCTGGCGTCAATGGAGTTACGGGCAATGGCGCGCTCATCTCCACCGTGCCTGTATCCACGGGGAAAGATTATGACATCAGCATGACAATTCACACCGAGAACAAGGCCGCCTGCACGGGGAGTTATAGCCTTTATGCGCGGTCGACGCCCAATAACACTACGACCTATGCTCTGACCCTCACAGGCGGGAGCATAGGTCTGTTCCGGGAGTCGGCAGGCGTTTGGACGCAGCTCTCCTGGATGCCGTATCATTGCGAGGATGGAACGGTGATGCGCTTGGTGGTTCGCGGCGCCAGCCTCACCTTCTGGAGCGGACCGAATGCCGCCACTTACCAGGACCCGACGCCTATCGCCGCAGGCCAGGCGGGAGTGGGGATCTCGTCATCCGCCGGCGATACGGTGGCGAACGTGCAGATCGGGCCGATCGATTATGCGGCGCCCGCGGCGATCAACGCGGCAGCCGTCGAGACCAGCACGGCGTCGAACCGGGTGGACCTCCGCTGGCCGGCCAGCGCGCCCGACGCCAACAGCGCCGGATTACAAGGCTATGTGGTCTATCGGGACGGCATATATCTCGGTAGTCCACGCACTCCGAATTGGCTCGACCTGACGGTTTTCCCGGGCGAATCGGCTAACTACTCGATCTATGCCGCCGACCAGCATGGCACGCTTTCTGCTCCTGCAACGGTGACGGTGCAGGTGCCGGAGGGCTTGGAGACGAGCGCCGCCTCGAGTGCCGAGGCACGCCTGCGCAAGCCGGGAGCGAAGAGCATTCCCACCGGCCCGTCGGTCGATCAACGCGAGATCGGTGTGCGGCCAACCGGTTCCTATTGGGGCGCGGCCGGCGAGAACATCGACCTCCTTTCTGGAAATCTGAACTTCTCAATCCCCCTGATCAAGGCCATGGGCCGCGGCGGCTCGAGCGTGACTTTCGCGCTCAGCTACAACTCGCAAATGTGGCGGCAGGATTCGGGCGGGGTCTGGCTGCTGGGAGAAGACGTCGGGCTGGGGCTGGGCTGGAAGCTGCAAGCCGGCTCGATCCTGCCGATGTGGTACGGAGGAACGCAGCAGTATTACCTGTACACGGACTCCACAGGCGCGCAGTACGTTCTCGACCAGAAGAACGGCAGCAACGTCTGGAGTTCCTTGCAGGGAATCTACGTCTGGTTTGACGCTAACGCGGACGTCCTCCACTTCCCGGATGGCAGCTTCTGGAACATGAACGTGGTTTCCGCCTCGGTGGAGCAGGATGCCGGGACCCAGTACCCGTCGCAAATGGAAGACAGTAACGGAAATTTCATCTCACTAGTGTATGGGCCGGAAGCGGGTTGTAACTACGGATGCGCCTGGAACCAGAGCTCGCGCGTCGTGACGATCGACGATCCCCGCGGCGCTCCCAACGGAGGTTATGGCGCAACTTACTACCTCACTTGGTCTGGCAGCGGGATTCCACACCTTCATGCGATTACCAATGGGATCGGCACGAGCGAAAACTACGGCTTCACAACTGCCAGCCAGTCCCTTGTCGACCCTTTTGTTTCCGGAAGTTTTGGCAGCGCTACGGTTCTGCAGTCGGTGACCACAATTGTCGGGACGGCATATCAGTTTCAATACAACAATTCCGCCGAGATGACGCAGTTGACCACCCCGCTGGGGGGCGTCTTGAAGTGGGGCTACACCAATATCGACTACACCGCCCGGAATTACCGCGAGGTGTGCGCGCGGGCAATGAGTGCCGGGCCCAATGGGCCCGGGGACTCTGTGTCCATCCAAGGCAACGGTAGTAACCCCTGGCAAGGGGGCGCGATTGTCACGGGTATGTTCACGGGGACGAAGAAGTCTTGGGTGTTCAGTACGGTTTCAGACTACACCGCCGGGCTGGCAACGAGCTATGAGGAGACCGACAGTTCTGGAAACGTCCTCCTGCAAAAGAGCTACGCCTGGGGGCAGAGCTCTTCAAGCAACCCCTACGTAGCCACGCTGACCAGCACCCTCAACCCGGGCCAGAGCTATGCCGCGACGACGACGACCACCCAAGAGGTTGACGCCTACGGCAATCTCACGCAGCAGCAAGTGTCCGACTACCCGGGCAGCCCCACGGGCACCCGCACGTACAACATGACGTATCTTTACCAATCGTTAGGCAGCTTCTACACTCCGTACTACATCTTCAATCGCCTGGTGACGGCGACCGTGACGCCCGCCGGGGGAAGCCCTGTCACCCTATCGAGCACGGTCTACGACGCCGGTGGGCTGATGCCCACGAACGCCACCAGTAATCACGATCCGGCATATACCTCGTGGTTCTATTACCGGGGCAACCCCACCTACGTCAGCGGGCTAAATGGCTCCGATACCGTGTACACCGAGGTGGATACAGCCGGCGTCCCCTACTACAGCGCGAACGCCTCCGGACAGTCGGTAAGTCTCCAGACCGATTCCACCACCAACTATTCGCTGCCCACTACCATTCAGCCGAACAGCAACAGCGGCATGCAGACCACTGCGACATACGCCAGTTCCTGGGCCGCGACGAGCCTGATGGGGCCGAACGGCGACCAGGGAACGACCACTTACGATTCCTACGGCCGCCCCTCGCAGACCACCACGCCTGACGGAGCCGTGACGACCTACACCTACACGTACAGCCCCGGCGCCTCCACGCAGACGGCGACTCTCGACGGCCGGTGGCAAACGACTACGCTCGATGGCTTCGGACGGACTATCCAGGTGCAGAAAGGCAACGGCAGCACAGTTGTGTCGACCGTTCAGACGCAGTACGCTCCGTGCGCGTGCTCGCCGCTGGGCAAGGTGTCCGCCGTTTCGCAGCCCTATGCGCCGGGCGCAACCGTCTATTGGACCACCTACACCTACGACGGCTCCGGGCGCACCCTGACGGTGACCGCGCCCGACGGCGCCAGCACCACGACCCACACCTACCAGGGCAACAGCACCATGGTGGCCGACCCTGCCGGAAAATGGAAGACATCCACCGTGGACGCTTATGGAAATGTCGTCGTGATGACCGAGCCCAATCCCGCCGGCGGCACGTTCGCCACCAACTACACCTACACCCCGGCGAACCAGCTCACCGGCGTCTCCATGACGCGCGGCAATGTCACTCAGACCCGCACGTTCCTGTACAGCGGCACCGACCTCGTGAGCGCCACCAACCCGGAAAATGGCACCGTCACCTACACCTACGACGGCGCACACCACGTCCTCAGCCGCACCGACGCCATCGGCAACCAGACGCAGTACACCTACGATTCTTACGGCAGGCTGACGGAGGCGCAGTACTTCCCCAAGAGTGCGTCGGGCTACGAAGACTTCACACAACGCGTGACCTATTCCTACGACAGTGGCCCATACGGACTGGGGCGTTTGACCGGGGTCGCCTTTGGCGGCGGAATAGAGGATTATCCCATTTATTCGCATTGGTACACGTATAGCTACGCCTACAACCAGGCAGGCCACGTGACCACGCAGACTGCCTCCGTACAGGTCGCCACCACGGAGAACAATTTTTGGATGAGCATTCAGCCCGTCTCACCGGCCGTCGCCACCCTCACCACGAACTACCAGTGGGACGACGAGGGCAGAATGACATCCCTGTCGCCGGCGCTGTCGCTGCCGACTTCCTGGCCGAACTCGGCCTCCTTCCCCGCCATGGGATACCAGTACGACGTGAACGGCCGCCTGAATACGTTGACCTCGAACGGGTCGAACTTCGCCACCGCCAGCTATACGCCGGCCGGACAGCTTTACCAGTTGTCGTATGGAGGGCTGA
>Ga0326727_10002669_pt1 | contig 59815 bp, 45 predicted proteins | sample MB2enrmetagenome_FD_207643 | JGI IMG/M metagenome (GOLD analysis project Ga0326727, IMG submission 207643) | Lab enriched peat soil microbial communities from McLean, Ithaca, NY, United States - MB29MY | ecosystem: Environmental > Terrestrial > Soil > Wetlands > Peat | place: USA: New York... | reverse complement strand
CGTTCCGTCACACATACACGACGCTCCTAACTCAAAACAACGAAGACGTGAAAGTCGTGCAAGAGTTATTGCGTCACGCCAACAGCCGGATCACTCTCGATTTGTACGCACAGGCGGGGATGCCGGAAAAACGACTGGCGCAGAGCAAGGTTGTGAGGATGGTGCTGGACAAGAAGTCGGCAGTTGCTTAATTCCTGGACCAAAATTGGACCAAAATGCCCGAAAAGCCGACAGCTTTTCGGGTGCGTTTTTTTTGATTTGGACCAAAGTGGACCATGACAGTTTTTGCCGATTTCTTCTAAGTGCTTGAAAGAAATGGCGGGGACGACGAGACTCGAACTCGCGACCTCTGCCGTGACAGGGCAGCGTTCTAACCAACTGAACTACGTCCCCGCATGTTCACCACGCGGTATGGTGGGCAGTGCAGGGCTCGAACCTGCGACCTCCTGCTTGTAAGGCAGGCGCTCTAACCAACTGAGCTAACCGCCCTTTCTGCTCACATGAATTCATACTACAGGAACCTCATCACTCGGTCAAACCTTTCACGCACCCATCTTTTTTTCTGTTTTCTTGCGGTTTTCCTTCGCAACCAGTAAACTTGTAGTTTCATAAAATACTGGAAGGGCGCTCCTTAGATGCTCTTGAACCGCGATTATGTCGGCTACATGGCCTCCGAAGTGATCAAGAAACTCCTCGCTGAAAATCTCATCGAAATCCAGGAGAAGGATGTCGAGCCCGTCATTACCCGCGCTCGCGCGCGCATGATGGAGGAAATCACCGTCGAGGATCGCGTCAACGAGCAGGTGCGCAACATCCTCATTCAGTATCAGGATGAAATGCGCCGCACCGGCGTCTCTTATCAGGAAATGTTCAAGAAAGTGAAAGGCCAGATCGCTCGCGATCAGAAATTGATTCTGCGGTGATTCGTCGCCGTCACGCTTCAACGCGCCGCTAGGGAAGGGAACTGAGGCACACCAACTCGATGAGATTGAGCCGCGAAAAAATTGTACGCATCTCCCACCAGGTCACCGATCTTCTCGTGCAGAGCAATGAAGTCGAGTTCATCGAGGACCGCGACACCATTCGCCAGCACATCGTTCAGACCATCACCGAAGTTCTCCGCGAGGAAGAAAAGGTCGAGGTCGAGGTTCGCAAGCGCATCACTTCCCAGAAAAAGGAAATCCTCGAAGGCAGCGAGGAGTGGGACGTCCTCTTCCGCAAATACTATTCCGAGGAACTTCGCCGCATGGGTGTCTCCGCCGCACCTGAAGAACACCAAAAAGCCGGCCACCGCTAACCTTGGAGTGCGGCGCCTTGGCGCCGCTTTTACGGTCACACCGACAAGTAATTCCTGGCCTGCGAGGAACCCCGAATTACCTCAATCGATAATCTCCTAGCCGTTTGCGCGTTATTGTGCAATTCCCAATAGTCCTCGGTCGCAGCCGTTTCGCGCCCGAAGTGATGGCCATCACTTTCCCTCCCGCTGCCATCCGCTATCATCCACTCAACGAGTGGTCTCACTTTTGATTTAGGAGACCGCATGGAACGCAAAGAATTTCTTCAAAAGGGTTGTTGTGCGCTCGCTTTTCTCGGGGCGTTACCCGCAAGTACCGCAGCCGCGGAAGTCCAGCCCTGCGACCAAAATCTCCAGTTCACCCAGAATTTCCTCTCGGACCTTATGGAGTCAATTGATTCACAAGTCGACGAGCCCACCAAAATCAAGCTGCTCGGCGAATGCGGGCGCGCCTGCTTCAATCGCTTCCAGTTCAAGAAGGACATCGCCGCTAAGGGCAAGGGAAGCGTCGAGAAGCTCATCGAAGCCCTGCACTCCAGTTTTGAAGCCTGGCGCGAGGGCGACACCGTCCACGTTCGCTACGGCGCCGTCAATACGAACGGCTGCTATTGCCCCGCTGCCCGTTACCGCCCTGGCAAGCCCCACGATATTCATTGCTACTGCACTCGCGCCACCCATCAAGCTATCTGGGAAACTGCCCTCGGCCGGCCCGTGAAGGTCGAAATCCTCCAAACCGTCCGCCGGGGCGACCCCACCTGCCATTTCCTGGTGCAGCTTGCGTAGCGACGAGCCTCTCTCCACCAGTACAAAAAAAGAGGGCAGCTCATGGCCGCCCTCTCAAAACTGAAAACTTATAACTTATAACTGAGAACTTCTCTCACTGATCATCCGGTCTGCGCTTCAACGTCGGCCGGTCGTCATCCCCTGAGTTCGGGTCCTGCCCCTGCCCAGTCTTGTCCGATTGTTCCGTCTTCGTCCGCAATGTCGGCTTTCCCGGCCCGTTGTCCTGCACCTTCCTCGCGAACATGATGTTCCGCAGCCGCGCCTTCACGGCGTCAAACTCCGACGTCGTCACGATGTAGTCGTCGCGTTCCGGCAGAATCCGCGCAATCTCTTTCTGTGCGGCCTCGATGCGGTCCGGTGTCGGCGGGTGTGTCGAGAAAACCTTTGGTATCGATCCCGGCCTTCTCTTTTCATCGGCCTGAATCCGCTCAAAGAATGTCACATACGCGTTGGGGTCGTACCCTGCCTTGTACATGTACTGGATGCCCAGAAAATCCGCTTCCCGTTCTGCGTCGCGCGAAAACTTCAGGAACGTCAACGGAATCGCCAGATTCATGCCCTGATAAATGCCGTATCCAGCCCACCCATAAGGCACAAAGATCATCGCCGCCATCGCGCCGATCTGCATGATGTCCGCCTTGGTGGCTTGCTTCGTGCCATGTCGCGCAATCACGTGAGACATCTCGTGGGCCATCACGCCTGCCAGTTCCGCTTCTTCTTCCGCGCGCAGAATCAGCCCGCTGTTCACATAGAAAAATCCGCCCGGCAGCGCAAATGCATTCACCACGTCCGAGTCGATCACCTTAATCGTAAACGGCACGCGTGCGTCTGAATTTCGCACCAGATTCTGCCCCACGCGGTTTACGTATTCCGTCACGACGGGATCGTCAATCAACTTTGACGAGCGTTCCACTTCTTGCGCCAGCGACTTTCCTAAGGCAATTTCTTTTTCCAGCGAATAGAAATTTACGCCCTTGCCCGGGTTCCGGTTCCCGATCGCATCCACGTCTTCATTTGCATTCTTGGGATGAACCGTCTGCTGCTGCGGCACAGGAGCGTCTGACGCCGGTTGTCCTGACGCCGGTGTTGGCGCGGGAGCGGCTTTCGGGTCCGGCGGTGGAGGTGGCGGCGGCGCGTCCTGTCCAATCGGAATCGGTCCCGTCTGGTCCGTTTGCCCCGTCTGAGGCGTTGCATTTGGATCCTGTTTTGCCGGTTGCTGCCCCTGTTGCTGCGTGGACTGCCCGGAGGTGCCCTGCTGTCCCTGTTGCGCCGTTGAAGATCCTTGCGACTGGCTCTGAGCATTCGTGCCCGCAGGCCACGCCATCAGGCATGCCGCCAGCACCAGACCGAACGCGTATTGTGTTGCTTTCCGCATGGGTCGAGCCTCCCTCAAACGCCTTCTACGCAAGTATACACCCTTGTATGTACTCCTCTATCCTCTGTTCTGTGTGATGTCCCTCACGCGAATAAGGTTTCCTCCCCTCCCCACCGCATGGCCCCTCCTCGTACTGTGTACTATCCCCCACATAGGCAGTTGACACTTCTTGTCAGCCTATCTACATTCAAAGCATCACTATGACCGCGCGCAAGATCCAGATTGGCCAGCTTTGGAAAAAAGAGGACACCGGCGAAACCTACCTTGTCACTCGCGTTTACAACGAAGCCCTCAGCACCATCGTTGTCCTACGCAAGTCCGGCTCCGAAAACCAGCAGCAGTTCCGCGTCAAGGTCGAACGCACCGCCGCCGGCCAAGGCATCCCCGGCTTCTCCCCAGCCATGGAAGATGACTCTGTTTAGCTACATCCATCTCCTCTGGGAACGCCATTCTCCAGAATGGCGCTTTTCTTCCTCGAACCCTTCCCCTCGCAATCCGTTGAAGTCTTAAACTTTTACACTCTTGCACTCTTAACTCTTACACCGCTTTTTCCTTCTCTCCTAAATCGACCTAACCTCCAACCTCACCACATCCTCCACCGCCATCATCTCCTTCTGATAAAACGGTTCCCCGTACCTCACCCCGATCATCTGCCCATAGTGCCGCGCCAGCAGGTCCATCTTGGAGTCCAACTCATCAATCGCCAAATACACCCGTTGCTCCCGCGCATTCTTCGCCGGACGAAACTGCGACCCATAGGCCAAGATCGCCTTTCTCCGAGCCTCATACTGCTTCGTCACATCCACCACAAACGTAGGCGCCATCCCCTCAAACGAAGTCGCATATAAAATCTTGAACGGCCGGTGCGGCTCCCCATCCAGCGGCAACTGCTTCAGCCCCGCTAGGAAGCACCCCTCATATCCTAGCGCCGACGCATGATAATGATCCGGATGCCGCGCCTCCCAGTAAGGCAAAATCACAGTCCGTGGCCGCAACTCCCGAATCACCTTTGCCAGCCGCAGTTTGTTCTCGCGTGTAGCCTGCACATCCGAATCCGCCACCCCCAACGTCCCTCGCCACGCCACTTTCAGAATCTTCGCCGCACGCGCCGCTTCCTTCTCCCGCGTCTCCGGCGTTCCTCGCGTCCCCATTTCTCCCGCCGTCAAGTCCAGTATCCCCGTCGTATACCCCCGCTGCGCCATCTTCAGTAGCGTCCCTCCGCACGTCAGCTCCACATCATCCGGATGCGCCGCTATCGCCAATAAATCAAGTTTCATCGCTCGCCTCGCAACTTCCGCGTGGATTTTAGCACCATCGCTGGTTGCCCCAGGCACGGAGTATGTGCCTGGGTCTTGGGTCCGTCATGTTACATCTCCTCACTATAAAACTTGAGGGTGCTCCACCCTTGGTTTCAAAGGGTGGGCTCTTACGATTGAACGCCGCAGACTCTCTGTTTTTTCCTCCTCTATTCTCTGTGAACTCAGTGCAGGTGCCTAGGTCCTGAAATCCTCCTCCCTCCTGTGCTACCTTCATGCCATGCCTGACGAAAACAAGCTCTCTGGCCGCGTCGCCCTCGTCACTGGCTCCGCCAAACGCCTCGGCCGCGTCGTCGCTATGCGCCTCGCCGCCGAAGGCGCCGACGTCGTCATCCACTACAGCCATTCCGAATCCGAAGCCCGCGACACCGTCCGCGAAATCGAAAAACTCGGCCGCCGTTCCATCGCCATCTCCGCAAATCTCACCAGCGTCCCAGAAATTCAGAATCTCGTCGCGCAAACCGTCAACCATTTGCATCGCCTCGATATCCTCGTCAACAACGCCGCCAATTTCCTCGAAACAAAATTCGGTTCCACCACCGAACAATCCTGGGACTCTTCTCTCGACACCAACCTCAAAGCCCCATTCTTCGTCGCGCAAGCGGCCGCCCCGCATCTCGCCAAGTCCGGGAAGGGAATCATCGTCAATTTCGCCGATATCGGCGGTATTCTCGGCTGGCGTGAATTTCTCCCCCACTCCGTCTCCAAAGCAGGCGTCATTCTGATGACCCGCATCCTCGCCAAAGAACTCGCTCCCGCCGTCCGTGTCAACGCCATCGCTCCCGGCACCATCACCATGCCCGGCGATCCCCCCGAGTGGCAATCGGACTTCATCCGCCGCGCTCCCCTCCAACGCACCGGCCGTCCCGAAGAAATCGCCGACGCCGTCCTCTTCCTAATCACCGCCGACTTCCTCACCGGCCAAACCCTAATCCTAGACGGCGGCCGCTCTCTCTCCCCCGACCTCCGCACCTGACCTCTTCATCAAATCTGTGGCCCAGTCACTCCTGACAGTGTTCGGGGTTTTCTCCTCTTCTCTGCGAACTCTGCGCTCTCTGTGAACTCTGTATAAGTTTTTCTCTTTCTTCTCAGCCGCCCTGTATCCTCCAGACTCGGCTCCCCGCCTTAGCTGGCGACTGTGGACTGTGGGCTGTAGACTTCTTCTCCCCCATCCAAATCCCCGCATCCCCCATCTCGAATTTTTCTACGCCTCCAAGATGCACCCACGCCCCTCTAGGTGTATTCTCTATGTTTGTGCGTTTCTCCCCGCGCAAGCGCCGGTTCACCGGCGGGAAGGAAACAGGCCATCGCTCCCATGGATCAGGAAACTTACGTACCTCGCCAACTCGAGGACGTCGAAATCCAGGAATGGCTGGAGTCCCTCGACTCCGTCCTGCTGTCCAGCGGCACCGACGTGGCCCGTGAAATCATGGAGCGCCTCCGCGCCCACGCCACTGTCAGTGGCATTGATCTTCCTTTCTCCGCCAACACTCCTTACGCCAACACCATTCCCGCCCGCCTCGAACCTCTCTTCCCCGGCGATCAGCAGCTCGAGCGCCGCATCAAGTCCCTCATTCGCTGGAACGCTCTCGCCATGGTTGTCCGCGCCAATCGCCTCGAGCACAACATCGGCGGCCACATCTCCACCTACGCCTCCGCCGCCACTCTCTATGAAGTCGGCTTCAACCACTTCTTCCGCGCCCGCTCCGATTCTTTTGAAGGTGACACCGTCTATTTTCAGGGCCACGCCGCTCCCGGCATTTACGCTCGCGCTTTTCTCGAAGGCCGCCTCAGCGTCGAGCAGTTAGTGAATTTCCGCCGCGAGCTCAAGCCCGGCGGCGGCCTTTCATCCTACCCGCATCCCTGGCTCATGCCCAATCTCTGGGAATTCCCCACTGTCTCCATGGGACTCGGCCCCCTGATGGCCATCTACCAGGCGCGCTTCAATCGCTACCTCGAGAATCGCGGTCTCAAGCCTGCCACCGACGCCAAAGTCTGGGCCTTCCTCGGCGATGGCGAAACCGACGAGCCCGAATCTCTCGGCGCCATCACCCTCGCCTCTCGCGAAAAACTCGATAACCTCATATTCGTCGTCAACTGCAATCTCCAGCGACTCGACGGTCCCGTGCGCGGCAATGGCCAGATTATTCAGGAACTCGAATCCGCCTTCCGCGGCGCGGGTTGGAACGCTATCAAAGTTCTCTGGGGCTCCGAGTGGGATCCCATCATCGAGCGCGACTCCGAAGGCCTGCTCGTCAAGCGCATGGGCGAAATGGTGGACGGCGAGTACCAGAAGCTGGTCGTCTCCAGCGGCGAATACATCCGCCAATTCTTTTTCGGCAGCGATCCTCGTCTCCTCAAACTCGTCGAGCCTCTCCCCGACGAAGCCCTTCGCCGTCTCCGTCTCGGTGGCCACGATCCCCGCAAAGTTTACGCCGCCTACAAAGCCGCCTTTGAACACAAGGGCCGCCCCACTGTCATCCTCGCCCGCACCATCAAAGGTTACGGCCTCGGCGAAGCGGGGGAAGGGAAGAACGTCACCCACCAGCAGAAAAAGCTCAACGAAGAAGAGCTCCGCGAATTTCGTTCACGCTTCGGCATTCCTCTCAGCGATGAAGACGTCAACAGCTTGCCTTTCTATCGCCCTGCCGAAGACAGCGAAGAGATGCGCTATCTCAAAGCGCGCCGCGAAGCTCTCGGCGGCTACATGCCTCAGCGCAAGGTGCGCTCCACCCCGCTCGTCTCCGATCACGATGAACTTTTCAAGGAATTCTTTGAAGGCAGCGAAGGCCGTGAAGTTTCCACCACCATGGCCTTCGTCGGCATGCTTCGCAAGATGCTCAAGGACCGCGAAATCGGCAAGCTTGTCGTCCCCATCGTTCCCGATGAAGCCCGCACCTTCGGCATGGAATCCCTCTTCCGCACCGTGGGCATCTATTCCAGCGTCGGCCAGAAGTACGAGCCCGTGGACGTCAACACGCTTCTCTATTACAAGGAAGCCAAGAACGGCCAGATCCTCGAAGAGGGCATCACCGAGGCCGGCTCTGTCGCGTCATTCATCGCCGCCGGCTCCGCTTACGCCACGCACGGCATCAACACCATTCCATTTTTTATCTATTATTCGATGTTCGGCTTCCAGCGCATCGCCGATTTCATCTGGGCCGCTGCCGACATGCGCACGCGCGGCTTCCTGCTCGGAGGCACCGCGGGCCGCACCACTCTTGCTGGTGAAGGTCTCCAGCACCAGGACGGCAACAGCCACGTCCTTGCTCTTCCCGTTCCCAATCTTCTCGCCTACGATCCCGCCTACGCCTATGAAATCGCTGTCATCCTTCAAGATGGCATTCGCCGCATGTACAAGGAAGGCGAGAGCATCTTCTACTACATCACCGTGATGAACGAGCCTTACCCCATGCCCGCCATGCCCGCGGGCGCAAAAGAAGGCATCCTCAGGGGCATGTATAAATTCCGTGCCGCCCCCGAGCGCAAAGCCAAGCTCCGCGCACAACTCTTCGGCAGCGGCGCCATCCTCAACGAAGTTCTCCGCGCCCAGGAAATCCTCGACCAGAAATTCGGCGTGGCCGCCGATGTCTGGAGCGTCACCAGCTACAAGAATCTCTACACCGATGGCATGGAAGTCGAACGCTGGAATCGCCTCCATCCCGACGAAACGCCGCGCGTCCCCTACGTCACGCAATGTCTCGATGGCGAACAAGGCGTCCTCGTCGCCGCGTCCGACTACTTGAAAGTTCTACCCTCCATGATTTCCAAGTGGGCCCCGCGCCGCCTCGCCACGCTCGGCACCGACGGCTTCGGCCGCAGTGAAGGCCGCGAATCTCTCCGCGATTTCTTCGAGGTAGATTCCCGCTTCATCGTAGTCGCCACCCTCCACGAATTGGCTCAGGATGGCCTGGTCGGCGAAGCCACCGTCCAAAACGCCATCAAAGAACTAAACATCAACCCCAACAAACCCAACCCCGTCACCTCCTGAGCTTCCGTGGCACAGTCACTCCTGACTGTGCTCTTGGGTTTCCACGGTTACGCCCCGCGACGACGTACTTGAGGGTGCCCCATCCTTCGCGCTCCTTGCGAAGGGTGGGTTCTTACGATCCAAGGTCGTAGATTCTCTCTTCTCTGTGAACTCCGTGCCCTCTGCGATCTCGGTGTAAGCCTCTCTCTTTATGCTCTCCACTCTTCCTCTGCGAACCTCAGCGTCCTCTGCGTCTCTGCATTATCTTTTCTCTTCGCTCTTCTCTTAGTCCGAAACTGGGAACTGTAAACTGTCGACTGGAGACTCTCCTGTCATTCTCCCTCCAAACTCTCCCCCGCCTTAATCTTCCCCGTCGCCAGATGCGCAACCAGTTCCCGGTTCGCCGCCAAAAAATCAAACTGTCCCAACTCCCGCGGCAGCACCCACTCCATCCGCTCAAACGCCGTCGGCGCGATCTCTCCCTCCACCGCCGCCGCAAAAAAGTGAATCTCGATCTCCTCCCCAAAATGCGCATACTCATGCCGCACCCGTGCAATCTCTCGGCATTTCGTCAACGTCACTCCCAACTCCTCTCGCAACTCCCGCCCCAGCGCCAACTCCAGCGTCTCCCCCTCGCGCACCTTCCCTCCAGGAAACTCCCACTTCAGCCCAGACGTATCCTCCCGCCGCCGCTGCCCAATCAGCACCCGCCGGTCCCCTCGTTCAATCACCGCCGCCACCACCTGTCTCATCCATCCCCCTTTTGGAGTGCGGCGGCTCGCCGCCGCTTTTACAGCTGAATCCACCCCAGCGAATCACAGCTAGCCCCGCAACTTACGGCTTTCAACTCTTCAACCTCTTCTGCTCTCTCCCTCTTTTCTGCGCCCTGTAGCACGGTCACTCCTGACCGTGCTTTTGGGTTCGTCCCCTCTTCCCTCCGCGAGCCTCTGCGTCCTCTGCGTCTCTGCGTTATCTTAATCTTTTCCTTTTCTCTTTCGACTTTTGACTTTCAACTCTCAACTCTCTTCCCCCGTTCCTCTTCCGTCCCCAACCCCAAAATAACTCCCTCGAAACGTACCATCCGTGGCAACCTTTCTTCTTGATATCGCACCCAACGATGCAACGCTCCAAATCTCGCATTAAGCTCAGGGGGTGAGCAATGCGTTCCTTCTTCCTTCGGGTGGTCCCCTCATTCCTTGCCATTTTCGCCGTCATCCCGCTCCAAGCCGCTCCACCGCAATCCGCCGCGCCTCCACCTGTCCGCGTCAACGAATCCTCCGCCCGCCTAACGCTCCAGGAGAAGTCCTCCCTCTTTTCCATCGAACTTGCCTCCACCCAATCCAGTCTCTCTGCCACGCTTATCGTCCGCGTCCTCACCGCGGAAGATACCGTTCTCTCCCAGCGCTCCACCGATCTCCGGCTCGCCCGCTCTCCGCAGCGCGCCGAACTCACGCTCCCTTGGACCTGCTCCAATTCTGTCGAGGACGCCGCCCGCACCCGCCTCCACTACGAAGTCCGCGTCCCCGGCCATCCCGATCCCGTCGTCCAAGGCAACCTCTCCCCGGCCGCCATTACGCCGAATCTCTTTGAACTCACCTTCGCCGGCCTCGCCGAGGTCGGCTCTGGTGGCGCCTACTCCGCCGAAGTCTGGGCCACGCGCCCCAATTCCACGCAACCCGTTCCCGGCGTAGATCTCCATGCCACCATCGGCGATGACGATCCGCCCCCTCCCGGCCTAACCGCCCACGCCCGCACCAATTCCCATGGCCAGGCTCGCCTCACTTTCCATCTCCCCGAAGCTGTTTCCGAGGGCGAAGCCGACATTGAGGTCAAAGGCGCCCTCGGTGGCTTTGAAAACTCCGTCACCGCCACCTTGCGCATCGCTCCCCGCGCCGCCATTCTCCTCTCCACCGACAAGCCGTTGTACCAGCCCGGCCAGACCCTCCACATGCGCGCCTTTCTCCTCGACGATCAGCATCGCGCCTGGCCCAAGCAACCCCTCACCTTCGTCGTTAAAGATCCCGATAGCACCACCGTCTTCACCTCAGACGTGGACTCCTCCCGCTTCGGCATCGCCGCCGTAGATTGGTCCATTCCCGCTACGCAAAAACTCGGCAACTATTCCGTCTCCGCGGAAGTTTCTGGCGAAGCCAATAATCGTCAAATCGAAGCTGCCCGCGCCATTCGCATCACTCGCTACGAACTCCCCACCTTCACCGTCAACGTCAAGCCCGATCAGCCCTACTACCTCACCGGACAAAATGCCCAGCTCACCGTCTCCGCCGACTATCTCTTCGGCAAGCCCGTTCTCCGCGGCCACGTCCGCATCGTGCGCGAATCCCACCGCTCCTGGAATTACCGCGAACAAAAATGGGGCGTCGAAGAAGCCGCAGCCCTGGAAGGCGATCTTGATGCAAAAAACGAATTCCAAGCCACTCTCGATCTAGCTCACGATCACGCCGATCTTCTCGATAACGACTACGAACGTTTCCAGGATCTTCGCTTTGCCGCCTATCTCACCGACGCCTCTTCCAACCGCACCCAGGAACGCCATTTCGATATTCGCATCTCTCGCGACGCCGTCCATCTCTATCTCATCATTCCTCGGCGCGAGATCCCCCCCTCTCTCCCCTCCACCGTTTATCTCTCCTCCTTCACTCCTGACGGCACTCCTGTCACCTCAAATGTCTCCATCAAACTTTATTCCCGCGATCCTCAGGATCACTCCAATCCCGCGGATCTCCCCAAACTCCTCGCTGAAGAAAAAGTTCACACCAACAAATACGGCGTCGCCAAAGCGAAGCTCCCCGTCATCCCCGGCCTTCCCAAAGACACGCGTCGCCTCTTCCTCGCTCTCGAAGCCAAAACCCTCGACGGCCGCACCGGCCAGCACCTCGAATCTTTCAATCTCTCCGATGATGACTATCTCTGTCTCGCCCCCGCCAAGGCCATTTTCAAGCCCGGCGAACCCATCGAACTCTTCCTCGAAACCACCGCTTCCGCCGACAAATACCGCGTTGACGTCCTCGATGGCGAAACCTGGAATGTCCTGGCCTCTCAGGATGTATCCCTGCCCCACGGCCACGCTCACGTCACGTTTCCCGCAAGCGATCGCTTCTCCGGCCTGCTCCGCATCGCGGCGCATTCCCTTACCTTCGATCCGCAGCCTTCCTACATGCGCTACCGGTTTGCTGTCGCTGCGGACATCATCTTCCCGCATCCTGACGACTTGAAACTCGATCTCCATCCCGTCAAAGCCTCTTATCGTCCTGGCGAATCCGCCACCGTGGATCTCCACGTCCGTTCTCCCCAAGGCGACGCCACGCAAGGCGCTCTCGGCCTCCTCGTCTATGATCAAGCCCTCGAAGAACTCGCTCGCAGCGAAGCCAGTCTTTCCGCCGACAGCGGCGAATCCATCGATCCCCGCCTCGGCTTTCAGCCTCTCGAAGAAAATTCTGCGTCGGTTGCAGGAATCTCTGTCCACGACCTCCTCAATCTCCCGCCCGGCAAATCCCTCCCCCCCGACGTTGAACTCGTCGCCGAATATCTTCTCTTCCCCGGCCGTGACGTCCCCATTCTCAACGACGACTCTTCAGTAGATTGGGGCCTCGCTCACTCTTTCGAAAAAAACATCCACGCCACCCTTGACCCTGTCATCAAACCCCTAACCGAAGTCTTTAACGCCACCGGCCATTTTCCCGCCGATGATTCCGCCTACCACAAGTTCCTCCAGCAAAACGGCCAAGATCCATCTTTATTGAACGATCCTTGGGGTCGCCCCTATCGTGTTCGTCGCAGCTATGAACGAGTCAACGAAGTTTTTGAGTTCCTCAGCGATGGCCCCGATAAACTCTCCAACACCAGTGACGATTTCACCGCTCTCCGTCTCCTTCGCCCCTTCTCCACTCTCGCCGAGAAGCGCCTTACCGATATTGCTTCCGCCTATCACGCCCGCACCGGCGATTACCTCCACAATCTCGAATCTTTCCGCGCCGAATGTGCTCGCCAGAATTCGCCGCTCTCTTCCTTCCTCGATCCCTGGGGCACTCCCTATCGCTTTGAATTCGCAATTCAAGGGTCCTACTACACCTTCACCGCCACCAGCGCCGGCCCCGACCGCCTTTTCCGCCCATCCGATTCCGCCAGCAGCGAAGACTGGGACGATCTCGGCGTCTTCGCTATCCGCATCCCCTATTTCATGGAAACCGCCAATCGCATCAGCGACGCTCTGTTCGACTCTGCCAACAATTCGCTTCAATTTCCTGACAACCTCGCCGATTTTCAGAAAGTCCTCTCCGATCACCACATTGACTGGAATTCCATTCGCGATCCCTGGGGCCATCCCTACGAAGTCGTCTTCGGCCTCGAAGCCAGCTACGCCGATAGAATCGCCGTCCACACCTACGGCCAGCCACAAACAACCTCACAGACTCCCGTCACCCGCAAATCCAGAACCCTACGCATCTTTAGCAACGGTCCGGACGGCAAGCCCAACACTGCCGATGATTTCGAGGTCGCCCATTATTCTTCGCCTCTCTCCGACGAAACCGCTTCCGGGTCAGAGACTCCTTCTTTCCTCCCCATTCGTCCCGTCTTCAGCGGCAATTCCGGCGCAATCCGTGTCCGCGTCCTCGATCCCAGTGGCGCGGTCATTCCGAATGCCAAAGTCGCCGCCATCAACGATCAAACCGGCTTTGAATCTACTGGCAGTTCCGACGATGAGGGCATCTGTCTCCTTCGCAACCTCTCCCCCGGCTCCTACCATGTCGTTGTCAACTCACAAGGTTTCCAAACCTTTGCCATGCAGTCCGTCCCCGTCTATTCCAGCAACGTCACCGAACTAGAAGTGACACTCAGCGTCGGCGCTGCCACGCAAACTGTGATGGTCGAAGCCTCAGCCAGCACCAACGTCAACACTTCAACCGCACAATTACTCGAGGTTCAGGGCATCACCACCGCCACCAAAGCCGGCGTCTCCGGCCGCATCAAGGTGCCCCTCGCCACTCCGCGCCTCCGCCAATATTTCCCAGAAACTCTCTTCTGGCAGCCCGAAATCCTCACCGACCATTCCGGCCACACAGCCGTCAAATTTCCTCTCGCCGATTCCATCACCACCTGGAAAGTTTCCGCCATCGCTTCCACTCTTGATGGCCACGTCGCCACCACCACAAAAGAAATTCGCGCCTTTCAGCCCTTCTTCGCCGAACTCGATCCTCCCAAGGTCCTCACCGTCGGCGACGAAATCCATCTCCCCGTCACCGTCCGCAACTATCTCGATAAGCCGCAGTCCATCTCTCTCGATTGGGCGCCCGAACCCTGGGCCGAATCTCTCACTCCCCGCACCTCTACCACCCAGGTCGCCGCTGGCGCTTACGCCCAGAAAATCTTCTCCTTCCGCGCCCGGCTCCCCATGAAGGACGCCAAGCAGCGCCTCTCGGCATACAATCGCTCCAACGAAAAGGAAAGTGACGCCATCGAGCGCCAGCTCCGCATCCACGCCGATGGTCAGGAGCGCATCGTCCAAGCCAATTCTGTCTTCTCTCGCGACACCTCGCTCACTCTCAACATTCCTCCGGCCGCCATCCCCGGCTCCATCGAAACCGAACTCGTCCTCTATCCCAATCTTGTTTCTCACGTCGCCGAAGCCATTGAAGGCATCCTCCACCGCCCCTATGGCTGCGCCGAGCAAACCATCTCCTCCGCCTATCCCAGTCTTCTTTGGCTCCAGCTTAAGAAAAGCCAACATCTTCCACCCTCCGCTCTCGACGAACACGCCCAGCGTTTCCTTAATCTCGCCAACGCCCGCCTCCTCGGCTACCGCGAACCCGGCGGCGGCTTCTCTTACTGGGGCCATGGTGATCCCAACCTCCCGCTGTCTGCCTACGCCCTCCGTTTCCTCGCGGAAGCCTCCGAATTCGTATCCGTTGATCCCGACATCCCCAATCAAACCCGCGCTTGGCTCCTCCATCAACTCACTCCGCAAGGCGTCTGGGAGGGCAAGGACTATCAAGGCAAACCCTACGATTGGCTCACCAACTACTACACCTCCTACATCACGCGCGTCCTCGCGCAGGATCTCCAGCATCCCACCACCGATCAAAAGGTTCTCGAAGCCGAACGCGACGCCGTCCGCCGTGCCCTCGAATACCTCTCCACGCAAGATATCAACGAAAGCGATCCCTACCGCTTCGCCTTAATCGTCCAAGCGAAACTCGCCATCCACGAAGACGCTTCCAAGGAAATCGGCATCCTCCTCTCCTCCGTTCATCCCGAAGGCGAGCAGTCCTACTGGGCCGCCGAGCACAACACCGTCTTCTACGGTTGGGGTTACGCCGGACGCATCGAAACCACCGCGCTAGTCCTCGATGCTCTGGCCTCCGCCAAACAGCAGGGCATTACTTCGCCCGCGCTCGATGCCGCCCTCGACAAAGGCACTCTCTTCCTCCTCAAGAATAAGGACCGCTACGGCATCTGGTATTCCACGCAGGCCACCGTCAACGTCCTGCAATCCCTCGTTCGCCAATTCGCTCTCGATTCTTCCGCTGCCGCTTCCGAGCCCGCGCATCCCATTCAAATCCTCGTGGATGGCAAGCCCGCCGCCACCCTCGCCATCTCTTCCAATGTTCGCCAACTCGCCCCTGTCCACACCGATCTCTCCGCCTTCCTCTCTCCCGGCGAGCATCGCGTCGAACTTCGCGGCGCCCCAGCCTCCCGCGCCAGCGCCTATCTGACCGCCATCTACTATCTCCCTTGGACCGATCCCGCCGTCACCAGCTCCTCCGTCCGCAGCGGCGATTCCGAATCCTTGCGCTATTCCGTCAAGTTCGATCGCACCACCTCCGCCGTCGGCAATTCCATCCTCTGCACCGTCCACACCGAACGCGTCGGCTTCTACGGCTACGGCATGATGCTCGCCGAAATCGGCCTACCTCCCGGCGCTGATGTCGATCGCGCCTCCCTTGACGCTCTCACTTCCGCCTGGGACGTCCAGAGCTACGAAGTCCAGCCCGACCGCGTTGTCTTCTACCTCTGGCCCCGCGCTGGCGGTACCACCTTCACCTTCTCCCTAAAGCCCCGCTTCGCCATGACCGCCCAATCCGCCGAATCGCTCCTCTACGACTATTACAACCCCGAAGCCCGCGCCTCCGTCCCCCCCACAACTTTCTCCATCCACTAAGCAAAAGCCTGTCATCCCGACCGGAGCACCGCTCTCCTTGTAGCATCGCAAAGTTTGTCATCCCGACCGGAGTGCCGCGCTTTTTGCGGCACGCAGCGGAGGGATCGCGACACAATCTCTGCGGGCCCAACCCCCCGTCATTCCGAGCGGAGTCCGCGGAGCGAGGTACGGTTTTGCATCGCACGGTTTTTGTGCGATGAATCCCTCTTGGGTTCTCTTTTTTCTTTTCTCCCGCTTGCCCCAGGCCCGCCGTAGGCGGGTGCCTGGGTCATGGGTTCCCGTCTTACGTGCCTGCTAGCATAGACACCGCTGACTTTGCTCTTGGGTTTCTTTTCCTCTGCGAACCTCTGCTTCCTCTGCGCCTCTGTGTTAGATTTTCTCTTCCGCCGAAGCTGTCAACTGTAAACTGTAAACTCTCTCCCTTCCCTCGACACCCCGCCGCACAAGCTGCGATACTCTTCCCATGTTCTCCCCGACCCTTCTCGACCACTTCCAATCCCCTCGCAACGTCGGCGAACTCCCCAACCCTACCGCTAAAATCGAAGTCACCAATCCCGTCTGCGGCGATGTCCTCCAACTCTCCGTCCAACTTGAACACACCCGCGTCGCCGCCGCGCGTTTCCTCTGTCGGGGCTGCACCGCCTCCATCGCCTGCGCCTCTTTGTTAACCGAATTAATTCAGGGAAGGGAACTCCACCAACTCAACGCTCTCTCCGCCGACGACATCTCCACCGCCATCGGCGGCCTACCCCTCGCCTCCACTCACGCCGCCCACCTGGCCCACTCCGCCCTACAATCTCTCCTCCGCCATCTCCCCACCACGCCTTAGGTAGCATTTTTCTCAACGCAGAGCGCTGTAGCCCCGGTAGTAATTCTGCGCAGGTAGCCTCGTCGCCGGAACCGTCATCCCCACCTTTGCGCCGCACTAGTTGCGGCTTCACCACAACTGTCATCCCGACCGGAGTGCCGCGCCTTTTGCGGCACGCAGCGGAGGGATCGCGGCAACATTCCATCCCAACCCAATAACTCAAGGTCCCAACCTCTTAAACTCTTAAACTCTCACACTCTTATACCTTTTCACTCTTTTACTCTCATGCTTCTAAGTTCTTTAACTTTCCGGCCTCTGACTGATAACTGAAAACTGACAACTGACAACTATTCGGCCCCCATCCCCGTAGCCCGCTCCATCCCCTCCGGATCATTCAAATTCAAAACGCACCCCTCTTCCGTAGTCCCCACTTCAAACACTTCCTTCGTCCGCGCCCACACCACCGCCCGCGCGCCCACATTCACCGGCGCCTTCTCTAACTCCTCATACACGGCCGCGGAAAACAGCACCGGGTGCCCGCGCCTTCCCTGATACACCGGCAGCACGATCGGAGCCCGCGACGCATAAAACGCCTGCACCAGATCATCCACCAGCGCCGCGCTGATCAGCGGGTGGTCAATCAGGCACAGTAGCAGCCCATCCGTTCCCGCCGGCAAACTCCGCATTGCCGCGTGCAACGAACTCAACTGCCCCTTCTCCCAATCTTCATTGATCACGATTTCGTCCGCAGGCACCGCCACCGTCCGCGTGATCGGTTCCGCGTGCGCTCCCAATACCACGCGCCGCACACCAATCTTCGGGTGCTGCGTCACTTCCAGTAAATGTTCCAGGAACAAACGGCCCTGATAGGGAAGCAGGGCCTTTGGCGAGCCCATGCGGCTGGAAGACCCGCCGGAGAGAATCACGGCCGCGATCATGGCAAACCTCCGGAATTCAACCTCGGGCGAAGTCGTCCAGAGCCAGGTGTGGCGCTTCCCTCAACTGGCTCGCCGCCTTCCGGCAGGCCTGCCCGCATCCTACTTCCATTCCCCCACCCCTACAAGCCTTTCCACTCCACTGACTCCGCCCAATTATATAGAGCAGCCCTTCAGGCTTAATGCGCGTTTCCTAAGTTGGGCCAGATCAGGGGGCAAGCTTCGATGGTTTGCTGAATTGTTGGTCAGAAAGTCCGAGCCTTCTGCGCAGTGACTTCTGTGTTCTTCGCAGAGCCCTCGAATGCAATAGATGGCATAGTTCCCAGTCCCACACTTCCCCCGTGTTGCGGTTCACAGCAAAATGCCCGAGAGTTGGTATTGATTGATCTTGTTCGTAGGCGGGGCTAAGAAAGTAGAAGTCAGGGAAGCCGGGGTGATCAGGATCTGGCTCAAGGAAAAATCGCCGCGATTTAGTATCATATCCCTGGCTCGTCAGCCATGTCTTAACAAGGTCACCGGCTTCTTTTTGACTAACTTGACGTTGGCTGTCAATCAATTGCGCAGAGACGCTGGGCGACAATGAGAACAGCGCCAAGCAGGATAGTAAACACAATTCCTTTATCAAATGGGCTCCTTCAGCTGCGTGCAATCGCGCCGCAAAGTTACTGAAGCAATGGCCCCACGACGCTCTCTGCGAAACTACTGTCACCACGCTACCTGTACTCCCTCATCCCCACAGCTCATGCACAGCCCGCATCTCTTTCTTTACTGACCACTGAAAACTTAAAACTCAAAAAACTCCCTATCATCCTCATCCCCAAAGTTCAACTACCATCCGCATCTCTTTCTTTACTGAAAACTGAAAACTTAAAACTGAAAACTACTTCAGCCCCGGCGCCGGATATTCCGGCAGCTTCTCCTTGCTCGTGTCCGCCCGTTTCACTTCCAATTCATCGAACAGCAGCGAAGGGCAAATAATCGTCTGCGCCACACCGCCCATCCGGTTGCTGACCAGCGGATCGTTGCCCACGGCGATGAGGTCGTTGCGCAGCGCCCGCACATCCAGTTCATTGAACACCGCGCCGCGCACCAGCTCTTCGTGCCCGTCGCTCGCGTACACGCGGTACAGCAGCCTCGGCGAATTGCCCGGACCCAGCGTGTCCACGCGATAGGCATACGGCTTGTTGTCTTCCGAAGCCATCTGCATGATCTTCTTCTTCAGCTCTTCGGGCGATTCCGGCTCTGAACTTTTCAGGATCAGCGTGCCAACCGCGGGCTGCGCCCCAGTCCCCGGTCCCGCCCGTCCGTGTCCATTCGAAGCCGGGAAATCGCGGATCGGCTGGCGTCCCACAAGGTAATTCTGCAGCATGCCCGCATCAATCAGCGTGACCGCTTGCGCCTTCACGCCTTCATCGTCCACGTCATAACTGCCCACCAGGTTTTTCCCACCGAACTGGTGCATCGTGGGATCGTCCACCACACTCACAAATTTCGGCAGCACGCGCGTCTTATAGCTGGTGGCAAACGTTCCCGTGGTGCGATTCGGCCTCCCCAGGGGTGGCTTGCGCCCCAACACGTTTCCGCCGATCAGGCCGGCAAATACGTCGTCAGCCGCATCTGGCGCAAACAACACCGGACCGCGGTAAGACTCATCCACGATCGGTGCTTTGCGGAGCGCCATCAGCGTGTCCAGCATCTGCTTCGTCTCTTTCAACAATGCATCGTGCGTCGGCAACTCCTCCGCTCGCTCTTCGGTCCAGAAGGGAGTGCGATTGAGTCGCATGCCATCCGCGGCTTGCGTCGCGCCGTCCAGTGTGACCGTGGCCGTGGACTTGCCTTCGCGCACAATCGTTCCCTCCGAATTCACGAAATACTCATTGATGGAGGAGAACCGCGCCGACGCGGTCACCGATTGCACATCCGGGTACTCGCGGTAGAGGTTGCTCACATCCTCCAGCGTTTTGTTCCACGCCGCTTCATCCACCTTCAGCGTCACCGTGGGGCCCACGAAAGAAACCACGGGTGCGGGCGCAAAATCGTCCACGGGGTTGGGATCCGGCGTGAACTGCTTCAGCGCGGAAAGTTTTTCCGCATAGGCATCCGCCGCGGACTTGTACGCTTCATCCGTCAGCAGCCAGATCTGCCGCCGCAGCGCGATGGCATCGTCGTCAAGCGGCAGAATGGAAGCCGTGCCCATGCCCTGGCCGTAGAAACTGTCCTGCTTGTAATCGCCGATGCGCACCACCACGCGCAACACGCGCAGATGCGACCGCTGGCTTTCCCGCAACGCGCCAAATGCCGCCTCGGCGTTGAAATCATCCACGTCGTTCACGCGATATTCGATGTAGTAGGGCGCTTGCACCTGGTCCATTTTCAGTTGCGCCTTTGAACGGTCCAGCTCGGCTAGTAGCGCTTCGAACAACGCATCGCCTTTCGCCGCCGCGTGCGCCGCTGCCGTCGCCCCATCGGCGCTTGGCAGTGCCTTCGAGTCTCGCGCAGAAAGTGGACGCGCCATCGCGCCTGCAAATAGAAATAAAACCGCCAACCCGCATCGCTTCATCGCGACGATTCCTCTCACGGCGTCACCTCTGCCTTCTTCCCGGCGTCCTTGCTTGAAGCCGTGTTCTCCAATCCCGGTGGGGGCAAAATCGGCGGGCGTTCCCGCTCGTGCGCGCGTTTCTGCACTTCCATCTCGCTGAACAGCATCGCCGGCGCCACCGCCGAAACGGGTACGCTCCCGCTTTCCGCTCCGCACACTCCGTTGAACACGTGTTGTTTGTCGCCCGTGGCAATGATGCGCGTCAGCGCCGCCAGCGGCGTCCCCACAATGTCCACGCCGCGCACTAATTCGTCCGGCCGTCCATCGGCGTACACCTTGTAGACAATCACCGGCAGCACCTGGAATGCCTGCGGCAGCGACCGGCGCGTCAGCGTAAAGCCGCCCTGGATATCGTCAAAATACAGCCCGTAGGGTTTCCCCTCTTTCTTCACCTCATCAATCAATTTCTGGCGCATCTGCGCCTCTGGAAGATTTTGGCTCGAGGTCACGATCAGGTTTCCTTGCCGTCCCGTAGGCATTAGCCCCGGCTGGTTGCGGCCGTGCCCGTTGGACTTGTCAAATCCCTTGATGGGCATGCGCGACATCAGGAAGTTTCTCAACACGCCGTTCTGAATCACTTCCACGCGTTGCGCGGGCACTCCCTCATTGTCGTAGTCGTACGAACCCGCAAGCTTCACGCCGTCCAGTTCCGTGATCGTCGGATCGTCCGCCACGCTCAAAAACGTCGGCAAAACTTCCTGCCCAACCTTTTTCGTAAACGTCTGTCCTTCTTCTTCGTCGCGCTGGCGGTGGCCTTCCAGGCGGTGCCCCAGCACTTCGTGGAAAAACACGGCCGCAGCCCGTCCGCTCAACAGCGCCGGGCCCGCGTAAGGCTCCGCCACCGGAGCGGTCCGCAGCGCCTTCAAATCCACCGCCATCTTCTCGATCGCCGCGTCAAGTTCCGCCTCGCTCGGCAAGCCCTTCGCCGACGGCGCCTGGAACGTTTCCACGCGCAGCAGGTCCATCCCGTCATCGGCGCGCGTTTGCGCTTCCATCACCAGCCGCGTGGAGGCGCTGGGCAGAGTAATCATCGTGCCCTCGCTGGAAACCATCCGCGAATTCGCGGCCGACACCTGCAACACTACCGTGGCGAAGTAAACGTCCGGATATTTACGGAATGCCCCGGAAAGCCGCCGAATCTCGCCTTCCCAGGCGGCACGGTCCAGCGCTGGCGGCGTCAGCTTTGTTCCAACGTGCACCTTCGGATCTTCCCTTGAAAAGTCCGGCGACTTGTCTTCTTCTTCCGCATTCACGGCGGTACTCGTCTTAACGTTCAGGTACGCAGGTGCCGCGCGTTTGTACTCGCGGTCGGTCTGCTCCCACAAGATGCGTGCCGTGGCGTCCGCATCATTCCCCAATGGCAACGATCCGCTGGTCATGCCGCTCTGTCGACTTTGGCCATGCGTATTGTCCAGCACCGCGCTTCCCACGCGCATGGTGACGTCCACGGAGCGGCGCTTCGCGGCGGTGTTGGTCAACAGGCCGCCGTAAGCTCCGGCAATCACGATTTGGTCCTGATCGTAAGCTGTGTAGCTAATGTAATAAGGAGGCGTATCGCTCTTGGCCAGGTCAGTCTTCGCGCGGTCCAGTTCTCCCTTCATGGCCGCCAGCAAGGGATCTGCCGGCGACGCCGCGTTTGCAGGAGCTTTGTCCGTACTACCGGCAACAGCGCCCGGCGCAACACAAACGAGCTGCGCCGCCAATAACCACGCGGCTGCTTGCCGCCATCGCAGCCGCGCCGGCTGTGTACCAGCCATGGCAACGAATAGATTTGTACTTCGGTGCTTTCGCCCTGCAGCACATGCGCTCTTCATGAAAGTTTGACTCCCGGTACTCTGTGGATCTCGTTCATCGTGGGTGTAATTCGCGAGTATGCCTGAGTGGAAGAACTTGCGCAAATTACACTCTGCTCGAATTACCCTTTGCCCAGGCGTTCCCCCGCTTGCAATCGCGCGCCTCGCGCAAACTCAGCGGCTGTCACTTCTTTGCGTCCTTCCAGTTTGACGGACGTTAGCTCCATTACGCTGCCTTCCCCGCAAATCACCCGCAACCCTCCGCCAGCCTCCATCACTGTCCCCGGCAAGCCCCCCTTGGAGTGCGGCGGCTCGCCGCCGCTTTTGAGCTTGCTACCTCTTCCACCAATTGTTTTTGATTCGCCACCCGCAGCCAAGGGCCAGCCCCAAACGTGGCAAGTCTGTCCCCGAAACTCCGTGTACGCCCCCGGCCAAGGCGCAAACCCGCGCATGCGGTTGTAGATCTCCTGCGCTGATCGCGCCCACTCAATCCGCCCATCCTCCCTCTTCAACATTGGCGCCAGGCTCGCCGCGCCGTTTTCCTGCGCTCGCCCGTTAAGCGTGCCCGCAACCAGCCCACGCAGCGTAGCTGCCATAAGCGGTGCTCCCGCCTCCGCTAGGCGAGAAGCCACCTCCGGTGCCGTCTCATCCGGCCCGATGGCCAACTCCTGCTGCATCAGAATCTCTCCCGTATCCATCCCCGCATCAATCCGCATCGTCGTATTTCCCGTGCGCGTTTCGCCTTTCACGATTGCCCAGTTGATAGGTGCGGCACCACGGTACTTCGGCAGCAGGGAAGCATGCAGATTGATCCATCCGAACTCGGGAATGGACAGCAGCCGTGCGGGAATGATCTGTCCATAAGCAATGATCACAACCACGTCCGGCGCCAAGGCCCGCAATTGTTCTTTGACCTCCGGCGCGCGCACTTTCGCCGGTTGGTGTACCGGCACCTGCGCGGCCAGCGCCACTTCTTTCACTGGTGAATACGTGATCTCTTGGCCGCGGCCTTTGGGACGATCCGGCTGCGTGAACACACCCACAATCTGAAAATCTGGTTGTCGGAGAAGATGCCGCAAGGAAGGAACCGCAAACTGCGGCGTGCCACAGAACACCACCCGCAAGGGACTCACGGCGTCCTCATTAGCGCGCGCGTCGAATTTACCACTCGCCTTCTTTCCGGAGTTTCTTAATCTTGCGCCGGATCAGGTCGCGCTTCAGCATGCTCAGGTGCTGTAGAAAAAGCACGCCATTCAGGTGGTCGATCTCATGACAAAACGCCCGTGCCAACAGATTCTCGCCGCGAATCTCGAATGTTTCGCCCTTGGCATTCTGGGCCCGCACGGTCACAAACTGCGGCCGCACCACATATCCGCGAAATCCAGGAATCGACAGGCAGCCCTCTTCTTCGCGCACTTCGCCCTCGGCGTGAATAATCTCCGGATTCACCATAATAATCTTCGCTTCGGGATTCTTGCCGCTGGTAACGTCCACCACGGTCAGGCGTATGCTCTTCCCAATCTGCGGCGCCGCCAGCCCCACGCCTTGATTGGCGTACATCGTCGCGAACATATCCTCTGCCAGTTGTTCCAGCTCCGCGTCGAATTTCTTGACCATTGCGCCGGGCTTCTCCAGCACCGGATCACCGTACTTTACGATCTTGTGGATCGTGCGCGCGGGTGCCTGAGCGATTTGCGGCTCGGCCGTTTGCGCCGCATTCGCGGTGATAACAATTTCAGAACTCGTCGATTTGTTTGGCATAACTTTCGAAATTCCGCCGCATTTCGGCGAGCGAATCTCCTCCAAATTTTTGCAGAAAAGCGTCTGCTAACACAAGTGCTACCATGGCTTCCCCGGCCACGCCCCCGGCCGGCACCACACACCAGTCCGAACGCTCGTAGGCCGCCTGCACCGGTTCCTTGGTTACCATGTCCGCCGTGCCCAGTGGTCTTCGCAGCGTCGAAATCGGCTTCAGGAAGCCGCGAATCACCACGTCTTCTCCATTGGTGATGCCGCCCTCCAGTCCGCCGGCGCGATTCGAAGCACGCCGGAACTTCCGCGCGCCCTTGTCGTACGAGATTTCGTCCTGCACCGCGCTACCAAACGATCCCGCCGCCAGTATCCCCGCTCCAATCTCCACCGCCTTAACTGCTTGCACGCTCATCAGCGCCTGCGCCAGCTTGCCGTCCAGCTTTTCGTCCCACTGCGCGTGCGATCCAAGCCCCACCGGCACGTTGTGCGCCACAATCTCAAATACGCCACCGACCGTATCTCCCGCCTTCAGCGCCGCGTCCACCTCGGCCATCATCCGTTCCTGCACTGTCGCATCCACGCAGCGCAATGGCGATTCGATATCCGCATTCACCGCCCGAATTTCGTCCCAACTCGCGGCCCGTTCCAGCCGCCCATGGCGCACCTGAATCGTGTGGCTGGCAATCTCGGTGCCGAATTCCCGCAGCAGCATTTTCGCAAACGCGCCCGCTGCCACCCGCGCTGCCGTTTCCCGTGCCGAAGCCCGCTCCAGCACGTATCGCGCATCGTGAAAATTGAATTTCTGCGAGCCTGCTAGGTCCGCATGCCCCGGCCGCGGCGCCACCAGTTTCCGCGAAGCCGCTTCCGGCGCATCCGTCGCTTCCACCGACAGGATCTTCTCCCAATTCGCCCAGTCGCGGTTCTCGATGCGAACGGCGATTGGCGCGCCAATCGTCTGCCCGTGCCGCACGCCCGCGAACACGTCGGCGCGGTCCTTCTCGATTTTCTGCCGCCCGCCGCGCCCGTATCCCAATTGCCGCCGGTGCAGTTCGTGGTTCACCAACTCCAAATCCACGCGAAGTCCCGCGGGCAACCCCGACAAAAACGTCACCAGCGCCTGCCCGTGCGACTCCCCCGCCGTATAAAATCGCAGCATAAATACAGTGTATCGGCCACCGCCCCGCTCGTCCAGCGTTGCCGCATGCGGATAGTGGGATAGCTTACGAATGCGTGAGAATCAGGCCGCATTCCACACAATGCGCTGTGATTAGTGTCACCGCGAACCGCGCCCAGATTCCGTAACCTTGTACTGACGAGGTGGATATGGCCGCACACAACAGTAATGATCGCGCTTCATGGCTCCAGGGGCCTTCCTCCCAATGTTCCGTAGTGCCGGAGACCGTTCAAACTCCTTGGAGAATTGTCCTGTTGGGAGCGCCCGGCGTAGGTAAGGGCACCCAGGCCGAGCTACTGAATCTTCGCTTGGGCGCATGCCACCTTTCCACGGGAGACGTTTTCCGTGCCGCCAAGAGCCGTGACGAATGCCTGCTGAGCCCCGCCATGAAGGCAGCCCTCGAATACATGCGTCGAGGCGACCTGGTGCCAGACGCCACCGTGTGGGACATGGTCCGCGAGCGCAGCGGCTGCTTGCGGTGCGGCGGAGGTTTCATCCTCGACGGCTTTCCGCGCACGCTGGCGCAAGCCGAGTCACTGAAACAACTCATGGAGGAAGAAGGCCTCGCGCTCACCGCGGTCATCAATTACGAACTGCCCGTGAGTGACATCGTTGCGCGGCTCAGCGGCCGGCGCACCTGCAAGAACTGCAAAGCGGTATTCCACGCCACCGAACGGCCACCGAAAGTGGCGGGTAAGTGCGATCACTGCGGCGGTGAACTGTTTCAGCGTGAGGATGACCGGCCTGAATCGATCAAGATCAGGCTCGAGGCTTACGACCAGAGCACTGCGCCGCTCATCGCGTTCTACCAGAACCTCGGTCTGCTCTTGTCTGTAGCCGCCACCGGGTCTCCCGAAGACATTTGTGACAGAACCCTTGCCTCACTCGCTGCTTGGCGCACTCGAAATTCTGGCCCGGCCTTGGCAACTGCGGACACGCGAAAAAAAGTTTGACCGCGAGCCCCTCCCCATCGCCTTCGCAATTTTGCGATTCTCCATTCTCGATTTTTCTTGCATCGGCACTTTTGTGTTTTTGCAGCCGGCAATCCAAAATTTGTGGCCGAACTCTCGTTGCAGATTGCCTGCTCACTACAGACCCGCCGCAGACTTGCGCCACTTTTGTAACGCCGGTTACGAGCTGCTGCATCTCGGTGCATTTGTGCGAGCCGCGAAAAATGTTTTCTGAATTTTCATCCAGATTTTCTTGCACAGTCATGCACAAATATCCACAGACTTTCCCTGAAATAGCTCTTGCTAACGTTTCTACATGCTCCTACTATCCGCACCAGATTGATCGGGAAGAAAGCCTTCACGAATCAATTCAGAGATGGCGGCAAGGGTAAAACTGAGCAGTCACTCTCGAGTTGAATTAGAAGTGCAAACTTCGCAGTTCAATTCTCTGAGGCGGCTTGGATAAAACCAAGTCAGCCTCAACGGAATTGAATTGAGAAGAAAAGCTTCACGGTTCGATGCAAGGGACGGCAAGGGTAAAACCGGGCATGTTCATTGTGTCGGATTGTGGAGTAAGCTCCACGGTTCGACGCGGAGGATCAGCCAGGGTAAAACCGGGCCGGTTCCACTGAGTTGAACCAGAGAGTTAGCTTCGCAGCAGAGTTCGACGCAACTCGGGTAAAACCGGGTTGCCGCTGGATGCAAGCGGAAGCGCAAAGCTTTCGTGGTGCACTCAAAGATGCGCCAAGGGTAATACCGAGACGTTATCGTGAGCTGGACCTGGAAGTAGAGCTTCACGAATCAATTTACAGGAGGCGGCCAGGGTCAAACCGAACCGCCTTCGAATAAGTTGAATCGGGAAGCGAGAAACTTCGCGACTCAATCATAAGAGGGCGACACGGATCAAACCGAGTCGCCCTTTATTTTTTTTCGCCCCGCGCAAGCAGGCAACCTGTCCAAATCCTCAGCCCACACATTCCCGCTCTGCCAAAAAAAACAGCGCCCGGCTTACCCAGGCGCTGCCCGTATCTTTCCAGTGCGCTCTTATTCTTTACCTGTCGTACTTCAGGCAAATCTCGAGTTGGTGAATCGCTTCGTCGGTGGCGCGGATCGCTTCCACTCGATGCCCGCCGAAATCGTGCGCCGCGTGTTCCATATGCTCTTTGGCGTGTCGCAACGAAGCTATCGCTTCGCGGATTTCCGGGTGATCCGGCGGAATCGCATTGGCCGGAACCGCTGTGGCCGCCGGGGTCGGCAAAGCATTCGCGTTCCCCGCCTTGGGCGCGGCCGGAACGGAAACACTGAACGCCACCGCCACGATCAGGGCTGTCAGAACCACTACACCTAGGATTCTTACTTTCATGCACCATCCTCCTCGTCCGGATTTAGGCTCGGACCGCCGTGATTTCATTCAACCACTCCCCGCACGCTTTTGGTCTTGCGTGTGGCCGACCGCTTCCCGGAGCGGAGCTGCTGGCGGGCTGCGCCGGGCCGAACCGGCCAAACGTATGCACTCCTTCATAAACCATCTTCCTGTCCATTGCACAGCAATGTTTTCCAATGAGCGGTCAAAGAGTGAACACCCGTTAGTCAAATGCCCGGGCACTTCACCGTACTGGGTCGTCGCCTCTTTGCCCGGTTGCCCCAGGCACGGAGTGTGTGCCTGGGTCTTGGGTTCCTCTCTCTTGGGTGAACCCGTTGCTTGGTAATCCTGCGATTGGTCAGTCGAACGCGGAGCAGCGGCGCCGCTGCTTCCTATTGACACTCTATAGGTAGTCCATTACTATCCCTATAGAGCGCCGATAGGAGATTCCTCTTGAACCCTGAGCCAACAACCCTCCTGCAAGGAACTTTGGACCTGCTCATCCTGAAATCGCTTGTCACTGGCGAGTTGCACGGGCTAGGTGTCTCCCGCAGGATCCAGCAGCTCACGTCCGGCACTTTTGATGTCAAGCCAGGCTCGCTCTTTCCCGCTCTTCACCGCATGGAAGAAGAAGGCTGGATTTCCTCCTTTTGGGGAGATTCCGAAAACAATCGCCGCGCGAAATACTACCGCTTGTCCAAAACCGGTCGGAAGCAACTCGCAGTGGAAACCAAGCGATGGGACCGTATTTCCTGGGCCATCGCGCAAGCCTTGCAAGCATCGTAGGGGACATCAGTATGCCGCTCTTTGTAAAAGCCAGAACTTTCCTGCGAAATCTCTTTTCCTTTCGTGACGTGGAGGCGGACCTCGACCAGGAAGTCCATTCCCACCTCGAAATGCTGACCGAGGAAAACATCCGTGCAGGCATGTCCCCTCAGGAGGCGCAACGCGCCGCGCGCATCGAATTAGGCGGCATCGAACAAGTGAAAGAGCAAGTCCGCGAAGAACGCCTCGGCAATTGGCTCCAATCCGTCCTTTCCGATTGCCGCTACGCCCTCCGCCAATTCCGCAAAAATCCCGCCTTCACCGCCGTGGCCATCCTCACTCTCGCCCTCGGCATAGGCTGCGCTACGACGATGTTCAGCCTTTTTGAAGGCCCGATTCTGAATCGCCCTCCCGTGCGCGATTTGGACCGAATCGCTAACATATGGGTCGTGAATCGTGAGACGGGGACGGAGCGCGGCCCTCTTTCTATCCCTAATTTTCTCGACCTAAGGAACCGCACAACTGCATTCGAGGAACTTGCGGCACTGGCAGGTTCGGACAAAGTGTTGACGGCCGCGGGGGAGCCGGAACGGATCGCGGCGCTGATGGTTTCCGCCAATTATTTCGATATGTTGGGCGCAAGTGCGAAGCTTGGCCGCGTGTTTTCTCAAGATGAGGACCAACCAGGCGCGCCACACGTGGCCGTGATTAGCGAGGCCATGTGGCGCACGAGATTCGGCGGAAGACCAGACGTACTCGGGCAGAGCATGCGCTTTAATGACGATCGGTACACGATCATTGGTGTAATGCCGAGGAGCTTCTGGTTTCAAGATCAAGGAACTGAGGTGTGGACACCGCTTACCCTTGACCCGTCCGCGAATCGAGCTGAGGGGACCGTTCTGGCCATTGGCCGCATGAAGAAGGGCGTTACCGGCGAACAGGCAAATGCAGAAATGGCAGTGCTCGCGCGTGCGTTGGAACTCCAATTCCCCTCGGCGAACCGGGCTATGGGAATGCGGGCAGTCACTTACGAGAGTGAGATGAGCAAGAAAACGGGGCTGGGCCTCGCATTCGGCCTTGGCCCATCTATCCTCGTTCTTTTGATTGGGTGCGCAAACATTACGAATTTGCTTCTGGCGCGCGGACTTGCGCGTCAAACAGAGTTTGCGACTCGCGCGGCCCTGGGAGCGAGGCGCAGCCGGATCGTCCGGCAACTTCTCTCCGAGTACTTGCTCATTGCCATCGCAGGCGGTATTGCGGGGATGCTGGCCGCGTATGGGGGCGTCGCTGTGCTGAGACGCGCTTTCGAATCCGTGCAGCCGAGTTTAGCCGCAACGCTCAGTTTGAACGGACATGCACTCGCATTCGGCACAATAGCCACGCTGCTCATTCCCTTGCTGTTTGGTTTGGTTCCCGCGATCCGCGTGTCGAAGGCCAGCTTGAACGACGGGCTTCGGCGGGCCTCGACGAAAACCGGCGCTCAAGTCAGCCTCAGGCGGCTACCTCTGACCGTACTCGAGATTGCGGTGTCCATGACCTTGCTTATAGTGACTGCTTCGGCTGTCCGTACCATGTCCTTCATTGAGCGGGTGGCGCCTCCCAGAATTGATACCGGCACGGTGATCGCATTCACTATCATGCCGACTCCACATGGCTCGAAATTAGATCGGTTGTTGGTGGAGTTGAGCGCTGCGCCCGGCATCGACGCAGTCGGAATCACCTCCGGTTTCCCCATGGTTGGTTCCCGCAGCTATGTCCATCCCTTGTGGGTGAGACACGAGGGGGCGAATATCGAAGTATCCGCTGTCCAGTTGGCTGTGGATCGCGGTTTCTTCAATGTGTTGCGACTCTCCGCAGTGCAAGGTGAGCTTGCTCCTAACGGCGAACTATCAGATGCAGTCGTATCGGAATCGTTTGCGCGGCGCTACGGCAGCAACGCACTTGGACTCCAGATTCGCAATGGCGATAATCCCTGGGTCACAGTCACCGCCGTCGTGCCGGATTGGCTGACGGACGCCCGCTCGGGGAACCCTGTTGCAACCGTCTATTTGCCGCTTTCAAAGGCGGATACGGCATCGCAAGTTGTGGTGCGGGCTGAGAGCGGGCCTGCCGCGATTCCAGCCCTAAAGCGTGCTGTTCGAGCGTGGAATCCCCATGAGCCACTGGGTGATTGCAAGACGGTAGCTCAATCCATCAAGGAGGAGTTCGCAGGCTCGAATCTCATCGTCCAACTAATGGCCTCGTTCACAATTCTCGCGCTTGCGTTGGCCTGCATCGGAGTGTACGGCGTTATGAGCTATTCCGTCACGCGCCGGACGCACGAAATGGGAATTCGCATGGCTCTTGGTGCTGCGCCGAGCCAGGTCTTACAACTTGTCCTGAAGGAGGCAGGCGTTTTGATAGTCGTTGGCCTTGGCAGTGGATGGTTGTTCGGAGTAGCTGCAGGACGCCTCATTGCGCATGAGCTTGTCGTTGCGCCCTACGATCCTGTTACAGCAATCGCATGCTCGGCGACAATTTTAGTCGCGGGATTGGCCGCCTGTTACATACCCGCGCGCCGCGCCACCCGCGTCGATCCCATTGTCGCCCTGCGCTACGAATAGGATTTGGCGACGAGCCCAATGAGAGGAGTTCAGTATGCCGCTCTTTGTAAAAGCCCGAACCTTCCTGCGAAATCTCTTTTCCTTTCGTGACGTGGAGGCGGACCTCGACCAGGAGGTTCATTCCCACCTCGAAATGCTGACCGAGGAGAACATCCGTGCGGGCATGTCGCCTAAGGAAGCGCAGCGCGCCGCCCGTATTGAGCTTGGCGGCATCGAACAAGTGAAAGAACAGGTTCGCGATGAACGCCTTAGCAATTGGCTCCAATCCGTCCTTTCCGATTGCCGCTACGCCCTCCGCCAATTCCGCAAGAATCCCGTCTTCACCGCCGTCGTCGTCCTCACTCTCGCCCTAGCCATCGGCGCAACCACCGCAATTTTCAGCGTCGTCTATGGCGTGTTGCTGCGCCCGCTGCCGTATGCCCATTCGGACCGCATCATGGCCATCTTCGAGGTCACTACCGAGGGCAACCCGTCGCGCGTCGCGGATCCCAACTTCGACGACTTCCGCGATCAAAGCCGCAGCTTCCAGGCGATTGCGAAGTACAGTGGCAACATCGCGTCCGTTTCGGGAGTTCCGCAGCCCACGCGCACGATGGCTGCCGGCGTCACCCCCGACTTTCTCAAGGTCTTCGCTATTCAGCCGATCCTCGGCCGCGATTTCAGCCCCAGCGACGCGAAGAAAGGCGCTGGCCCCACCGTTCTTGTCAGCTATGGATACTGGAAGCAGCATCTCGGATCGCCACGTGATCTCTCGCAGTCACACCTGAAGATTGATGGCACCATCCATTCCGTCATCGGCGTGCTCCCGGCCGGATTTCGTTTCCCGGCAGACGCGGATCTGTGGTACCCCGCGGACTTGGATGGCGAAAACCCCAGTCGAACTTCGCACAACTACTCCGCGGTTGCGCGCCTCCGCGATGGGGTGACGGTCGAACAGGCGAATCAAGAGATCAGCGCGATTGCCCGGCGCATTCACGATACCTCCAGTGAGCAAGGCGATTATCTCCTTAAGGACGGAATGGTTATCCCCCTGCAGGACTCCATCACGGGCAACGCGCGCTCGCCACTCCTGATCTTACTGGGCGCGGTGGGATTTCTGCTGCTGGTGGCGTGCGCAAACGTGGCGAATCTACTTTTGGCACAAGCGTCGGTAAGACAGCGCGAACTCGCCATTCGCGGCGCGCTGGGTGCGGCCCGCGGACGGCTCATCCGCCAATTCCTCACGGAAGCATTCCTGCTTTCGCTTGTGGGGGGCGGCCTTGGCTTGCTGGGTGCATTCTGGGGCGTGGTGGGATTAGTTGCGCTGGCACCGGAAAATCTCCCGCGCCTCGACAGTGTCTCAATCAGTTTCCCAATCTTTGTGTTCGCGATCCTGCTTACCACCGCGGTTGCCGCAGGCCTCGGAGCGTTCACCGCCGCGCGCGCCATTTCCGGGGACCTGCGCAAGGGTCTCGTGGAAGGCGGGCGTGGACAAGCGGGTTCGCAAGGCGGGCAGCGCGTTGGCCGGATCGTCGTGGCAGCGCAGATCGCGATCACTTTAGTTCTCGTGGTCGGGGCGGGATTGCTTGGGCGCAGCCTGATGAAAGTACTCGAAGTGGACCCCGGCTTCCGCGTGGACAAGATCGTCACCATGGACGTCTCGCTTCCCTGGATTGACGACCCCAAAGCAAGAACAGGTCAGGCCATTTTCTTTTCCAACCTGATTGACCGGCTCAAGCAAATCCCCGGCGTCCGCAAAGTGGGCGCGACCAGCGGCCTCCCCATGACTGGCGGCCTTCCCGACGGCATGTTTTTGCTGATGACGCAGAGCGAGGTCCCCAAGAACCTGGATGATTTTGGCGCTTTGTCCCAACAGAAAGAACGCATCGGCAACGCGGATTTCTGCGCCGCCACCGACGGCTACTTCCAAGCTCTCGGAATCCCCCTGATTCGAGGGCGAATCTTCGACGAGCGCGACGGCCTGAATTCTCCGCAGGTTGCCGTGATCAGCGAATCCCTTGCTCGCGACCGCTGGCCAAATCAGGACCCCATCGGCCACACCATTGAGTTTGGAAACATGGATGGCGACTTGCGTCTTCTGACCATCGTCGGGATCGTGGGAGACACTCGCGAATATGGCCTCGATTTGCCGCCGCGCCCAACCGTTTACGTAAACTTGCTCCAGCGGCCCCGTCCGGCGATCGCCATAACAATGCTTAGCGATGCCGACACACCTTCGCTCGTTTCGGCAGCGCGAGGAATCCTGCGGGACCTCAACCCTGAAATCCCGCCGAGATTTCGCACCTTTTCGCAAGTGTATTCCGCCTCGTTGGGCTCGCGGAGATTCAACCTCATTCTCATCGGCTTCTTCGGAATCACCGCGTTGCTTCTCGCGACCGCCGGAGTGTTTGGTGTGATGGCATATTCGGTCAGCCGCCGCACCCGCGAGATTGGCGTGCGCGTCGCTCTCGGCGCGACTCGCCGCGACGTTCTGCGGATGATCTTGGGCCAGGGATTACGCACAATCTTCATTGGAGTGGCCATTGGGATCGCCGCCTCGTTGCTCCTGACGCGCACCATGCAGTCGCTGCTCTTCGACGTAACCCCTACCGATCCCCTAACTTTTGCCGGGGTGACCCTGCTCCTCGTCGCGACCGCGCTTCTGGCTTGTTACATCCCCGCCCGCCGCGCCACTCGCGTCGATCCCATCGTCGCCCTACGCTGCGAATAGCATCTTGTCCTGGGCCCGCTCTCGCATCCGTCTGCCACGAGAGCCCTCCCTCGGAACGTCTTGACGCCTCTCTCCTAGACGGTTACGCTTTCCTCGCAGTCCTCAATCAACAGGAAACTCGTGGCCCAAACGCCGCTACCAATCACGCAACCGCAATCAGGCTCCCCGGAGACGCCTTCTGTCTCCGAGGTCCTGCTGGACGCCGCCAAGACCAGCATCCTGAAAGTTCAGGACTACTCCAAACTTTCTTTCCGCTCACTCACCAACCTGGTCACGGCTCCCCGCTACATGCCGGATACTCTCACGCAAATGGACGACATCGGCGTCGGTTCGCTGCCCATCGTTCTTCTCTCCGGTTTTTTCATCGGTGCGGTGATGGTGTTGCAAACCGGCGCGCAGTTCGAGCGCTTTGGCCAGACCTCCCTCACCGGCGACGTTGTTTCCATCGCATTGGTCCGGGAACTTGGCCCTACCATCACCGGACTGCTGGTCGCCGGGCGTTGCTCTTCCGGAATCGCCTCGGAGCTGGGCTCCATGCTGGTCACTGAACAGGTGGACGCGATGCGCGCCATGGGCACCGACCCCAGCCGCAAACTGGTTTCCCCGCGTGTGCTGGCCACTCTCATCACGCTTCCATTGCTCACGACCATCTCTGTTTTCATTGGCCTCGTCGGCGGCATGGTGGCCAGCGTGTTCTCTCTGCGCCTTGGCGCCACCACCTTCTGGGAGCGCGCCATCGCCATCCTCCAGTTTTCGGACTTGATGCAGGGCTTTTCCAAATCCGTCGTCTTCGGTTTCATCCTGGCCACCGTGGGCTGCTATCAGGGGCTCAACGTCCGCGGCGGCACGCAAGGCGTCGGACGCGCAACCACGCAAGCAGTCGTGGTGTCTTCCGTGCTCATCATTGTTGCGGATACCTTTCTCACCAAAATCGCTCTCTTCCTGGCTGACAAGGTCTTTTGATCCCGGCCATGGCGGAATTTCCCAGCAGCCTCGTCCTCGCGCCGCAAACTACCGGTGAAGCGGTCATCCAGTTCAGCGATGTGCGCATTGGCTTTGCCGAGGGCGAGATCCTTCGTGGCGTCTCCTTTTCCGCTCAGCCGAAGGAAACCGTGGTGCTCCTGGGCGAAACCGGCTCCGGCAAGACCCTCACCTTGAAGCTCGCCGCCGGCCTCATGCGCCCAGAGAGCGGCACCGTTGACGTCTTGGGCGAGCGCGTTTCCGGAATGTCGGAGCGCGAATTGCTCGCTCTGCGCCGCAAAATTGGCTTCGTGTTTCAGGAAGGCGCCCTGTTCGATTCGCTGACCGTCGGCGAAAATGTCGCCTACCGGCTGCACGAAGATCATGTGAACGAGGACGAGATCGAACCACGTGTCCGCGAAATCCTCGAATTCGTTGAACTCGGTCACACCATGGACCAGTTACCTTCGGAACTTTCCGGAGGCATGCGCCGCCGCGTCTCCATTGCCCGCGCCCTCGTCAACCGTCCGCCGATCGTTCTCTACGATTCGCCCACTGCTGGACTCGACCCCATCACCTCGCAAACCATCATTACTCTCATCCTCCGCTTGCGCGATGTCTACGGCGTTACCGCGCTCCTTGCCACGCATCGCCTCCAGGATGGCTTTGCGCTTGCCAATTTCCGTTTCGATTCCGCCGCAAAACACGTTTGTCGTGATTCCACACAAGAAAAATCCAGCCTCACTGTCACCCGCTTCCTTGTTTTGCGCGATGGCCAAGTTTATTTTGAGGGCAGCCCGGATGATCTGCTCGCCGCCAAGGATCCCTATCTGCAGCGCTTCCTGATTTAGTGGTGGGCGATTTGCAAAATATTGACGCACCTCTCTCAGAAACCGGTCGCGAATCCTGTATAGTGTGGAGAGCAGGTTCTCTCTTCGGCAACGGCTCTTACGGAATTTCCGCTGCCGCAGCCACAAGTGAAAGATCGGCAATCGCCGCTGAGGTTCTGTGAAGTAAGCTGGCACACAGGCACGGAGGAGCTTCCGCATGGCGCAGCGCAAGCAGTTGACGTGGTCGGAATTGCGCGTGGGTCTGTTCGTTCTCGTCGGCCTTTTGATTCTGGCGGTCGGCATCTTTTACGTTACCGGCGTCGGCATCTTCGGCCCCAAATACCGCATCAAGACGTATCTCCCCGAAGTATCCGGCCTCTCCACGGGCGCGCCCGTACGTCTTGATGGCGTGAATGTCGGCACCGTCGATCAAATTCGCTTGGTGAAGCGCGAGCCCGGCAAGCCGCCCGAGCGCATGCACAATATTGAAGTCGTGATGCGCATTGACCGCAACTATAAACAAGATATCCTCACCGACTCCGCCGCCAGCCTCGTCACCGAAGGATTGCTCGGCAATCGTTATGTCACCATTAGCCGTGGATACACGGGTGTGCCTATTGAGGATGGTCAGGTCGTGCCGGGCACTGAGGAAAAAGCCATTAAGGAAGTGGTCGAGCGCAGCGCCGACGTGCTTTCCAACTTGAAAGCCCTCAGCGATGATGTCCAGGACATCATCGACGGCGTCCAGCGCGGCAAAGGTACCCTCGGAAAATTGCTCACCGACGATCAGGCTTACGTCCACCTCAATAGCATTCTCAACAAAGGCGACCAGATTGTTTCCAATGTGCAGGCTGGGCAGGGAACTGTCGGCAGACTCTTCATGTCAGACGACACTTCGGTCAAGGCCGACAAGGCTCTCGACCAGCTCAACACCATTCTTGCCGACCTCCGCGCGCAAAAAGGCACCATGGGCAAGTTGCTCTATGATCCCACCCTGTACGATCAAGCCAAGGAAGCCATTACCAACAGCAACGCTGTCCTCGCTGATGTGCGCGCCGGCAAGGGCACCTTCGGCAAGCTCGCCACCGACGAAACTCTCTACAATAAGCTGCGCGACACCAGCAGCAATCTCTCCGATGCCACCGCCAAGCTCAATCAGAACAACAACACCGCCGGCAAACTCTTCTCCGATCCGCAGCTCTACGACAACCTCACCGCCGTCACCGGCGATATGCGCAAACTGATCGGCGATTTCCGCACCAATCCCAAGAAATTCCTCCACATCAAAGTTACGCTTTTCTGATGGACCGCCCTGGCCGCCCCCCTTGGAGTGCGGCGGCTCGCCGCCGCTTTTACGCACGAAGCAACGCCACAAAACAGTCCGTATTCCCGGCCCCGCGCCGCCCGCCCAATTCAACCGGCCATCAAGTCGCGCAAGGTGAAATGATTCAACTGCGAAATTTAGTCCTGCACTTTATCTTGCTACTAAGCCTCCCGCCGATTGTCCTCGCTCAGCAATCCGTGCCCCCTCCTCCGCTTCCAGCCCAGGTTCCCATCCGCGTTAACGTCAACGAGGTCAACATCAGCGTCGCCGTTACAGACTCCCACGGGAAATTCGTGCCCGGGCTTCACCGCGGTGATTTTCGCGTCTTCGACAACGGCATTGAGCAGCCGCTCACGGGGTTCCTCTCCAATGATGATCCCTCGCAGGTGGTTCTTCTACTCGAAGCAGGCCCTGCGGCTCTGTTGAACAACAAGGCCGAGGTGCACGCAGCGCAACTCCTGATTCGGAGTTTGGTGCCCGCCGACCGTATCGCTGTTGTTACCTATGATCGTGGTCCCTCCCTCATACTGGATTTCACCAACGCAAAATCGGAAGCCCACGACGCCATCGCGCGCATGAACTTCTTCGTCGGTTTTGGCGAATTGAATCTGGCCTCCAGTGTTGCCAGCGTTCTCGATTGGCTCGCCATTCTTCCTGGCAAAAAGACCATCGTCCTTCTTTCGAGCGGCGTGGATACTTCCTCGGACAGCACCTGGCAGTTGACCTACCAGAAAATCAAGACGTCTGACGTGCGCATCCTGGCGGCATCGGTTTCGGCCGACATTCGAAAGACGGCCAAAAAACAGAAGCTCTCCACCCAGGATCGCCAGGACCGGGACTATCTGAAAGCCGCTTTCAAAAGCGCGGACGATTCACTCCGTTTGTTGTGCGAAGCTACCGGCGGCCGCGTTTATTTTCCAAAGAGTGACCGTGACTGGGACCGTGACTTCCTGCAAATCGCACAATCCTTCCAGGGTGAATACAGCCTCGCCATTGCTCCCACGGCCCCCACGGGTCAAGTCCACTCCCTGCAAGTTAAGGTCAATCATCACCGCTACCATGTCCTGGCGCGCACCGCCTATCTCGCTCCCGCTTTGCCTGCAAACTAGACGCACCGCTGCCGGCGCTTTTTGCCATCCCGGAGTGGAGATACGGTTCTCCATCGCACGTTCTTTTTGTGCGATGAACCCCTCTCCGAACTTCGGCCTTCATGCTCATTAGTACTGATAGAGCTTTACTTTCTGGATGCTGTAATTCTCCCCCGCGAGCCGCACTCCATTCCCCGACATGATTTCGTCCCCATTCAGTCGCCGCCCCGGAATCCACGCGCCGCCCGCAAACGTGCCTTCCTCGTCGCTGGCGATGCCCGTGGCCCCACACTCTGGCCGGTCGCAGGAAAATACCACCGACACGCCTTTCCCGGCGATCACGTATTCGCCCTCGCCGCTGCTCATGATAATCGCCCCAGCGTAATCGGGATTCTGCCCCGTCCACCAGAAACGCGCGAAGCTCACTGTTAACGTGTAATTTCCGAGCTCTATCTTTTTAGTTGGATGATCCTTGTCCAGCGATGCGCCCGCAATCGTGCCCTTTTCCTGATGTGCCAGAATCATCGGCCAGAGTTGCGCCAGCAATTCGTAGGCTTTGCCTATCGCCATCGGGCCGTCCGGCCCGGCCGTCTGCGTGCCATCAATGCCGAACGGCGAATAGCCGATGGCGTTATATTGCCCAAACGCCGCGAGCACATTCGCCGCTCCTCGTGCGTCTCCCGCGCTTTCTGGAATAAACAGCGGGTTGCTCGATCGCGTATAGCGCGTGGCCAACTCGTCAAATTCCTGCACGTAGAGATCGGGCGAAAGCATATCCAGCCCCGGTGCGCCCGCTCGCCATACGTCCATCACTTGCGGCAGCGGTCCACCGCTGGGGTAAGTCCCCGGCCAGGCGTGGTCGCGCTGCTGCAGCCACGCATTCACGTACATGGGAATGTTGTATTCCGCTTTCCCCGCCTGCACAACCTGTCCCACAAAGCGCGCATATTGCCACGCCATGAAAATCTCATCTACGGACCAATACAGCTTGCGCCACGCCGTCTCGTGCTCCTCCGGCGTCATCGGCGGGCTCAGCGTGCGCACCGGAATCGCCACTCCTTTCGGCTTGCCGGGACCAAAAACCTGCTCCCATGTCCCCGAGGTCTTTCCTCCAGCGTCTTCCCACACCTTGCGAAATTCCGGGATCAACGTGTTCTTGTGCTTCTGCAGGTATTGCATCAGTTCCGCCGGCACAGGCTTGCCGAACGCTTCGTTGGCGGCGGCCGAGCGGTCGCGCGACTCCCCCAGCACGCCAACCTCATTCTCCACTTGCATCATCAGCACGGTGTGATTCTGCCCATCCACTTCGCGGATGTGCCGCATCAGCGCTGCAAAAGCTTTAGCGTCGGCATCGCGGGTTGCCGCGCTCAGCGGCGAGAGAATCTCCAGCGTGTGCCCCGCTTCATCCTTCATGTGCGGGAACCGCGCGGAATCCGTCTTCACCCATACAGGCGGATACGTGGACACCCCATTCTTCCAGCTTCCAAACCACAAGAAGGCGATGCGCAGCTCATTGCGGCGCGCCTGCTGGATCAATCCGTCCACCAGCGTGAAGTCGAACTTGCCCTCCTGCGACTCGATCAGTTCCCAACTAACCGGAGTCAAAACTGTGTTCACATGCATGGCCGTCAGCCGCGGCCAGATCGGCTCCATGTACTCCAGCGAAGACGAACTGGAGTTGTGCAGCTCGCCGCCCAGAACGAGGAAGGGTTTCCCGTCAACAATAAGCTGCGTTGCGGCGCCCTCCTTGGAAAGATGGGGCGGGGAATTCACCTGCGCGTAAACCAAAGGCATAGAACATACAAAAGCAAAGACTAAAATCAGCGTTCTAAGTTTTTTCATAATGATTTTCACCGGAAACTCCGCCGAATTGACATCACATGAACCAAAAGCAGAACCGAAGTTTCAAGCTAGGGAAAAAGGAGCGAGGGCTCTTTTATATCACAAGCCGGGGCCGGCCCCTGTGGAGGCCCATGTGTCGGAAGCAGCGCTGTTCAGTCCCCTCCGCTTTTGCCTCACCCCCTGTCTCTGTGTTGTAATGTGTCTGTAACAATGACCGACTACTCTCAAAGCTCTGAAGCTCTCCCACTTAGCCAGTCCATGGACATCGCTGAAATCACGTCCAAACCGGTCCGCGCGGACGCCTCCAAAACGACCCTGCCACAGCCAGGCCGCCCCATTCCCAGCCGCGCTTATCCAGGCGCCCTCATCGTCGTCGAGGGTACCGACGGCTCCGGCAAAAGCACCCAACTCTATCTGCTCAAACGCTGGCTCGAAATTGGCGGCTACCGCTTGCACTTCACCGAATGGAATTCCTCGCCGCTCGTGAAATCGGCCACCCGCCGCGGCAAACAGAAGCGCCTGCTCACCCCAACCACCTTCTCCTTGCTGCATGCCTCGGACTTCGCTGACCGCTGCGAACGCCAGATCATGCCGCTGCTCCAGGGCGACTACCTCGTCCTCGCCGACCGTTACATCTACACCGCGTTTGCGCGCGACGCCGCGCGTGGCTGTTCGCATCGCTGGCTGCGCAATCTCTACCGTTTCGCCCCCATTCCCGACATCACCTTCTATTTCCGCGCCCCCCTCGACGTCGCCGTCAACCGCATCCTCAGCGGCCGTCCGAAGCTGAAATATTACGAAGCCGGCATGGACATGGGCCTCTCCTACGAACGCGCCGAGTCCTTCCGCCTGTTTCAAGCGCGCATCCTCGAGGAGTACGACAAGATGGTGGATACGGACAATTTCGTCGTTCTCGATGGCACCCTGCCCGTGAACAAATTGCAAAAACAGATGCGCGACATCGTCGCCTCCAAAATTGACTTGAAGCGCTTTGCCCCGCGTTCCCAGGAGCCGGAATAGGCATGCCCGACCAGGATAAAGACAAGTCGAATCCGCCTGCGGGACCGTCTCAACCCGTCGTCCCCGCGGCCAAGCCCTCGGCTCAGGAACAGGAAGACCTGCAGAATTTTTTCGGCGAACCGCTCGTTGGGCTCGACCCCAGCGAACTCAGCGGCACGCTCATCGTCTTGGAAGGGTTGGACGGCTCCGGGCGTTCCACGCAAATCGCCTTGCTCCAGGAATGGCTCGAGTCCGAAGGCTTCGCCGTGCAAACCAGCGGCCTGCGGCGCTCCAACTTGGTAGGTCGCGACATTGATGAACTCCTTGCCAAGAACGCCGTCACCCGCCTCACTCTCGCCCTGATGTACGCCACGGATTTCTTCGATCAGCTCGAGCATCGCATCGTGCCAGCTCTGCGTTCCGGCACCGTCGTTCTGGCCGACCGTTTCATCTTCACTCTGATCGCCCGCAGTGTCGTGCGCGGCATCAATCGCGATTACCTCACCGGCCTTTACGCCATGGCCCTGCGCCCGAACCTCACTTTCTGGCTCAACGTGCGCCCCGAAACCGCTTTCGCTCGCGAATTCAAGAAAGCCCAGGCTATCAGCTATTGGGAAGCCGGCCGCGACATGTCCCTTTCACACGATCTTTACTGGTCTTTCGTGCGCTATCAGACCATGATCAAGCGTGAATTCGAGGTCATGGCCAAAAAGAATTCCTTCATCGAACTCGACGGCGAAGCCAGCGTTTCCACCGTCAACAGGATCTTGCGCCAGCGCATCGGCGAACATCTCGGCATCCGTTCCACCAAGTACACGCCTTCCTCTGCACTCGCGCATCTCTGGCGCTAAAGGCCTTCATGCCTGAGCCGGTCCACATCGCCGCCATCGACGCCGGCTCCAATGCAGTCCGCATCAGCGTCGCACGCGCCTATTCTGCGCTGGACATCGAGCCGCTCACCACCGAGCGCTATCCCCTGCGCCTCGGCGAAGGCGTCTTTGTGCGTCACCGCTTTACCGAAGAGCTTCTCAACAGAGGCGTGAAGGCCTTCCGCCGCCTCCGCGAAATCATGGACGACTTCGCTGTCACCAAGTATCGCGCCGTCGCCACCAGCGCCACCCGGGAAGCGCAAAACCGCCACATCTTTGTTCATCGCGTCAAGCAGGCCACCGGGATCCGCCTGGAAGTGATCAGCGCCAAGGAGGAATCCCGCCTCGGCCGCGTCGCCGCCCTTGCCGCCATGGGACCCGGCAAGCAGCCGCGTTGCATCGTGGACCTGGGCGGCGGCAGCCTGGAACTCAGCATCCTGCGCGACCACAGCGTGGTTCAAGGCGCGCAACTTCCCATCGGCACCGTGCGCCTCATGTCCACGCTGAATATTCCCGGCATTATCCGGCCCATACAAGCGGAGCAGGTGCGGCGCTATGTGCGCGCGCTGCTGGAATCGCGCTTGCCGAAGCGCTTGAATCTTGCCGACGAAATTTCCGTCGCCCTCGGTGGAAACGCCGAAACCCTGGCGAATGTCGCGCCCGGCCCGCGCCAGGAAGGGCTCCCCTCCATCGAAGTGGCCCTGCTTCGCGAACGCGTTACCGATATTCTGGAGCGCGACCTGCGCGACCGCATGAAGGTTTATGGAGTCCGCCGAGACCGCGCTGACGTAATGGCCATCGCCGCCCTCATCTTCCTGTCCGTCGCCCGTTATCTGAACATCCGGCGCTTCATCATCCCCAGCGTGGGCATCCGCGAAGGCTTGTTGCAGGAGACCGCCCATGACGCGTTTTCGCGCAAGGAGCCGCATCGTTACAACGCGGAAGCCCGCCGCATGTTGATTTCCACGCGGAATTTCGGCCGCCGACTCGAATATGACCAGCGGCACGCCGAACACGTCCGCGAACTCAGCCTCATGCTCTTCGATCAGCTTCAGGCCGTGCACCACCTGCCGCCGCAAGCCCGTGTGCAGCTCGAATCCGGAGCGCTCTTACATGATGTGGGCCACCGCATCAGCCACCGTGGCCATCACAAGCATGGTGAATACCTCGCACTGAATGGCGACATTCCTGGTCTGGAGGGGCGCGACCGCAGCATGGTCGGCGCCCTGGTGCGCTACCACAATCGCAAATCCGAGCCCGCCAGCCACCATCCAGCCTATTCCGCGCTCAACAACAACGACAAACGCATCGCCCGCCGCCTCGCCGCCATCTTGCGCATCGCCGAAGGCCTCGACCATTCGCATCGCCAGCGCGTCGAAAATATTCGTACCTCGTTCCAACGCGGCGGCGTCACCCTACAAGTCCAAGCCCGCGGCGACGCCACCGAAGACGTGCGCGACGCCCAACGCGCCGCCGACCTCTTCGAAAAAGAATTCCACGTCCAAGTCTATTTCCGCCTCCCCGAATCCGCTTGAGCCCAGCCCCAGTGTGAAGATCCTGTACTTAAATCCAGGCCGAAACGGAGAAAACATCGGCATGAAAAAACCAAAACAAGAAACAAAAAGAAAACAGTGTCTCTTCTGCGAAAACTACGCCAACTCTAAAGAAGATACACTCCCTCTTTGGCTCTTAGAAGTTGTAGGCAATCGACAGGATATGCGTAAAGTCATAAGTGATCTGCCAATCAAAATACAAAAGGGATCATCGGTACTTAGAATTAGAACAGTCTGTGAAACTTGCAATAATGGGTGGATGAGCAAACTTGAACAAGATACGATCCCGATCTTTAAGCCTCTTTTGGTTAATCTCAGTGTTCCATTATCCTCCGAACAACAAAGTTTGCTGGCGTCTTGGGTGATGAAAACTGGAGTAGTCTTAGATTCCATCCATAGACACAACCGTTTCTACCAGAAAGACGAATGTGAGAATCTTCGTGAAACCAGAACCATTCCGACCGGGACAGTAATCTGGATTGGCCGCTTCTTCGGAAATGGTCTGCATGCTGGCCTGAGTGACTTTTCTTTGGAGTCTCCGCCTCACGTCAAAGTTGGTACAGGCTGCGTGATTACATTTGTCCTTGGCCGTGTGGTCTTTCAAATTCTGAGTGCTCGAGCCAGGGCCGATCATAAGGAACAGCAGTTTAATGTTGGGTTCAGACCCGGACGATGGGATGAATTGCTCACCAAAATCTGGCCAAATACGGGCAGCCAAATCACTTGGCCACCGCCGCTTTCTTTCACCTTGTTTGACGGTGCCTCTATTGGCAATCTTGTTAATAGATTTAAACCTAGTGGGCGGGCGGAGTAGGCGGGTGGAGCACCTGAAACCAACCAAGTGGCTAGATTACCAGCACACGGCGTTTGCTGATAATCTCTAGCTTCGGTAGGGAGTCATCATGGCAACCAAAAGAAAACTAGTAGGCAATGCAATGCGCGCAGCCACCATGCTTGAAAGCCATTTCGCCAAACTGCCAGCAGAACAAGAGAAAAGAGCGCGAAGAGAACTCAAAGAGCTTGCCAGAACCATCTCGGGTCGCGCTGGCAGGCGGGTGAAACGTGCATTGAGGCCCGGCAACCCGCGGGTCGGTCATTAGGTGACGGTGTTACTAGGCTAGCCCGGTCGACGCGCCCGTGCCGAAGAATTTCAGTTGGTGCCCGGCTTTTCCACTCGCCACTGGAACCGCCGAAACTCCGCCAACTTCCCAAAGTCACGCGCATTGGCCGTAATCACCGTAATACCCAATCGCCCTGCGCTTATGGCAATCAGCGCATCGTTAGTCAGACGCCCCTTCCCGATGTGCTCGTAGTCGTGCTTTTCGGCCAGGAGAGCGAGCACCTTCCCCGTCTGTGTCCAGTCCGTGAGATTGGGAACCAGGATCCGTCCGGCTCTGTGGAAGTCGCGCTCAAGTCGCTCCACGGCGTGCCCGCCGCGAGCGCTAACCCCGGCGTAAAGTTCTTCCAGCACGACTGAGCTTAGCCACAGGGGAGCGCCTCCGGCAATCCGCCGCAAACCCAGGGCCGCGTCATCTCCCATCCGCAATGCCGTGATGTAGATGGATGTATCGAAGAGCACCGGCTGCATCTATTGCTCCAGCGTGCCGTAAACATCCTTAACGCGAAGGCCGCTTTTCACGAAGCGTTCATTGGCTTCGGCAGCCAACCGGTTTCGCTGGTGTTCCGAAATCACCAGATCCAAGGCCCGCTCGATGGCCTCTGTCTCGGTGCCCGCCTGTAACACCTTCTGTGCGCGCTTGATTTTCACCGCATCCAAACGAAAATGCTTATGTGCTCGCGTCCTGCCGTTGGCCATCCGTCTGTCCTCCTGCCCTCTTGCTTGAGTATAACACCTCTATGTACACAGAACCTACAATTGTGAACATGCAGTAAGAACGTCTTGCAGGCTTCGCTTTTTTGATCGGACGTCTAGGCCTCAACGTTTCCAGATTCAACGCGACATGATCCCACCTTGCTTAAAACTGAAAACTTACCACTGAGAACTTGTAACCCCTCTTACTCATACACACCGCCCCACCATTCTTACATCCCATATATAATGCTTTCTGTAAGATGAACGTCGGGAGGTCATCCCCGCATGCAGTTGTACATCGTTCGCCACGGCATTGCCATTGACCGCGAGGATCCCAAATGCCCGCCCGATCCCGAGCGTTACCTGACCGACGAAGGCATGGAAAAAACCAAGCAGGTAGCCAAGGGCGTGGTGGAAATCGGGGCGGTCCCGGATCTGATGCTTTCCAGTCCCTACGTGCGCGCGGTACAGACCGCGGAAATTTTTGCCAACGCCCTCGAACACAACAAGCAGAAAATCCGCAAAACCGATCTGCTCCTCCCGGGAGCCGATCCCATGCAGCTCTTTCGCGAACTGGCCCGGGAAAAGCAGGCTTCGGCGGTATTCGTCTTTGGCCATGCGCCGCATCTCGACGACCTGATCGCCACGGCCATCGGCTCCAAACATCACGTCACGGCGCTGAAAAAGTCCGGCGTGGCGCTGGTGGAATTGCGGCGCCTGGTCCCGCCCAGCGGCGAACTCATCTTGTTAGCCACCCCAAAACTCCTCCGCAAAGCCGGCAAGTAGCGCCAGTCCGCTTCATTCCTGCCTGTTCGGATTCTATTTTCGAGTTCATCCCGTCCGATGGTTTGTCAAAACTCGACAGAGCGTTGTCATCCTGAGGCGACCCGACGAGGGTCGCCGAAGGATCTCAACGTCAAAGTTGCATACTCTGTTTTGATTGAGTCCCTTCAGTGGCATTTCATAAATGGCACCCGGGAGGGCACGGCTTCAGCCGTGCCGAAACGCTCCCCAAATTCGGGGTATTTTAACCCCTGAGGTGGTTAGCCTGATCGCGAGGGGGTTGTGAGATGGCATCTCTACACGCAAACGAGGCCGCCTCAAAAAAGCAATTTGCTGGTCGATTGAAGCGGAGGCAGAGCCGCCAGCAACAATGTCCCCTAATCCGACGCTGCCACCGCCGGCGCGGGCGGCTCTTCACTCCGCGGCAGTTCCACGACGCGCCCGCGCAGGCTGGCTCCCTGCACAATCAGCGGTTGCCCCAAAACGCGTTCCAGCAAATATTTTCCCGCCGCCAGCCGCGCCGCCGCTTCTTCAGACTCCTGCAATCCCGGCAAGCGCAGAATCACTGCATCAAAGGACTTCTCCACGCGCAATCCCACTGGCGTCTCGCAGCCGCATTTGCGCAACGCCCGCGCCAGTCGCAGTACGCCCGCCAGCGCACACACCGCGTGCTGCTCTTCCTGTGTGAGCCGCGCAAACGATTTGTGGTCCGCGTTGGGTTGTTCGCCGCGATGGTAACGCACCACGTTGACAACCAGTGCCCACTCCGCATCGCTCCAACCCGCCGGCGCCGGCAAATCGCGGAGAAAATCGCGCGCCGCCTTTTCTGGGTCGTCAGGATCCAGCCCAGTGCCAATTCCTTGCAGTCCTGCCGCCGCGCGCAGCACTTTGCGCAGATGGTTTTCCGCAAAAATGGGCGCCACTTGCGCGCGTGTCAATCCATCAAACAGCCGCATTGCCAGCCGCGAAATCTGTCCCGTCCGCCGCAAATTGCCGTCCAGCGCCCGCGCCGTCGCGTGCAAGCGTGCCAACGCCGCCGCATCCAGCGTTTCCCCTTGCGGCAGTCCCATGCGCCACTCGTGCCACAAGCTTGTTTTTCCCAGCGTCAACTGCCGGTAAGTCTCGATGCGCTCGTGGCGCTCGCTCGCAATGCGCTCCCCCCAGCGATTCCGCGTTTCCTCCGATTCTTCCGCGGCCGTATGCGTAATCGTGTCCGCCAGCACGTCCAGGTCGTGCACATCCCCCAGCAAATCCTGCACTCGCTTCAGGTTATCGCCCCAGTGCTCGTATTTCTCCGGCAGCAGACTTTCCACCGTGTACCGGAATCGCTTCACGCCAATGCGCAATTCGTGCCAGGGCTGCGGCTTTTCTGCTCGCAACGCGTGGATGTGCAGTTCCTTCGCTGCTTCCAGCCGCTCCAACGCCAGGCATTGGGCCGCCAGGCTGTCGGGCGGAACAAGCCTGGCCCGGCTTTGCAGTCCCCGCTCCAGCTTCCTCCAAGCCTTTTCGTCGAATCTTCCCGCGACCCACGTAGCGGATTCGCGCAACTCGCCTTCCTGTTTCTCAAACAAGGTTAGCAGTTGCAGCCGCACCGGGTCGCTTTCCGTCCCCAGCTTCTTCGTCCAGTCTTCCAGCACCTGCACGTCCCGCAACTCGCCCAACTGGCGAAAGAGCTTACGCCCCAGCTTGCGCATCGCTCGCCAAGGCCCCTCCGGGTCCACCTCTTCCATCACCGCCGCCACGGACCGGCAGCGCCGCAACGCCACGCGCAAATCGTGCACCGCATCCGGCTCAGGCGACGTGCGCACCTTTTCCAATTCCTTCAAGGCGCGCTCCATCCAATAGCTCAAGCCGCGGTGCTCGGCAGCCGAGCCCGCCATCGTGTTTCCAGTGCCCATGTTTTTCCAACTTGACCCACACCGCGTTGGCCCGCGGCCCCTGGGGCCAAGACCTATAGACTAGCCTTCTGCCGCAGCCGCGTCCAGTACAGCGCGCTGGGCCACAACTCCGGCAGCATGCGCGCCAGCACAAACACCATCGCGATGCACGCCCCCGCCGAAATCAGGAAAACTCTTCCCGGGTCCGGATGCCCCAGCCGCAGCATCGCGTATTGCACCAGCGGCTGCAGCGCGATGCCTCCAAAGGAGAGCAAATTCGCGGCGCCAATCACACGACCTTTCACTTCCGGGCGCGGACGGTTCTGAATCAGGGCGTTCACCGGCACCACAAAAAATCCCGCGCAGACGCCCAGCGCCGCCAGCAGTCCCATCACCATCGGATACGTCAATCCGGGCGTCGAAAGCGCGCCCGTCATCAGCACGATTCCCGTCAATCCCGGCAGGATCATCCCCATCTCGATCTTCCTGCCCGAAGCGTAGCCTGCCAGGAAGCTGCCGACGCCAATCCCCAGGCTCAACCCCGCCAGCAGGTAGCTGCTGTGCGCCTCGTCCACCTGCAAAATGTCCGTGGCATAAAGCACAATCGTCAGCAGCAGGATCGCGCCCAAAAACCAGAAAAACGTGTTGGCGATGACCGCGACCCACAACACCGCGTCTTTCCGCATCCGCGCAATTTCCTCGAACAATTCCTTCGCCCAATTCCAGCTAAACGTGCGTTGCGGGTCTGCCGCGCGCACCCGCGTGATGCCCATGCTAGTAAGCAGCCCCACCAGCGATAGCCCCATCAGCAAGAAGCCCGACCATTCCTGCCGCCCGCGAAAACTGTGCGCCAGGAATCCCCCCGCCAGTGTTCCGCCAATCGCCGCAAGCAGAGTCGTCAGTTCGATTACGCCATTCCCCCAGCTCAACTTGCTGGTTGGCAACAATTCCGGCAGCAGCCCGTACTTCGATGGGCCAAAGATCGAGCCCTGCAGGCAAACAAAAAAGAGCGCCACCGCGGCCATTCCCAGACGGTTCTGCCACAACGCATAAGTGGCCGCCCCCATCGTCAGCAATTCCAGCAGCTTGGTTGCGATGGTGACGCCGCGTTTACTGAAGCGATCCGCGAAATATCCGCCGGGTATGGAAAACACGAGGAAGGGAATTGCGAACACCAGCGGCACCACCAGCACGAACAGGAAGTCGCGCTGCTCCCGCGTGATGCTGGACTCCAGCACAAGAAAACTCACCAGCCATTTCAACGCGTTGTCGCTGAACGCCACTTGGAACTGCGTGGCAATCAGCGCCCAGAAACCCAGCAGCCCCGCCCGCGGATCTTCCACCGCAACCGCTCTCTCCGTTTTGCAAGCTCCAGCATCCATGAATCTGCGCAGTCTATCCTGTCACCACGGAAGCAGCAAGGGACTCCACGCCCACGCAGTACTTAGCCCACAATGGATTGCGGCGGCCGGTTGCCCCAGGCACGGAGTCTGTGCCTGGGTCTTGGGGTAATCTTCTCTTCTCTTGAACTTAAAACTGACCACTGAATACTGAGAACTCCTCCGCCTGCCCCAGGCACGGAGTCTGTGCCTGGGTCTTGGGGTTCCTCTTCTCTTCTCTGTGAACTGACAACTGAAAACTGAAAACTCCTTCCCCCGCTCCTTTACCCCTCCACCCCCCTCATGTTATTTTCAATACAGTTCTCCCGGAGTGGCGGAACTGGCAGACGCAGCAGACTCAAAATCTGCCGGGGATCACTCCCCGTGTGGGTTCGACTCCCTCCTCCGGGACCATCCTCCGCACGCCTATATACAGGCGATTCCACATCTACTCGCAAGGGGGTCGCTATTTGGCGCGCACAACCGGCCAAGTTGAACTCTCCCCGTTGCTCTGTGCTATCGTGCTGCGCTGTACTTTACAGCAACAATCGCCCACCCATGCTCCCGCGTCTCTCCACGTCTCTGCTGGTTTTCCTTTTCGCAGCAATCGCGCCGCTGCACGCCCAGGATCAGTCCGCAAGCGACACTCCTCCTTCACCAATTGCAACCGATCGCCCCACCATCACCAACTCCAGCATCGTCGTCCCCACCGGCAGTCTCCAGGCAGAGAACGGCATCCTCGCAACCGATATCTCCGGGCAAAACATCCTCGACGGCCCGGAAACCTTGCTGCGCCTTGGCGTCGCCGCAAAGACGGAATTGCGTCTCACCGTCCCCGATTACTACTACAACCTGACCGCGGGCGGTGGTCCCGGATCGGGCTTCGGCGACTTGGCCGCCGGAGTAAAACAGCAGCTCGGCCCCACGCGGGGAGGTTTCGATGTATCCGCGACGCTCTTCCTCAGCTTCCCCACCGGCGCCTCTGGTGTTTCCAGCGGCGGCTACGATCCGGGCTTGCAGGTAGCCTGGTCGCACCCGCTATCCACAAATTGGACCGCAGCCGGACAGTTCTCGTTGTACGCGCCCACGCAAGGCCACTCCCACAATGTCACCGGCGAGCCCACCTTCTTTCTGGATCGCCAGCTAACCAAACCTCTGGATGCTTTTGTCGAATACGTAGCCGACTTCCCGGAACGCGGCGGCACGCGCCAGTTGCTGCATTTCGGGGCAAGCCTGAAGCTAGCAACGCGCCAACAGCTCGATTTCCATGTCGGCGCAGGCCTATCGTCTGCGGCAGTGGATCATTTCTTCGGAGTGGGATACTCCTTCCGATTTCAGGCTTTTCATCTGAAGTGATGCGAATTGGCTAGTGCCCACTTCGGCGGTTAGCGTGTTAATCAGGCACGACTTCGGTCTGTGCTTAATATACTATTCGCTTGATTAGAGCATTGCTCTAGTTCATGAGGTCAACTGCAATGTGTATGCACGGTAAGGCCGCAGTGGTTCTGTTGCTGCTGGTCTCAGCCGTATCGGCGGGTGCTCCTGGACTCACCATAACGGGCAGAGTGGTTGACTCCTCAGGGCGTCCTATCCCTGACGCTACGGTGATGGTCTACCACGCGGGAGTCTTGAACGGCTACAGCACCTTTTGTCCCAGTTGTTACAGAGACTGCGGCAAGCGGGTAAAAACAGATGCATCCGGAGCCTACACAATTACCAAGTTGGATTCTGGCCTGTGGTTTGACTTACTTTTTGTGCGCGACGGATATGCTCCCGAAATTGTTAGGATGAAGGACGCGTCGGCTGGGACCGCACCTCTAGCTACCTTAAAGGTGCGCCCGTCTGCTGCCGACCCTAGCCACGCGGTGAAAGGCCACGTAGTTGACGTCAACGGACGCGCAGTACGGGATGCTGTTGTCACCTCTGTTGGAGTCGAAGTTGAGCACGGCTCGATGGTCGGTACGCTTCCCGGGCTCGACCCTCTCGCAGTCACAGACCAAAATGGAAATTTTGAGCTCGATTATGAAAAGCCCGCGAAAAGAATGCTGGTCACAGTTGAGTCCCGAATGTTCGCCCTGAGGTTCGTGACATTGGTTACTGGCCCTCAGCGACAAATAATCGAGTTGGAGAAAGGCGCTACCGTCAAGGGTCGTTTGGTGCAGGACGGTAAGCCGGTGGCAGATGCCGAAATTGGTTTGGTCGGACAGGAACGAGGAGGATTCGGACCGGCACTCACGGTTGTGGGCGACCCATATCCCGAGATGAGGGTCGGTACACAGCAGGACGGCACCTTTATGATTAGCGATGTACCTACAAGAGTTCAGTGGTTTGTCTATGCAAAGATGGAATCGGTCGACACAAGAGGTGCGTCGGAACCAAAATCTTGTATAACCACTCGGCCAAGTGAGATGGTCGAAGTTGGTGAAATCTCTTTGCGTACTGGCTATCGCCTAGAAGGGCGAGTAGTCCTAAGCGATGGTAAATCTATCCCCGATGGAATGCGCGTCATCCTCACTTCTCAGCGCGTGTGGGACAGTCAGACTGCGTTGCTGGATAAGGACGGGCGCTTTAAGTTCCTTGGTTTGCCCCAAGGCGATTATTCGATTAGCCCCGCCGTGAGAGGCTACAGTCTTGCAGACAACCAATATCAGGTTCAGGCTTCAGTTCAACGGAATGTCGATGATTTCGTTATTTCGCTGAACCCTGAACAGCCCAAGCGCTAGCGGACGGACCCCGCTAAGACAATCGTAGCCCCCGATTTGTCGTTGATCAGGCGGTGGTCCAGTCCAGATTTCGTTATTGCAGATGAGGATGCGGCCTTTGCGGCAAGGACGGCTTGATAGGCATTGACCATTCCCTCTGAGGCGACCTTTCCTTTCAATGCGGGCAGTTTAGTGGCTGACTGCATCAGCAAACCTCTCAGTTGTACAGCAGTCAGCTTTGGATTCACGGAAAGCATCAAGGCCGCCACTCCCGACACTACGGGGGCTGCGTTCGAGGTACCGCCAGAAAGTTCATAAACGCCTATGCCACCCTTAATATCAGTCGTATAGTTCATGGCCAGCGCCGCGACCTCAACGCGCTTCGCTCCATAATTCGACCCCCCAATAATTTTGCCGGATGCCTCGGCGCGATATAGTTTTCCCTGAAAATCGATTTCGGCCACCCTGATCATGTTCTCTGTATCGAAACACTGCGGAAATAGGCAGTTCTCATCCAAATCGATATCCTTGGCAGCGTTGCCAGCCGCCAGCACAATCAGAGCATTCTTTGCCGCTGCGTAATCCACTGCTTTGCGGAGCAGGGCCAATTGCTCGGGCCGTGTATCATTCACAAACCCACTCCAATTGATGATCCGTGCGCCATTGTCGGCAGCATAGCGAATCGCTTTTGCTGCTCTTTCAACCCGAGATGTATCCACCTGTCCCTGCCCGAAGCCCTGAGCGCCAATCTTCAATAGCATCATGGAAACGTCCCAGTTGATCCCCGCCACGCCGATGCCGTTGTTCCCCTTAGCCCCAATGATCCCCATCGCATGAAGCGAGTGCCAATACGGCGCAATCCGAGTTTTATCCGTGCCATCGAAAATGTGGCAATCCGGGTCCGGACGATCAAACGCGAAGTCCCAGCCAACTACGTCATCCACATACCCGTTATGATCGTCATCCATCCCGTTTGTCTCTTTGTCAAAACCGTTCCCGTCCTTCCCGCTCTCGCCGGGGTTGTGCCATATGTTGTCCCTAATGTCCGGAAGGTCGTAACAGAAGCCGTCATCCAGCAGTGCGACTACAACACTCTTACTGCCCGTGGTGATTGCCCAAGCCTTCTCAATATTCAGGTCAATGCCTTTCTCCGCATCAAATTCTTCCATCGAGGGCTCATACGAACGAGTATTGATGCGGATTTTCCCGCCCGGATTGTGAAAACTGAACTGATACTTATAGTAGGGATCGTTCGGAATCTTTTCCTGAGCAGGAAGCGAAGATGATCCACAGAAGAGCAAAAGGACAATTACCGCAAGAAGAAGCCGTGCCATAATGGCCGAGTCAGTGTCCTTGGACTGTACATGCTCACGCACTATATCACTGTCATTGTCCGCGGGATCCGAAATTCCGTCAGTGCCCAGCTAGTCGTGCGAACCGGGCATCTTCCTTCCAGTATTTCCTTGTCGTGCCGGTAGCCTTCTTCTTGAGCTACAACCTCGCTTGCTCTAAGCATCAACGCTGTTCAATGGGACCATCCTTTCTCCTCACGAAACCCTGTACTCTCCTACCATTGACGCCCGCAACCATTCCCGCCATAACTATTAAACGTGACGGAGTCTATGTCCTCGCTCTCTTCTCATCTTGCTGTGATGAACAATCGGCGCCGCAGCCAGCGCGTCCTCCTGCGCATTCCTGTCCAGGTGATTGGCCACGGTCCCGATAAAAAGCCGGTATCAGAGATGACACACACGGCCGTTGTGAACGCCCACGGCGGCCTGATCTACCTCACCATGAAAGTGGCGCCCGGGCAGGTCGTCATTCTGAAAAACCCGGAGACCAACGAAGAGCAGCTTTGCCGCGTTGTCCGTGCCGATCCCGCGCCGGATGGAAAAATCGAAGTTGGCCTGGAATTCGTCAAGCCTGCCCCCAATTTTTGGCGTGTCGCCTTCCCCCCTTCGGATTGGGAGCCGCGTTCTCCCGAAATCACCGCCGATACCTTCTGATAACGATTCGCCGAGAACCACCAATCATCCGCCCATGAAACTCAACAATACCTTGTCATCCTGAGGCGATCCGACTTGCCCTGAGCAAGCGAAGGATAAGGATCGCCGAAGGATCTCAACCTCTGCGATCTCGCCTGGCGTTTAAGCGGAGGCACTTCCGGCTCGAAACCACGCCCCGGAAGATTCCAGTGGAACTCTGTATTGAATCGGTTTAATATCATGCCCAGCGGTTTCTTCCAGGAGCGATCATGACTACCCTTCGCGGCTTCCTCTTCCGCATTCTTGCGGCGGCTCTTGCTTTCTCTCTGTTGTCTTTCGGCCCTTCCGCGCTATCCGCCAAGGAATCCTCTTCCGGTCTTCCCAAATTCGATCTTCACGGCCTCTGGAAAATGCAGTCCTCCTGCGTGGACCGTTCCACGGGCGAGGCCATTTCCACGCCCGGCTTTGCCGCCACCGGCTGGCATGACGCCGAAATCCCCGGCACGGTTGTCGGCGCGCTCGTAACAGATAAAACCCTCCCCGATCCCGACTACGGAATGAACCTGAAGCAGTTTCCCGGCATTGTCCTCGGCGGCGACATGCCCTTCTCCAATCGCGACATGCCACCCGACAGTCCCTACCGCTGTTCGTTCTGGTTCCGCATGGAGTTCACCACCCCCCGCGAATTCGCCAACAATCTCGTGTGGCTCCATTTCCTGGGCATCAACTACCGCGCCAACATCTGGATGAATGGAAAGAAAATCGCCGATCGCGCTGACGTGGCGGGGGCGTACCGCGCCTATGAGTTCAACATCAAAAGCTTCCTGCGTGACAAGCAGAATGCCTTGGCGCTCGAAGTGTTTGCTCCGGAGAAGGACGACCTCGGCCTCACCTGGGTGGATTGGAATCCCACTCCTCCCGACAAGGACATGGGCATCTGGCGCGAAGTATATCTAACCAGCAGCGGCGATGTCTCCCTCCGCCACCCGTTCGTGCTTTCGAAATTGGGTCCAGACTACAAAACGGCCGCGCTCACCCTTACCGCGGAAGTGCGCAACTCCGCCGATCATCCCGTCACCGCGGTCGTGCACGCGGAATTAGCCGGAGAAAAATTGCAGCAACCGGTGGAACTGGCCGCCAACGAAACCAAAATCGTGCGCTTCGCGCCCGGCAAATTCTCTCAACTCAACCTGGCCCACCCGCATCTCTGGTGGCCCTACCAGATGGGCGAGCCATATCTCTACACCGCGAAAATCCGTGTGGAAATCAACAAGCAAATCTCCGATAGCGCCAGCCTCGATTTCGGAATCCGCGAAGTCACCTCCGAAGTCACCGGCAAGAATGAGCGCCTCTTCAAAGTGAATGGCAAGCGCGTCCTCATTCGCGGCGCAGCTTGGGCGCCCGAAATGCTCCTTCGCTGGTCCTCCAAAAAATTGGACGCCGACCTTGCCTACACAAAAGACATGGGACTCAACGCCATTCGCCTGGAAGGGAAGATCGATCGCAAGGAATTCTTCGACAAGACTGATCGTCTGGGACTTTTGGTGATGCCCGGGTGGATGTGCTGCGATACCTGGGAGCACTGGGACGTCTGGACGCCCGAAACAAAGAAAGTCGCCGCCGCTTCGCTCGTTGATCAGATCAAGAGTTTGCGCACGCATCCCAGCGTCTTCGTCTGGCTCTATGGCAGCGACAATCCTCCGCCTCCCGAAATCGAGAACATCTACCTCGGCATCCTCAAGGATCTCGAGTGGCCCAATCCCTCCGTCTCCTCAGCCTCCCAGACTCCCACTACGATCACAGGCAAGTCCGGCGTAAAGATGACCGGCCCTTACGAGTACGAACCGCCCGTGTACTGGCTAGTGGACAACGAAGCCGGTGGCGCCTACGGCTATAACACGGAGACTAGCCCCGGCCCGGCCGTTCCCACCAAGGAAAGCCTCGCGAAGTTCATCCCCAAGGACCATTTGTGGCCCATCGATGAATATTGGAATTTCCATGCGGGGCGCGAACGCTTTGAAACCATCAATGTTTTCGTTGATGCCCTCAATAAACGCTACGGCACGGCCACTTCGCTCGACGACTTCGAGCGCAAAGCCCAAGCCCAGGCCTATGACAACGAGCGCTCCATGTTTGAAGCCTATGGCCGCAACAAATATGTTTCCACCGGCGTAATTCAGTGGATGCTCAACAATGCCTGGCCTTCCCTCATCTGGCACCTCTACGACTACTACCTCGTTCCCGCCGGCGGCTATTTCGGCACCAAAAAAGCCGAGGAAATCGTCCACGTACAATACAGTTACGACGACAATTCCGTCGCGATCGTCAACTGCACCTACGAGCCGCTGCACGCCCTCAAAGTCAACGCGAAGCTCATCAACATTGATGCGAAACAAATGGCGTCCAACGACGCCACGCTCGATGTTCCCGCCGACGCCAGCATTAAAGCGCTCGATCTGCCCAAGCCTGACGGTCTCTCGACCACCTATTTCCTTAAACTCGAATTGCGCGATGCCGCCGGCAAATTGCTAGGCGACAATTTCTACTGGCTCTCCACCAAACTGGACACTTTGGACTGGTCCGGGCGCAATGATACGGACTTCACCCCGCAGAAGGATTTCGCCGATCTCACCGGGCTCAACTCCTTGCCGCAAGTCAATCTCACGCTCAAGGCCGAGCATCGCACCGGCGCGGGCAAGGGCACGGTTCGCCTCAAAGTGAAAAATCCCAGCGCCAGCGTCGCCTTTCAGGTGCACGCCCGCCTCACCCAGGGCAAAGACGGCGATGATCTTGTCCCCATCTTCTGGGAGGACAACTATTTCTCGCTCCTCCCCGGCGAAGAAAAAACCGTCACCGCCACCTTCGACGCCGCCGACCTCCACGGCAAAGAGCCGTTCCTCGAAGTCACCGGCTACAACGTGAATCCAGCAGCGGTGAAGCTCTCGCACTAGCTGACAACCAAGACGCCCAGGGCCGGATGGCTAACCGCACAGCGGAATCTAACACTCGCTGGCACTTCGCGCTTACACCACAACCCCCTCATTCTGTTCACAATAGCTCCGCATCCCGCTCGGGCGGGTTACCCTTACGAAACCCGCCCTCTGCTTTTCCCTCTTGCCACTCCTGCTGTTAGTGACTAAGATACTCTTGCGTGTGGGGGAAACCGTGCCAAAAGAGAAACCACAAGTCAACATTGGTGAAGTGATAAAAACCTACCGGAGCCAGCGGGGCCTGTCCCAGGGCGATATCGAGCGCCGCACTGGCCTGCTGCGCTGCTATCTTTCCCGTGTCGAGAACGGTCACACCGTTCCTTCCCTGGAAACCCTGGCCAAAATCGCCGAAGCCATGGAAATCTCGCTCGCCGATTTCTTCCCCGGAACGGAAACGCCGCGCGACAAGGAAACCCAGAAAATGCTCGGCGAGCTTTCCCAGGACGAAATCCGCTTCCTCGCCGAAATCAAGAAATACAGCACCACTCTTTCCGATGGCGACAAGCGTCTGGTCCTCGCGATGATCCGCAAAATGGCCACGCTTCTGCCCGCGCAAGCCAGCGCGCAGGCCAAGAAGCCGTTAGTGCGTAGACCTTCTCTGTAATCGTTCGCCCTCCTCGCAAGCCGCTGAAATCCGCTCCAAGTTTTATGGGAGGGCACGGCTTCAGCCGTGCCGTAACTCGCAATAAGAACCCGGCTTTAGCCGCTGAGGGCAGCTTTTCTGTCGTCTTCGCGCAGACTCCTTAGCCCCTGAAGGAAGTCTTTCCATCATTGTTCTGTGCCCGCCATTAAGCCCCGCGGCCTCTCATAAACCGCATCGCGTCGGGAAGGGAACTGCCGTCGCCGCCTTTGCCGTTTCCGGATTCGTTGTCAGAAGGCTCGACCTTGTCACCTTCGCCGGGCGCCAGAAACAGATTCGTTTCCACTTCGTGCTGTTTCGTGTACAGCTCGTAATAGCGGCCTTGTGCGGCGTAGAGCGTTTGGTGCGTGCCGCGTTCCAGAATCCTGCCGTCTTGCACCACCAGAATCTGCTCGGCGCGGCGAATCGTGGAAAGCCGGTGCGCAATCACAAACGTCGTGCGTCCGCGCATCAAGTACCGCAAACCTTCCTGAATCAGCGCCTCCGATTCGGAGTCGAGGCTGGAAGTCGCTTCATCCAGAATCAAAATCCGCGGATCGGCAAGAATCGCGCGCGCAATCGAGACGCGCTGTTTTTGTCCGCCGGAAAGTTTCACGCCGCGTTCGCCAACAACCGTGTCGTATTTTTCCTTGAAGTTTTCCGCGAACTCATCCACGCGCGCGATGCGGCACGCCGTCATGATTTCTTCTTCGCCCGCGTTCGGCCGCGCATACGCCACGTTTTCGCGAATCGTGCCGTCGAATAGAAACGTTTCCTGCAGTACCACGCCCAACTGCGTGCGATAGGAGCTGAGCCGCACGGTGGCCAGATCGTAGCCATCCACCAGCGCGCGCCCTTCCGACGGCGTGTAAAACGCGGAGATCAGCCCAATGATGGTGGACTTCCCGGAGCCAGAAGGCCCAACCAGCGCGGTCACTGTGCCGGGCTCCGCGACAAACGAAATTCCGTGCAGCACTTCCTTCCCGGGCTCGTACGAAAAATGCACGTTGTCGAACCCCACCAGGCCATTGATGCGTTCCAGGGTCACGCTGCGTTTCGGGTCCGCATCTTCCTTGGCTTCGTTCAAAATCTCGCGCGTGCGCTCCAGGCCGGTAATGGCTTCGGTAATTTGCGTGCCAATGGCCACAATCTGAAACACCGGCGCGACCAGCAGCACCAAAAACGCGGTGTAGGAAATCAACTGGCCATTCGTCATCGTGCCGGCCAGGATGTGCCGCGCGCCCATGTACATAATCACCGCGCTTACCAGCCCCATCAACGTCGCGCCGGAAAGGCTCATGATCGAAGTGGCTGTCAGCGTCTTCAACACGTTGTCCAGCAACCGCTGCACGCCCGAACCGAAGACCTGTTCCTCGCGCTCTTCCGCGTGATAGCCCTTTACCACGCGCACGCCGCCCAGCGATTCCGTCAGCCGCCCGGTCACTTCCGCGTTGATTTTCGGGCGCGCGCGGAAAATCGGGCGAATCGTGGCAAACGCATAGTTCAGGAAGAGCGCGAAGACGATTAGGATCGCAAACGCCAGCAGCGTCATGGAAGCGTTGACGAACAGCAGATAGACCAGCGCCACCACGGCGGTCATCAGCCCGCCCACAAATTCCACCAGGCCGGTGCCAATCAGGTTGCGCACGCCTTCCACGTCGGTCATGATGCGCGACACCAGCACGCCGGTTTTGTTGGCGTCGTAGAAGCTGATCGGGAGCCGCCCGATGTGCGCCTGCACCTGTTTGCGCAAATCGGTGATCATGCGTTGCGCCGATTTGGAGAGCAGTTGCGTCAGCGTGAACGAGCTGAGCCCTTTGATCAGCGTGGCGGCAATCACCGCCAACACGATGGGCAGCAGCAGTTGCACCTGGCGCTTCGTGATGACGTTGTCGAACAGATATTTGCTGGAAAGAGGAAGCACAAATCCCGCCAGCGTGTTGATCGCGGTCAGCACAAGTCCCAGCAAAAGGATGCCGCGCCGCGGATGGATCAGCGCCCAGATTTCCGGCAGTGATTGCCAGTTGATCTTCTTCTTCGCCTTTTTTGCGGCAGCTTCGGCGGTAGCCGGTAACGTCGTTGCGGTTGTGGCCATAGGCCTTTCTGTCAGTTCTGCAGGATGCTTCTTCGATGCGCCGGGGCAGTCCTGCGTTAGGCAGTTCCAGGTTGGGCAGTTCTAAGTTAGCAGTTCTCCGTTTTAAGTGTAAGAAAAGACAGAAGAGGGGGGCTGAGGCGGAGGTTGAAAATTGAAAGTCAAAAGTTGAATGAAGAATGTTTGTGTAGGGGCCGCCTTCTGAGGCGGTCCACTCTGGCGGCTTTGGAGTGCGGAAGCTTGCTCCCGCTTTTGCGATGGAATGGGCTTCTCTCAAAGGATTCATAGGGTGCCAGTCTGCAAAACGTAAAAGCGGCGGCGAGCCGCCGCACTCCAAAATGTCGGCGCGCCGACATATTTGATTATTCCCCTGTAAAAAGCGGGTTTTGCCAGGTTCTGGTCATTGTCTACAGTCGACAGTTCACAGCTTATGTAGGGCCATTCTTCTCAGGTGGGCCGCCTTTGAAGGTGCTTGCGCCAGTTGTGAGCCATTTGCAAAATGTCGGCGCGCCGACAATATTACTATGCATAGAGTTAAGTAGATAGTATTTACGGCAGGAGAAAACAAAGGAGTTAGGGGAGAGAGGCGGTTCAAAGTTGAAAGTTGAAAGTTCAAATGTCCGGACGGGCGGATTGTTGACATTTTAGACCGAGCGGATGCCTGACACTTTCTGGTCCGTCTGACCTTGATGAGGGGCAGCCGAGGAGGGGGACGCGTCCCCCTCCTCGGCTGTGGTGGTGCT
>Ga0326727_10002668_pt1 | contig 59821 bp, 49 predicted proteins | sample MB2enrmetagenome_FD_207643 | JGI IMG/M metagenome (GOLD analysis project Ga0326727, IMG submission 207643) | Lab enriched peat soil microbial communities from McLean, Ithaca, NY, United States - MB29MY | ecosystem: Environmental > Terrestrial > Soil > Wetlands > Peat | place: USA: New York... | reverse complement strand
CAACCTTCCATTTGCACTTGAAGGAGACACAGTTTCGCTTCAACCAGAGGAAAAACAACCTCTACAAAGTGCTACTATCAATCCTCAGAAAGGACCCGCTCTGACGGCCTTTTCTTCCTAAGCCCCTACGGTAATTAACCCGCCACCATCGGTGCGATTCGGACTGTGGATCCTTCACACAGTCCGTAGAATAGCTCCAGATGGCTTTTACCGAACAATACGATGTGGCCGTGGTGGGCGCGGGGCACGCGGGGTGCGAGGCGGCCATGGCGGCGGCACGCATGGGGCTCAAAACCGCGCTGATCACCATGAACCTGGACCTGATTGCGCAGATGAGCTGCAATCCGGCGGTGGGCGGCGTGGCCAAAGGGCACCTGGTGCGCGAGGTGGACGCGCTGGGTGGAATCATGGGCGAAGTGGCCGACGCAGTGGGGATTCAGTTCCGGCTGTTGAACTCGTCCCGTGGTCCGGCGGTGTGGAGTCCCAGGGCGCAGTGCGACAAGCAGCTTTACCGGGTGAGGATGCGCGAAGTGTTGGAGGGCCAGGCGGGGCTGCACATCCGGCAGGCGGAGGTCGTCGATCTGGTGATCGACGACAGGCCCGAAACCGCAGGTCCTTCAACTTCGCCGTTCGCAAAGAACGCGAATGGCTCAGCTCAGGATGACAGTCGATTTGCACGCAGGCGGGTTCTGGGGCTCAAGCTGCGCGATGGGCGCAAGCTGATGGCCGGGGCCACAATTATTACTACGGGCACGTTTCTGAACGGGCTGATTCACTGTGGCGAAGAAAAATATCCAGCCGGGCGCAGCGGAGAGCCGGCATCGGTTCTGCTGGGCGAGACGCTGCGGGCGCTGGGGCTGAGGACGGTGCGTTTGAAGACGGGCACGCCGCCGCGACTGGACGGGCGGACGATTCGCTGGGAGGCCTTCGAGGAGCAGGCGGGCGACGCGGAACCGACCCCCTTCAGCTTCCGGACGAAGAAGATTGTTCAGCCGCAGATCAGTTGCCACATCGCCTTTACCACGCCGGAAACGCTGAGGATCATTCGCGCGAATGTGCATCGCTCGGCGATGTATTCGGGGCAGATTGCGGGGGTAGGGCCGCGCTATTGCCCGTCCATCGAGGACAAGATCGTCAAGTTTCCCGACAAAACGCAGCACCAGTTTTTCCTGGAGCCGGAGGGGTTGCACACGCACGAAGTGTACGTGAACGGCATGTCCACCTCGCTGCCCATGGAAGTGCAGTGGGAAATTGTCCATTCGATTCCTGGGCTGGAGCAGGCGGAGATGCTGCGGCCCGGCTACGCCATTGAATACGACAGCGTGGACGCGACGGAGCTGGACCGAACGCTGCGCGTAAAGGCCTTCACGGGCCTTTACTTGGCCGGACAGATCAATGGAACCAGCGGCTACGAAGAGGCTGCCTGCCAGGGGATCATGGCGGGGATCAACGCGGCGCTGATGCTGAAGGGCGAGCCGGCCTTCACACTGGACCGGAGCGAGGGCTATACGGGCGTGCTGATCGATGACCTGATCTCGATTGGGACGAACGAGCCGTACAGAATGTTCACCTCGCGGGCCGAGTTCCGGCTGCACCTGCGCATCGACAACGCCGACCGGCGGCTGACCCCGCATGGCAGACGGCTGGGGCTGATCGATGACGCAGCCTGGGCGGAGTATGAGCATAAACAGGCGCGGATGGCAGCCCTGGAGCGGCTTCTCGCTACTCGCAAAGTGGACGGAGAGCGGCTGGGCGCGGCGGGGTTGGGCGAGCTGACGGCAACGTCTGGTTTGACCTGGGCGCAACTGTTGAAGCGGCCGGAGGTGGGCATTGAGGCGGTTCTGGGAGCGTTGCGGGATGAGTTGGCCGCCGATCCGTTGATGGCGGAGATGATTGCTCGACCCGATCAAAGCCCCGAAGCGCGAGCGGCGCTGCGCAACGAGGCGCGGGCCGTGGAGACCGAGATCAAATTTGCCGGCTACCTGGAGCAGCAGAAGAAATCCATCGCCAAGCTGAAGGTCGCCGAGGGGGTAGCAATTCCGGCGTGGCTTGATTATGCCGCGATCAGCGGGCTTTCGCGAGAGATGCGCGAGAAGCTGGAGCGAGTTCGTCCGGCGACCATTGGCCAGGCCAGCCGCATTCCGGGGGTAACGCCGGCGGCTCTGGGGTTGGTGCATGTGTCGATCCGGCTGCAAGGGGCGCGAAGGATAGCGGGATAACGAATCAGCCTGTGCAGCCGACCTACTGGTTGCCCTTGTCGCCCCTGCTGATAAACGGAATGTGGAAGGGCATCTCGTCGTTGAATTGCTTCTTGTGTTTGGGATTGGTGTCCTCGGGGAGCCTGGTGCGCTGGGAGTTGATGCACAGCCAGCCCCCATGGACGCGCTCGAAGACGTGGGTGAAGATGCCTTTTTCGTCCACTTCGGCGGAGCCGGCCTTGTGGTGCATCACGTATGTGCCGTTGGCCACCACAATGTCGCCCAGTATGCGCACGGTGATCACCTTCTGCTCGAGATGGAGGGTTTTATCTTCGGCGGTGATCAACAGGGCCAGTTGCTGGTTGCGGGTAGTGATGTCGCCGCCAGCGGAAACGTCTACAAACAAAGGGGAGAGCACCAGTTCCAGGGCGTACTGGTCGCGCATGTTGATGGCATTATCCCAGTCGTCTTCAATCTTCTGAAACTCGTGAACCGCCTGGCTTTCGGCGGATGCGGCGGCGGACTGTGACGCGGCTGGAGCCGGATTCTGAGCAACCGCAAGGCAGATTGAGAGCAGGAAAACAGAAAAGCCAGCCACAAGACGGGTCATACGCACCATGAGCTCCATTTCAGGGATCAGGGTTCGGGGATCAGGGGTCATTTGCCGTGGTTGCGGCTGCTCTTGGGGGAGGAGCCTGTTCCCTATATCCTACCCCTTGTTCCCTATCCTCTGATGATGATAGCTCTTGGACTCGATAGAGCGGCTGTGGGGAGTGGAAAAAAGAACACAGGCCCTAACTCAGTGTTTGCAGGTGTTCTGGATCGTGAAGGGTGACCAGGGAATCTTCGATGGAGATCCAGCCCTCCTTGCGGAATTGGCCCAGGGTGCGGGTGACGGTTTCGCGAGTGGTGCAGGCCATGGAAGCCATCTCCTCGTGTGTCAGCAGCAGCGGAAAGCGGAAGCCGCCTCCATCAAGGTGTTCGCCAATCTGGTGGGCCAGCTCGAGCAGCAGACGCCCCAGGCGGGCGGCCACGGTCTCGGCAAGGGCGATACGGCAGGCGTCCTGCAAGGCAAAGCGGTATTCCTGGCAGATGCACTGGACGGCGCGCATCTGCGCCTCTTTGTGGGCGCGCAGGAAGCTTTGGAACCGCTCGCGCTCAACGGGACGGAGCTGGGCGGCGGTGAGAGTCTCGGCTGAAACCTCGTAGACGCCGTGGGAGAGAACCGCATACAGGCCCAGCATGGAGCCCGGTCCGGCAACGCGGACGATCATTTGGCGATCATGGTGGCGCCCGGCGGTGAGCTTGAGATAGCCGCCGCAGATCAGGTAAAGGCAGCTCGCATCCTCGCCCTGGGTGAAGAGGGTTGACTGAGCAGGCAGGGAGACGGTGCTGGTAGCCAGTTCAAGGTCGGCCAATACGGCGCTGCCCAGAGAGCAGAACCAGCCCGGGCGGCGATTGGAGCAGGCGGCGCATCCCACCGGGACCTGCCGTGCAATATGTTTCTGCCGCGTGTGTGTAGCTGTCGAGTTCTCTGTATGCGCCATGGTCTTGTCCCGTCCGTCGCCGGTCCAATCTCCCCATCCCGGTTCCAGATCCGAATCCAGCATGCTACGCAAGAACCGGCCCGAGATGGAAAACCCTGGCCTCCTGGGGAAGAAACCCTTACTTGGAGTAAGTTTGCAGGAGCCGCTATGTCTGTGGATGTGATGGGCCTCACGTCTATACAGGTTGCTGGTAGCTGGAGTATTTACCTCGGATGTTGCCTTTCAAAGTACGTCTTTTCAGCGGTTCCCGGCAGGAATACCGATGACTATGCAGGAAAAATGCGCGTGATAATTGAAGGATAAAGAGCTGTGCTAAAGGCCGCAATTTCGTTCCGCAAAAGAAAAGACGGCCAGTGTTGACAGCCGGCAATCCACCATCTTGTGCATTAAATCACAGGGGAGCCTCACCTGCCCGGCGTTTCGGGGGGAGGAAGCTAGGCACCCAGACCATAGTGTCACTTTGGAACAGCTAGATATTTGTTCATTTTCGGGAATCCATATCACTTGAAGGCAGGAAAGCAAACAGGTAACAACAACATTCTATGGATGTGACGCGCATCACTGCCTGCGGATATGATGTAACCGTAGTTTACCTTCATGAGGTGATGCTCCGCACAATGAGCACCTTTTGCAAGCAGGATCGATACGCATGCAGCCGCAACGGCCTTCCCGATGGGAATCTGCCGTTTTATGCTGCAAGCGCCGTTACTGTTGTTCGCGGAAGCGGCTATGGAGCATCCGAGGCGGTATTTGATGCATAGAGATAGGCCTGTCACGCAATTTTCGATTGGTGCGGCTCCGGGCAGCAAGCCGGGGTTGCGAGCTTGTTTGATGTTGATTCTGGGCGCAGGCATGTTCTGCGTTCCCTTGCTGGCGGCTGCGACGCCCGGAGATAAGCCGGCCACTGCGCAGGTGAAGGATACCAATCCCGCGAATTATGTGGGCAGCGATACCTGCGCCACCTGCCACGACGAGGTGGCCAAGAAGTTCGCCGAGAATCCTCACACCAAAATTGCCTTGCAACATGGCAAATCCGGGATAACCTGCGAGGGTTGTCACGGCGCGGGCAAGGGACACGTGGAAGGCGGCGGCGACGTAACAAAGATCTTCGATCCCGCCAAGGCGACCCCGAAAGAGGCGGCAGCCAATTGTTTGGGCTGCCACGCGGGAGCGCATCCCAACTTCGACCGTTCTCCTCATGCCAAAGCCGGCGTCAGTTGCATCAGTTGCCACGACATTCACGCCAGCAAGGACGAGCCGCTGCTGAAGGCCTCGCAGCCCGCGCTTTGCTTCCAGTGCCACAACGACGTGAAGCCGTTTTTCGATATGCCCTTCCATCACAAGGTGAATGAGGGCCTGGTCAAGTGTAGCGACTGCCACGATGTTCACGGCACCTTCGGGAACAACAACATCAAGTCCACGGCCGATCAGAACGCGATCTGCACCAAGTGCCACATGGAGAACCGCGGGCCATTCGTATACGAGCATGCCGCGGTCAAGGCGGAGGGCTGCCTGGCCTGCCACACTCCGCATGGATCGCAGAATGCCCGGCTGATGAATATGCCCACGATCAACACGTTGTGCAACCAGTGCCATAGCCCAGTAGCTGCCGGAACAGTTCATGGGATGAACGCAGGATCGGCCGAGCTGGCGCCCTGCATTGACTGCCACACCATGATCCATGGGTCCAACCTTAACCAGGCGTTCCTCAAGTAACGGATGTGCGCTGCGCCCTCCGGAAGCATCGGCTGGCGCGGCGTAAATTCCGTTCAAGTTAGTCGCAAGAGTTCCAGATTTCGATGTCAGCAACATGTTTTTCCAAGTGAGGCTTCATATGACGAAGGTAGGCTGGTTTTCACGGCTGTCCAATCAACAGACCTCTACAGCAGGGATGCAGCGCATCGCTGGAGGCATTGGTGTCGCCGTTCTCCTGATGATGGCGGGTATCGCTGCCGCCCAGATACCCACGCCCAGTGAGCCGATGGCCGTCCCGGCGGGATATACATCCCATCAGTCCGTGGACATCGGCGGGCACATAGCAGACATCAAAGGCAGCGGGGCCATGTACGACACGCTGGTCAATCAGCAGTCCGGGCCGCGCCTGATGGGCGGGACCTTTGAGCTGCGCGCGCTGCCGACCAACAAGCACACTCAGGTCGATCTGCTCCATGCCATCGCCAGCGGTTTTGGCGGCGATCCGTACAATTTTGCCAAGCTGGACTTTTCCAAGGGCAAGATCTACGAGTTTTCGGGAACCTTCCGCCGCGACCGCCAGTACTCCGACTACGACCTGCTGGGCAACCCGAATATCACCACCGGACAGTCGATTGCCATCGGGCCCTCCAACGCGCCCGTCGGCACGCTGGCGTGGCCGCAGGTGAACCACTCGTCGGTGATGTTCAACACGGTACGCCGGATGACGGACACCAACCTCACCATATACCCCCTCTCGAAGGTGACCTTCCGCGCCGGCTATTCGCAGAATATCTTCCAGGGCCCAACCCTGAGCCCCGGTGAATCTGTCGGCAAGTACAATTCGCTGCTCTCGGAGTATCAGCGCAACAGCACCGACGAATTCACTGGAGGGGTCGACTGGAAGCCCGTGCAGGGCACCAAACTGACCTTTGATGAAGTAATCACCCACTTCAAGACGGGCTCCTACTTTACGCTGGACCCAAGCACCTTCATGGTGCAGGAAGCGGACGGAACGAAGGTCTCTCTTGGCGATTGGGACAGCCAGACCGCATACGGCATCGGCGCCTGCAATACCGGCGGCATGGGCAGCGGATACAGTGCCACCACTAAAGTTTCGACCATCCTCTCTCCAGCGCAAACCCCCGGCGGCCTGCCGATCATCAATCCGGCATGCGATGTCGCGACCAGCTACCTACGTTCGCAGCCCACGCGCATTCTCACCCCCACGGAGATCCTCCGCTTCCAAAGCACCAGCATCAAGAACGTCACTATGAACGGAGATTTGCGCTACACCAAGGCCAACATGAACCTGCCCAACTACTACGAGCAATTTCAGGGTTTGGATTATGTCGCTGCCACGAAAACAACATCAACTGCAACCCCCCCAATAACAACAACGACCCCCTCGTACGGAATTACCTCCATTTTGAATACGGGAAGCGCAAGTGCAAAGCGAGAGGTAGTCTCCGCCGACTATGGCTTTGTCTGGCAGGCGACCAGGACAGTCAGCCTTTCCGATCAGATTGACTACTCCAATGTCCATCAGCCCGGAACATCCAACATTTCAGCGGGAGCCACTCAAATCACGCCGGAGGTTGCATACGGTAGCGGTTCTTCAGCAGCTACAAATACTACGGCGACCCTCAACTACTCAGGTCCACTGACAGCTGGTCCAGTCACAACGGCGGAGGGCAGCGCCAACGGCGCCCCCCTGCCCGACTACTTTGGCCAGCGGTTCCTGACCAATAACCTGACCGGTAGCTGGGAAGCCTCCTCGCGGGCCACGCTCTCGCTTACTTATCGCTACCGCACGCACATGATCGCCGAGGGCTATGACAGTACCGGCGGTGGTGGCAATCCCGGGAACATACCGATACCCCCGGGCGGCGATAATGGCGGAACCGTCACCATCAATGAAAATGGCGGAATCTTCAACGCCGCCCTGCGCCCCGCCAATCATTGGGATCTCAATGGCACGGTCGAAGTGCTCTACGACGACAACGCATTCACACCGGTGGGCCCGCGGCAAACCAAGCACTACAGAGTGCATACCACCTACAAGCCAAGGCCCTGGGCGACCTTATCGGGCGCATATAACGACCTGGAACGGCATAACAACACCAACAACAATCAGGCCACAGTGGCGTTGTTCGTTCCTCCTACGTCAACGACCGCCTCAACCGGTACCCCGTATATTAGCCAGCTCCAACATGTCGATCACAGCCGGGTGGTGAGCTTTGGTACGGTGCTGGCGCCGAATGAGCACTATGGGCTGGATTTCAATTACGCCTATAGCGATGTGTATGCGTCCACCAACATCTGCTACCTGAATGGCGCCACGGCCACATTACCTGGAGCTGTGCAAAGCGCTACCAGCACAGTATGCCCGGATACTTGGGGAAGAGGCGCTACGGGCGCTACGGAGGTTAGTGGCGCGGCGCTCTCGGATTGGGTCGCCAGGGACTTCATGGATGCTCCTACACAGTTCGTGTCGGCGGCTCTCCATCTCTCACCTATCGACAAAATTCACTCCAATATAGGCTATCGCATCAGCGATGTGAATGGCACGCGGTTCTTTAACGATGCGCGCGACGTCAACGGCTCGCTGGTCTCCAACTATCAGACACCTTTCTTTAATCTTGCCTGGACGATCCATCACGGATTGGTTTGGAAGGGTGAGTACAATTACTTCGGATACAACGAGGGCGGTCCCTCCGGCTCGCAATACTGCAGCACTTCAACCTCTCTGACAGCAGTGCCTGTTCTTTGCAGCAGTTTCGCGCCAACCTATCCGAACGGTGTAACCGAGCCGGCTTCCGGCCTGACCGCGCCGCGGACCTTCCGTGCGAATAACGTAACCTTTTCCATGCATTACGCGTTCTGATTCCGCGGGTTCATCGGGTTAGACACAACCGGCGCAGTTCCCTTGAAATAAAAAGGAATTGCGCCGGTTTGTCTGAGATGACATTATGGTATCGGCCCGGTTGTGGCTCGGCGGCCGATTTTGGACGCAGTAAAATGAGTTTGAAAAACATTCCAGGCGCCGGGTTCCTGCAGTGCGCGCTGGTGAGTGTTAAAAACCAAGAGGAGGATTGCAATGACAAAATTGTTTCGATACCTGTTGGTGCTGGCCGTTGTAATGTCTTTGGCCGGCGCCGCGAGCTTTGCCCAGTCCGGCGGCGAAGCGACCTACAAAGCCAAGTGCGCCATGTGCCACGGCGCTGCCGGCATTCCCAATCCGATGATGGCCAAGAATATGGGTATCAAGGCCATCACTGATCCGGCGATCAAAAACCTTACTGTTGCCCAAATGATTGCAGCCGTCAAGGACGGCAAGGGCAAGATGAAGCCGGTCGCGGGAATCGCCGACGCGCAGATCAAGGAAGCGGTAATTTACTACCGCGGATTCCTGAACCCGCAGCCGTTGCCGCCCATGCCCCGGTAAAGGTTGCATCCGAACGCGACAGGCCCGCCCTTACTAACGGGCCATCGCTGTTGCTGTAACATTAATTGGTGCTGGCGGTGTTAGTCCCTCTAACACGCGCGTAGCGCGGCTAACTCCGCTAACACCGCTTGTGAGTGGGGTAATCAGGTGCCAGCATTTCAAAAATTCCGTGAGAGCTGGGTGCGCCCGGCGCTGTTTTTCGGCAACAATCCCATCAGTCTGGCTGGCGGAGCGATCACCACCGCCGCCGGCGTAACCATGATTGCCTATTGGCTGGTCGAACTCTTCGGCCGGCCCAATGACAATCCTTATCTGGGCATCATCTTCTTCCTGCTTCTGCCCATCCTTTTTATTGGCGGACTGCTTCTGATCCCTGTGGGCATGTGGACGCGCCGCAGAAAGCTGCAAAAGGCCGGGCTGATTCCGCTGGAGTTTCCCAAGGTCGATTTCAATGACCGTATCTTTCGTCATGGCGTGGATATCGTTCTGGTGGCGACTATCGTGAACTTTCTGGTGGTATCGGTGGCCAGTTATCGCGGCGCGGCCTACATGGATTCGCCGCAATTTTGCGGGCAGAGCTGCCACGTGATGCACCCGGAGTTCACGGCCTACAAAATCGCGGCGCACTCCCACGTGGCCTGCGTGGATTGCCACATCGGCTCTGGCGCGGAAGCCTACTTTTCCGCCAAGGTGAACGGCACCAAGCAGCTTCTTGAAGTCACGTTTGATCGCTACCCCACGCCGATCCCGTCGCCGGTCGAAAGTCTGCGCCCGGCACGCTATACCTGCGAAGGCTGCCACACGCCAGCCCGGTTCATCGGCGAAAAGCTGCTGGTGAAGTCCAGCTTTGCCGACGATGAAAAGAACACCGAGACCCAGACGGTGGTCGTACTGCACCTGGGCGGGCTGGATGGTCTCTCACACCTGACCGGAATTCACGGCGTTCACCTGGGCCATATCGAATATGTCGCTACTGATCCGACCCGGACCTCCATCCCATGGGTGCAGAAACGCAACGACGACGGCACGGAGACGGTGTTTACTTCTTTGCCCGCAGGGAGCGGCATTCCCCAGGGCGAACGGCGCGTGATGGATTGCATTGACTGCCACAACCGCGCGGCGCATCCCTTTGTCACCGCGGAAGAAGCGCTCAACCGGGCCATGGCCGACGGACCGGTAAGTCCGGAGCTGCCCTGGATTCACAAAGAGGGCCTGGAGCTGCTCAAGGCCAATTACTCCAGTGATGCCGAGGCGCGCGTCAAGATTCCCCAGCAGCTTGAAGCTTTTTATCGCTCCCAACATCCTGAGGTGCTGGCTGCCAAGGCTGATCTTGTCAAACGAGCCGGTGACGGACTGGTGACAATTTACAGCCAGAATGTCTTTCCGTTCATGAAGGTGACGTGGGGCACGCATCCCAACCACATCGGCCACATGAGCTATCCGGGCTGCTTCCGCTGCCACGATAGCGAACATACAGCTAGGGACGGCGCCGCCATTCCACAGGACTGCGCTGTCTGTCACAACCTGCTCGCCGTGGATGAAGCCAAGCCCAAGGTCCTCTCCGATTTAGGAATTCAATAATTTTCTTCGGTTAGCGTATCTTGCGTGGCAACGGCACAAGCGCAGGTACTCGCTGCGCGTATTGCTCGTAGGTTGTGCCGAACTGTATGAGCATCCACCGCTCTTCAAACCGCAGCTTGAACCACAGCATTGCGAAGAGGAAAGCAAAAGCCACCAGGCCACGAACCTGCCCAATGGCGATCGCCGTGCCTAGAAATCCGGTTAACAGCCCAGTATAAATCGGATGGCGTACCAAGCCATACGGTCCGCCGGTGATGAGTTCGTGGTCTCGCTTGATCGTCACCGAGCGGCTCCAGTTGCTACCCAGAACCACGCGCGCCCAAATCGCAAAGCCAAGCCCCAGCACACTTACCACCGCGCCAATCCAGAACCAGGCAGTCCAGTTGGTTTCAGAAAGATATGACAGGTAGAGCACGGGAATGGGCAGCCGGGGGCTCATCAGGAAAACAAACGCGAAAAGAAACGTCACGGATCGTACGATCCGCGACATAAGCGGCTCAACCCGTTCGTTGCTCTTGGCGCCGCGCGCCGACACGTGCCAATAGAGAAAATAAACCACCCATAGCACGAGAAAGAACCAATCGTAATAAAGTCTCATGACGCATCCATACGGCCGTTACTTAGGCAGTATACGCAAACAACGCATCACTAGTTCACAATCATACGGAGGTCTGGCGTGGTAGCCTTGATCTTCAATTGGAAGGAGCCTATTTCTGATGTCTACCAGCCATCCATTTCACTTCAATCTTGTCGCTGCGGCCCATGCCGCCATGATCGAAAACGGTTTTCAGCCGGATTTTCCCGCCGGATCAGACAAGGAACTGGCCGCGATCCAGGCTCATCCCGAGCTGCCCGCCGCCCCCGGCGCTCAGGACCTGCGCAGTCTTCTCTGGTCCTCGATTGACAACGACACCTCCAAGGACCTGGACCAGATCGAGTGGGCTGAGCAGTTGCCCGATGGCCGCATTCGCGTGCTCATCGGCGTGTCCGACGTGGACGCGCGCATCGCGCGGGGCACAATCCTCGACTCCCACGCCAAGAGCGAGACAACTTCCGTTTATACAGGAGTCAAGGTCTTTCCCATGCTGCCCGCCGAGCTTTCCGAGGGCATCACCTCGCTCAACGAAAACGAAGACCGCGTGGCGCTGGTGATTGAGTTTGCCGTAGATCAGGCGGGCACAGCGTCGGATGGGAAGGCTTACCGCGCGCTGGTGCGCAACAAGGCGCAACTAGCCTACAACAGCGTGGGCGCGTGGCTTGAGGGAAAGGGACCTGCGCCGGCCAAAGTGGCTGCCAGCGCCGATCTTGCCGCGCAATTGAAGCTCCAGGGCACGGCTGCCCAGCGCATGGTCGGCAGCCGCTTCCAGCACGGGGCGCTGGACCTGGAGACGATCGAGACGCGCCCGGTGATGCTGGACCAGGAAGCGGTGGAGATTGCGCAACTGGAAAAGAATCGCGCTACCTCGCTGATTGAGGAATTCATGGTGGCGGCTAATGGCGTCATCGCGCGCACGTTTGAGGACGCCGGCGTGGCCTCCATCCGCCGCATCGTGCGCACGCCCAAGCGTTGGGATCGCATTGTTGAAGTGGCCGGTGGGCTGGGCACAAAGCTGCCCATCGAGCCAGATTCCAAGGCTCTCAACGACTTCCTCCTCGCGCAAAAGCAGAAGGACCCCGATCACTTTCCCGACCTCTCGCTGACCGTGATCAAGCTAATGGGTCCCGGCGAGTACGTGCTGGTCAAGCCCCACGAGATTTCGCCGGGGCACTTTGGCCTGGCCGTGCAGGACTACACCCATTCGACCGCCCCCAACCGCCGCTTCCCGGATATGGTGACGCAGCGGCTGATGAAGGCCTGGCTGGCCAAGGCGCCACAGCCCTACTCCGCCGACGACCTCAACGCCATCGCCGTTCACTGCACGCTGATGGAGGACAACGCCCGCAAGGTGGAGCGCGAGATGCAGAAGCGCATCGCCGCCGTAGTGTTGCAGAAGCGCATCGGCCAGAGCTTCCCCGCCATCGTCACCGGCGTCAACAACTACGGCGTTTTTGTGCGCACCCTCGACCCGCACGCGGAAGGAATGGTGGTCGAAGGCGGCAAGGGGCTGGACGTGGGCGACAAGGTGACTGCGAAATTGGTCTCCACCGATCTACAGCGTGGGTTTATTGATTTTGCGGTGTGAAGATACGCCGTACGAGAGGAACACCGATGAAGAGCTACCAAAGTGTATTCAAGCCGAAGTTTACAGATACGAAGGTGCCAGCTCTGGTCAAGGCCTACGGGCCAGAAAGCGACGACGATGCTCTTCGTGCAGGACAAGAAATCGCGAGCGGGATTTACAGCTGGGAAAACATCAAGACGATCTTCAAGTGGAAAACAAAAGGACGTGGCATATCGCGTTTAAAGAATAATGAGTGCGAAGAGATCGCAGATGCGCTGCGTCTGGCAGCTCAAGCGGAGACCGAACGATCGGCAATGGCCGTTCTTTGCGGTTTAAACGGGGTTGGAGTCCCTGTCGCCTCGGCCATCTTAACGACGATGTTTCCGACTCGATTCACGGTGATCGATTTCCGTGCTCTGCAATCGCTCGGATGTGAAAATGATGACGACGGCACTATTAACTTCTACCTCGTCTATTTGAACGCCTGCAAGGATTGGGCAGAGCAGTACAAATGCACATTGCGAGACCTTGATAGGGCACTCTGGCAGTACTCCAAGGACAACGAGCAAGAAAATCCATAAGTCCAGATATCTTTTAAAAGAGAGCTAGGCGTCTGGTTCGCTTGCTGGGTGCCTCATCCTTACGCCTTTTTCGGGCGCAAGGGTGGGATACCACAAACTTTGACCGAAGATCATCGTGCCGTCATGGCGCATCGCACGGCTCTAGTATTTACATTGTGCGCACATCGATGTACACTGATTGTGAGCACAAATGGAGGGCAAAACGATGGGCACCGTGACCGCTGAATCGAGCCGCTTGCGCGCGGAGAACATCAATCTGCGCGTCAGCCGCAGTCAGAAGGCGTTGATTGACAGCGCGGCGGAGGCGCAGGGGCGCAGCCGCTCCGATTTTATGCTCGACGCGGCCTGCCGCGAGGCGGAGTCCGTCCTGCTCGACCAGTGCTATTTCCAGTTGGACGATAAAGCATTCAAGCGCTTCACGGCAATGCTGGATGCGCCACCGGCAGACAATCCCGGGTTGACTCGTTTGCTCAAGACGAAGGCTCCATGGGACAAATAGAGATTGGGAAAGTTTCCGCTCCGGAAAAACTGAACCCAGCTCACGATCTTTCGCAATTCCGGTGCGGTGAGCCGGAGCTTGACGACTGGCTCAAGCGAAGAGCGCTCCACAATGAGGAACGCGGCGCATCCCGAACTTATGTCGTTTGCGTAGGGCGGCAGGTTGTGGGCTACTATGCGTTATCCGCAGGCGCGATTGCGCATAAGGATGCTCCTGGGCGTGTCAGGCGTAACATGCCCGACCCCGTGCCGGTGATGGTGATTGGCCGGCTTGCCATGGATATTCAATTACAGGGGCGTGGAATCGGTACAGCTCTTTTGAAGGACGCAGTTCTCAGAACTATTCAGGCCGCCGGAATTGCCGGCATTCGCGCAATTCTTGTACATGCGCTCAGCGAGAGCGCGAAGCGATTTTACCAAAGACTCGGATTTATGGAGTCCCCCACAAATCCAATGACAATGATGATCACAGTTCAGGCAGCGGCTGATACTCTTACCAAAATATTTTGATAAGCCGGACCCCTGGTCACGATCCCCGGATACCTGAGCCGCAGGTTGCCCCAACCTGCCGGCCAGGGGCGATAATACCCAGAGGAGTTCTCATGCGCAGATTGAGCAGTTGCTGCATTCCACTTTCCTTTTTGATTGGCCTTGCCCTCCTCGGCCTGAACAATCGCCTTCAAGCACAATCAGTTGGAAGCAGCTTGTTGCCGCCCGCGCCACGCGCCAAGGAGGTTCGCATGAAGCATGTGCTGGTGATTGGCCAGACCAAAGACTGGGAGCACGACTCCGTCTCGGCGGCGATGGCCGCCATCTACAACATGGGCCGGGAGAGCGGGCTGTGGGAGACCACGATGCGCACCGACACCAAGCTGCTCACCAAGAAGGAGCTGCCAAGAAACGCCAAGAACCTCAACTACTTCGATCTGATTGTTTTTGCCAATACCAGCGGCGAGCTGGACATGGACGAGAGCCAGAAGGCGGACATGATCTCCTTCATCAAGGAAGAGGGCAAGGGATTTGTCGGCATTCACGCCGCGCTCGACACCAACCACACCTGGCCGGAGTACGGCGAGATGCTCGGCGGCTGGTTCGACGAGCATCCCTGGATGACCTTCAATGCGCCGATCGTCAACGAAGACCCCAGCTTCCCGGCCGTGCGCCACTTTCCTGCCGCCTTTGTAAAATACGACGAGATCTATCAGCCCAAGGCCTGGTCGCGCGATAAGGTCAATGTTCTGCTCAGCCTCGATCCTACCAAGCTGGAGTATGACAACAACCCTAAGATCCACTGCGCCGACCACGACTTTCCCGTGGCATGGAGCAAGATGTACGGCAAAGGGCGCGTCTTCTATTCCACGCTCGGCCACACGGAGGAGTCCTGGCTCGACCCCGACGTACGCACGATGTACTTTGAAGCGATCAAGTGGGCGCTGAGGATGACCGAGGGAGGCACGGCCTCTCATCCGCGGCGGTAGAGCATGAGGCATGCGCCAGCTTTCCCTCCGCTTCTTTTGACACACGGGCCTGGAGCGGGATACCCGGCAGCGCCCTCAAAGGACGGCCTACATGCCCGGCGGCGGCTGCACTAGCCCGATCACGTGGCCTTCGGGGTCGGTGAAGCCGGCGATCATTCCGCCGTCGGGGAGGGGGTGCGGGCCAAAGGCTTTCTTGCCGCCCTTGCTTTCGATGAGGGCCATCGCGGCAGCAAGGTCCGCAACTGAGACATAAAAAGTAATAGGCTCGCGCTGTTCTCCCATGGTGCCGATGCCGCCGCCGATGCCGTCACCAGTTTTGACCAGCGAATACCCCTCCATGATGGGCGTGATCTCCCAATTGAAAACGCTTCTGTAAAACTCCTCCAGCAGCTTCTGGTCGCGGCCCAGTATCTGAAAGTGTACGACAGGATGGGGCATGGGTGTGGCCTCCTCAAGGATGGATGTGAATGCCACTCTACACGGTTTTGATAGTAAAAATCCAATAAAAAATGGTAAATGCTGGTTTTTCAGACATTCACTCCGAATTGTTGCGGGGCAGATGCAAGTAAGTGTATCCTTTGGATGCAAAAATCCGTCTAAAGGAATAGCAGTCTCTGCGGACAATGATTTATTACTCAGGGCATGCGCTGAGTACTACGCGCGGAGCCCGGTGATTTATTCTAGGAAGTGGCCCTCCGGTTCGACTCACTTTTAGCGTGAGCCGTCCAAACGGAGTCAACTCCACAAAAAGGGGATTGGATGCGCGCGAGTTTTTCTTGGATTGCAGTTGTACTTTTTGCTGGAGCAGGCGTACCGGCATTGCCTCTTTGCGCGATTGCGCAGGAAGCAGACTCCAATGTGGTCGCCGTCAGCGAGCTTCCCGAAGCCCCACAGGCACAGTTTGTGTTGGCCTCGGTTGAGCTGCAAACTCCGGCCGGGCAAAGCAGCCCGGGCAGCTCTAGCTCACAAACCGGCGCACAACAGCCAGACGCTAAGAAAAGTCAGCACGAAAAAGCAGCGGAACAGATTAAGGAGCAGGAGAAGCAGCGGGTACTAGGGATTGTTCCCTACTTCAATACCTCGTATCACAGCGACGCCGTCTCCATGACCCCAGGCCAGAAGATAGGCCTGGCCTTTCGTTCCTCGGTCGACCCTTTCACTTTTGCCGCCGGATTCCTGGTGGCCGGCTACCACGAGGCTAAGGACGACGATAAAGGCTTCGGATGGGGCCTCGAGGGCTATGGAAAGCGCTCAGGCGCAGCCTATCTCGACGCCGTCGACGGCACCATGATAGGCAATGGCATCCTGCCAGTCATTCTCCATCAGGATCCCCGCTACTTCCGCCTGGGCTACGGAACCAAAACTCACCGGATTCTCTATTCCCTGGCCTCCAATGTCATCTGCAAGCACGACAACACCGGCAAGTGGGAGCCCAACTACTCCAATGTCGGCGGCAACATTATCGCGGGCGCGATCTCTAATCTTTACTACCCATCAAGCGGCTCGGGGGTTGGCCAGACCTTCACCAACGGGATGATCGTGACCGCCGAGGGCGGGATTGGATCTGTCTTTCAGGAGTTCTGGCCCGACGTCTCGCGCAAGCTTTTCCACCGGGACCCCACGCACGGTCTCGACGCCAAGGCGCGCGCGGCTGATAAGGCAAAAAAGGATGCCCCGCAACAACAGAAGTAAATCCGGGAGCGGCGCTTGTAAGCGCACAGCCGCTCAAGGTTTCAGCGCTTGTATCATGCGGTATTTCAGTGATAAAAGAAGCGGCGCGCAATTGCAGCTTGAGCGCGCCGCATGGAAAGATTAGGGCCGGAGCAGTGCTCCGGCCTTGTTCCTATTGCCGGTTATGGATAAACGCCGCGTAGCCTGACAGCCTCGGCCACGCGCCCAATTCCCAACATGTTGGCCGCAATGCGCATCGAAACCTTGTGATCCAGATGGATCTTCAGGGTATCGGCGAACGAGGTCTTCATGATGCGTTCCAGCTTGGTGTAGACATCATGAGCATCCCAGAACAGGTGCTGTTCGTCCTGCACCCACTCGAAGTATGAAACCGTCACTCCGCCGGCGTTGCACAGAATGTCGGGAATCACGAAGATGCCATTGGCTTCCATAATTTTGTCTGCCGCCGGGGTGATCGGTCCGTTGGCTGCTTCGGCGATGATCTTGGTGTGCACCGCGGCTGCATTGTCGGCGTGGATGGCGTTTTCCAGCGCCGCCGGCACCAGGATCTCGCACTCCATGGCCAGCAACTCGGCCGCAGTGATGGACTCGGCTTCCTTGAATCCCGCAACGCGTCCTGTGGACTCCTTGTGAACGAGCAGCGCGGGAATGTCCAATCCGTTCTTGTTGTAAATGCAGCCCGTCGAATCGCTTACCGCGATCACTTTGGCTCCGGCCGCATGCAGCAGGTCAGCGGCAAACGAGCCGGCGTTTCCAAAGCCCTGAATCACGACCCTGGCGCCCTTGATCTGTATCTTCAGATGCGCGCAGGCGTGCTCGATGGTGTAAAAAGCGCCGCGCGCAGTGGCATCGTTGCGCCCCAGCGACCCGCCCAGGGCGATCGGCTTTCCGGTTACCACGCCCGGAATCGTATATCCCTTGGTCATGCTGTAGGTGTCCATGATCCACGACATGGTTTGCGCATTGGTGTACACGTCCGGCGCGGGAATGTCCTGCTCCGGTCCGATGATGGGAAGTATCCCCGCCGTGTAGCGGCGCGTCATGCGCTCCAGTTCGCCCTGCGTCATGTGCTTCGGATCGCAGGTAATTCCGCCCTTGCCGCCGCCGAACGGAATGTTCATGACCGCGCACTTCCACGTCATCCAGGTGGCCAGCGCCTTCACCTCATCCAGCGTTACCTGCGGATGAAAGCGAATGCCGCCCTTGGCGGGCCCGCGCGCCGTGCTGTGTTGCACGCGGTGGCCCTCATAGCGGTGAATGCGCCCGTCTTCCATGCGCACCGGCACACTGACCGTCAAAATGCGTTCGGGATACTTGATCACCTCCCGAATATCGTTGTTGAGCCCCAGCGCGTTCGCTGCCGTATCGAAGTTCTCCAGCGCAACGTCATAGGCGTTATCTGCAACTCTTGTTGTGCTCATATTTTCCTTCCTCCTTAGCTGACCGGGTTCACGAAGCGCTTTCTGGCAAGATCAACGGATCAACAGGCAATCATTTCTGCCGGCGTCCGATGGCTCATTTGGTCTTTCATCCCGCGCTTGTAAACCGGCGCCAGCCAATTCCAATAAGCCTGCAAATGTCCGCGCGTCGCATTGAAGTACAACTTCCGCATCTCGCGCGTGATTGCGCCAATGGCGCCGTCTTTCACCGGATGATGATCGACCTGCGTTACAGGCGCAACGCCGACCGCCGTCCCGGTGAAGAATAGTTCGTCGCAAACATAGAGCTCGCTGCGGTCGATGGGGCGTTCGACAACCTCGAAGCCGAGTTCCCGCCGGGCCAGATCCATCACCGAGTCGCGTGTAATGCCCTCCAGAATGTTTTCGGTTACCGGCGGCGTAATCAGCTTTCCCTTGCGCGCCATGAAAATGTTGCAGGTTGTTCCTTCCGCAACATGACCGCTCTCGTTCAGAAAAATCGCCTCGTCAAAGCCGCAACGGCGAACCTCGTCGCTGGCCAGCGCGCTGTTCACGTATGCGCCGCAGATCTTGCCCCGCGCCGGAATCGCATTGTCGTCAATCCGCCGCCACGAGCTCACGCCCGCACGCAGCCCGCGGTCAGTGGGCAGGTAATCGCCAAAAGGCAGCGCCACCACCGCAAAAGCATCCTGGTCGTCGCAGCTCACGCCCACCCGCTCCGCGCTCTTGTAAGCCAGAGGTCGGACATAGACATTGGTGCGAAAAGCATTTCTGCGCATCAGTTCGAGGGTGATCTCGCTCAACTCCTCGGGCGACGGCGGAACAACAATCCGCAGAAAACCGCAGTTCAGTTTCCAGCGCTCGTAATGTTCCAAGGGACGCATCACAAACAGTTCCTGTTGCGATTCGTCCCAATGCGCGCGAATCCCTTCAAATACGCCGGTGCCGTAGTTCAAGGCATGTGTCAGAATACCCACGCGCGCTTCGGCGAGCGGCACATACTGCCCGCCGAAATACACAATCAGCTTCGGATCTCCATCAGCTCGCAACACACACCTCCTTGCGCGGACTCTGGCGCGACTCTCTGTAAATCTCCCGGCCCCGGTTGAGCGCGCGCTTGTTCAACTCCATCCAGCGAGGATTTTTCACCAGCCTGCGCAGTGCCGCGTCGATGTTTAGATCCCGCACGACTCCGGTGATCTCCAGCAGCGCGCCCAGCATCACCATGTTGCACGCCCGCGAATCACCCAGCTCGTTGGCCACGCGCGTGAAGGGGCACGCTAATACATGAACGCCTTCCTGCTTGCAATCGTCCGGGAAAGTATCGCCGTTGTAGAGAATCCACCCGCCCGGAGTCACGTTCTTTACAAACTTCCTGAGCGAAGGCTCGTTCATCGCCGCCAGCAGTGTGGGATTCATCACCATGGGTGAATCAATCAGCTGCCTGGACAGGCGCACATGGCAGTTGGATGTGCCCGAGCGCATCTCCGGTCCATACGACGGCAGCCAGGAAACTTCCAGGCCAGCGTCCAGTCCGGCCTCGGCCAGCACCTCGCCCAGCAGCAGGACTCCCTGTCCTCCAAAGCCGGCTACCCGAACGCGAAGATCCAGATCCGGCGTAGCCTCGTCTCGCGCCACCGGATTGCCTTCCGGCAGACTCTCGTTGTCGACGCCAAGAATCTGTGGAATCCGTGCGAGCGCCGGCGCGGCCTCCGGCGAAGGCCTAGCAGGCGCCTCTTTGGTGCGATCAAGAATCACCTTGACCGGAAATGTCTTGGTCAGTACATCGCGTACCCAGTGCTGCGCGTCAACCGGATTCATCTTGAAGATCGTTGGGCAGGGCGAGAGCACCTCGATCAGCGAAAAGCCCAGCCCGCGCACCTGGTTTTCTACGGCGCGCTTGATGGCGCGCGATGCCAGCGCAATCTGCTTGTTGTCTCCCAGAGCCACGCGCTCAATATAGACCGGTGCCTCCAGCGTCGCCAACAACTCGCTCATGTGCAGCGGATATCCCTCGTTTTCCGCTTTTCGCCCAAACGGAGAAGTTGCGCTTTTCTGGCCCAGCAGGGAAGTCGGCGCCACCTGTCCGCCGGTCATGCTGTAAATTGCGTTGTTCACAAAAATGATCGTGATATTCTCGCCGCGATTGGCGGCATGGAGAATCTCAGAAGCCCCGATGGCCACCAAATCCCCATCGCCCTGATAGCCGATGACGATGCTCTCTGGCCTGCTGCGCTTCACCCCCGTGGCTACCGCCGGCGCGCGCCCGTGCGCGGCCGAGATATTGCCCACGTCAAAGTAGTTATAGGTAAATACCGAACAGCCTACCGGCCCTATCAGAATCGTCCTGTCCTGGATGCCCAGTTCATCGATGGCACGCGCCAGCATCTTATGCACCTGGCCGTGTCCGCATCCGGGGCAATAATGCGTCTGGTGCTGCAACTCTTCTTTTCGCGTGAAGCGCGCGAAGAATGATTTGGCCCTGCTGTGTAGCACTTCGTATTCAGGTACCATCTCGTTAGACATAGAACCTTTGCTCCTCTTTGGGCTGCATTGCCGGCAAAAGTTGCCGCGCCTGATCTTTCACGATCCTGAGCACCTCTTCATGCGACGGCACATTTCCGCCCACGCGGCTGAAGAACTCCACCGGCCGCGCCCCATTCAGCGCCAGCCGCACATCCTCCACCATTTGGCCGTTGCTCATTTCTACCGTCACGAAGACCCGCGCGCTCTTGGCCAGCCGCTGAAAATATGCGCTGGGAAATGGAAACAGCGTGATGGGCCGCAGAACACCCACCTTGTATCCAAGCTCGCGAGCCTCGGCGGCAACGGCCTTCAAAATCCGCGCCACGATTCCGTATCCTGTCAGCACAATCTCCGCGTCCTCGGTCCGCCATTCTTCAGCGCGAACCTCGCACTCCTGCGCGCGGCGATACTTCGCCTCCAAATGGTTCTGGTGCGCCTCCAGAGCATCGCTATCCAGATACAGCGATGAAATCACGTTGCCGCGCGTCGCCGCCGTTCCCGCCACGGCCCACTCCGGCTGCTGTGGTGCGACGGCCGTCTGCGAAAACTCCACCGGCTCCATCATCTGCCCGATGAATCCATCGGCCAGCAGCACCACCGGGTTGCGATAGCGGTCCGCCAGCTCAAAGGCCAGCGCGGTCAAATCCGCCATCTCCTGCACGGAGTGCGGCGCCAGCACGATAGTCCGGTAGTTGCCATGGCCGCCGCCCTTCACTACCTGGTGATAGTCGCCCTGCTCCGCGTTAATGCTGCCCAGTCCCGGCCCCCCGCGGGTGATGTCGGCAATCACGCAGGGCAGCTCCGCGCCGGCCATGTAGCTGATGCCTTCTTGCATCAGGCTGATTCCCGGTCCGCTCGACGCCGTCATCGCGCGCACGCCCGCGGACGACGCTCCGTAGAGCATGTTCATCGCCGCGACCTCGCTCTCCGCCTGCAAAAACACACCGCCGGTCTGCGGCATATAGAGCGCTGCCGCCTCGGTGATCTCGCTGGCAGGCGTAATGGGATACCCATAGAACGCGCGGCACCCGGCGAGAATCGCGCTCTTCACAATCGCTTCGTTGCCCTTCATCAGTTGCTTGCGCATTTGCCCGCTCCCACGATCCCTGTATCAACGCCGTGCCCTTTGTCGGCCGGATGGTGCACGATCTTCAAAACCGTAAGCGCCCCTGGCTCGGGACATACCATAAAGCAGATTCCGCATCCCGTGCAGCCCGTGCCTGCATACGTGGCCGTTCGATAGCCGTAGTGATTCAATCGTTCGCTGAGGGCGATCACCTTCGGCGGACACGCCTCCACGCAGAGCCCGCAACCTTTGCACTCATCCACGTCCACCTGCAGTACACCTCGGTCCTGCTTCTCCGCATTCGCCATACTCACTCCTCTCCGGCAAGCCGCAAGTTCTCAGGCAAGCACGGCCTCGGTTTTGCGCTCCATGTAATGAGAGCGCACCGCAAAATCTTCCAACTCTTCCCTGAAACGCGGATCGGCAATGGCGATCAGCGCCTCAGCACGCTCGCGCAGCGACTTGCCATGCAGGTACGCAATGCCGTGTTCGGTCACCACGTAATGCACGTCGGCACGCGAAGTCACCACGCCCGCGCCCGGCTCCAGCACTGGTTTAATCCGTGAAACCGTTCCGTTCTTTGCGGTTGAAGGCAGCGCAATAATCGGTACTCCGCCCTTGGAGCGAGCTGCTCCGCGAATAAAATCCACTTGCCCGCCAATACCGCTGTAAGGCTTGATCCCCAGCGAGTCCGAGCATACCTGTCCCGTCAGGTCCACCTGCAAAGCCGCATTGATGGCCACCATTCTGTCGTTCTGCGCCACCACATACGGATCGTTGGTGTAGCAAATAGACCGGAATTCAAAAGCCTGGTTGTCGTGGACGTAATCGAAAAGCCGTTGCGATCCGAGCACGAACGAAATCACTGCCTTGCCGCGATGCAGCGACTTGCGCTCTCCGTTCAGCACTCCAGATTCCATCAGTTCGATCACGCCATCCCCGACCATCTCACTGTGAATTCCCAGATCGCGCTTGTCTCCCAAGCAGGCCAGTACCGCCTCAGGAATCGCGCCAATCCCGATTTGCAGCGTCGCTCCGTCGAAAATCAGAGAGGCAACATTCTCCGCTATCCGGCGGTGCCTCGCGGTGACCGGTTTCGTATGCAGCTCCAGCAGCGGACGCGATGTTTCCACAATCGCCGAGATGCGGCTCACGTGAATGGCCGTTTCTCCATGCGTGCGCGGCATCCTCTCATTCACTTCGGCAATTATCGTCTGCGCGCAGCGGGAGGCGTTCAAGGTGCTGTCCACGGTTGTTCCCAGGGTTACATATCCGTGGTCATCCGGCGGCGAAACCTGCATAAGGACTACATCCAGGTGCATAACGCCGCTGAAAAACAAGCTCTCAATCTCTCCGAGGAAAATAGGTATATAGTCAGCACGTCCCGCAATCACCGCATCGCGAACATTTTCTCCCAGGAAAAATCCGCGATGGCGAAAAATGCCTTCGTACTCCGGCTTGGTATAATTCGCGTCGCCCAGCGTCTTCATGTGAATGATCTCTACATTGCGCAACTCAGAAGCTCGCGCCACCAGCGCATCGATCAGGGGTGATGGTGTGCCACATCCGGACTGGATCCAAACACGGTCGCCGGAACGAACCACTTTCAGCGCCTGTGCGGCTTCCATGCGCCTATTTCGATACTCTTCGCGCCAGTTCGTCACCGCTTGCCTCCGTGTTCGCGTCCGCATCGGCCTTGTTATTGAATTATTTGTTACGTTTGACGACAGCTGACGGCAAACGCATTTGCTTGACTCTTGCACTGTGAGAAAAGCTATGCTGGATTCCGGTAATAAATTTATCACCAAAACCCAAACTATTCTCGGCTTTGCAAAGGTGCGCGGCTGTGACGCGCGTCACCCTGCTCGCGTTGTTAGATGTGGACTATCATCGGAATTATGATGGTTTCCGATTGTAAAGTATTCACTCTAAAAAGATAAGAGTATTAATTACTGATACCGCTAAACATTATAAGTGCTGTATTGGAAAAACTGGTAGAAATCAAATAAAGGCTTATATGATTAAAACATCAATTGAATCAATGACATGGAAAGATATAGATGATTGATTGTTACTTTGTGAATATATGTCTTGGAGGATTAAATCATATAAAGTGAATATCCTGTTTGTACAGCTACAATAAACATAATAAGTCGGCGCGACAAACAATAAGTACCTATCTACATCGTAGTTATAATGAGTTATTGGTTATAATAAGTATGAAGCTCGATTATCTGACATGTAATTACACGAGCGAGATTATTTATGGCATGGATAGGCTTCTATATTGCTCTTGCTTTTCTATGTCAACTGAATTCTAATCTTCTCGAATGAACAAGTGCTTCCAAATCGTTGCAAGTCGCATGGCGCCGAGCGCTGCGAATGCTGGCAGTGCGGCGCTGATGCTGACGGGATTCAGCGCCGTCATCGGCCAGATCGTGCTCATGCGCGAATTGATGGTCGTCTTCAGCGGAAACGAAATCTCGCTGGGCATTATGCTTGCCACGTGGCTCTTCTGGACAGCTACCGGCAGCATCCTGTGCAGCAATATTCCGCTACGCGAAATCAACGAGCGGCGAACGATAGCCGTGCTCGAATGTCTGCTTGGTGTCAGCCTGCCGCTTGCGGTCTGGGCATTGCGTGCCAGCAAGAGCCTGTTTCAAACGGTCCCTGGCGAGCTGGTTGGCCCGGTTCCGGTGCTGCTTGCGTCGCTGCTTTGCCTGAGCGTGTTCTGTGTGGTTGCCGGCGCGTTATTTGTGACCGCAACGCGCATGTACGTCCATGAGCGTGCTGTTTCTGCCCGCGCCGCAACAAGCTCAGCCTACTTATTGGAGGCGGCTGGATCCGGAATGGGAGGCGTCGTTTCCAGCTTTGTATTGTTGCGTTATCTTGAGCCGTTTCAGATTGCCTGCATCGTGCTTGTCCTGAATCTCGCGATGGCAATAGTCCTCTTGTTTCGGCTGGGCCGCAAGCAGATTGGTTTCGCGGCAGTGGCGGCGGCGTTATTCGCGGTCTTTCTTCTTGCGGAGGTCGCGCCTCGGCTGGAGCAATCCGCGCAGCAGCGCCAGTGGCGCGGATTGCAACTACTCGCATCGCGCGACTCAATTTACGGCAACATGGCGGTCGTTGAAACGGGAAACATTCGCAGCCTGTATGAAAATGGCCTCATCCTGGCCAACTCGCCGGACGAAAACGCCGCTGAAGAGGCGGTTCACTACGCGCTTCTGGAACACCCGGCGCCGCGTCGCATTCTGATGATAGGCGGCGGCGCCGGCGGGGCTGTCGCACAAACGATTCGTCATCCCACCGTAGAGCGCATTGACCTGGTCGAGCTGGACCCCGCGCTCATTGGCATTGTGCGGCAATATTTTCCCTCCGACTCCGCATTGCTCTTCTCCGACCCCAGGGTCCATTTGCATTACGCGGACGGCCGTTACTATCTCAAAACCACGCGCGACACGTTCGACGTAATCATCGTGAATGTGCCCGACCCGCAGACCGCGCAGTTGAACAGGTTTTACACGGCTGAGTTCTTTCGTTCCGCGCGTACTCATCTGGCGCAGGGCGGATTGCTCGCTCTCGGGCTGCGTTCATCGGAGGAAGCTATTAGTCCCGACCTGGCGGAGTTCTTGCGCTGCATCAACCGCACACTGCGAGAAGTTTTTCCGTACGTTGTGGCGTTGCCAGGAGAGACGATTCACTTTTTTGCCGCAACGCGCACTGATGTGCTAACGGATAATCCCCATGTTCTGGTCACGAGGCTACTCGAGCGCGATCTGAAAACGCGCTATGTTCGCGAATACTTTATCCCCTTCCGCATGATGCCTGATCGCATGGCGCAGGTGCGCGATTCGCTGCAACCGCTGGCAACGACGCAAGTCAATCGCGATTTCACGCCCATTGCCTATTACTTCGACGTGGTGCTGTGGAGCGCGCAGTTCAAGCCTGCTTATGCCGGATGGCTGCGCGCCGCAGCGCAAGTAAATTTCACAAATATTCTCAGCGCTGCTCTCATCGTGCTTTTAATGTTCGCGGCGCTTCTGTCGCTTGTGCCCGCTCGAGAGCAACGCGCCCGCGCGGCAGCCGGTTATTGCATGGCTGCGACGGGGTTTACGCAGATGGCGCTGCAAATATTTCTGCTTTTATCGTTTCAATCTATCTACGGTTTCATCTTCTATCAGCTCGCTATTCTAATTGCGTTGTGTATGGCCGGCATTGCATTTGGAAGCTGGTTGGGCATGCGCCGCATTCGCGTTGGAAGCAACCCTCCCATCCGCGCCGTTGCATCCACGCAGTTGCTTCTCGCCTTGTCTGTTCCTGTGTTGATGCTGATCGTCAGCCTGCTCGCAAAACTTTCCGGCATGGCGGCAATCTGGCTGGCCGCGCAGTGTGTCTTTCCTGCGTTGGCCGTGCTGTGCGGGATGTTGGGCGGCTACCAATTTCCCCTGGCTGCGGCGATATTTCTTCACGGTAATAGCAGCCGGCGAAGTCTCGGCATGCTCTATGCCATCGACTTACTGGGAGGCAGCTTGGGCGCACTGGTGCTTAGCGGCTATCTTATCCCCGTCTTTGGTTTCTGGAGGACCGCCTGGCTTTGCGCCGCGATCAATCTGGCGCCGGCCCTGCTGGCCGTTCGGGTCAACGTAGAATCCCGTCCGTTACGCAAAGAGCGCGAAAGCGAAAGCCCATCTCAGGTTCAGTAACAGTCTGCGTGCATCACGCGCTCATGATTTATGCTTCCCGAAGACCACCGCGGTGAAGCTGAAGATGTCCGTATCATCATCCATCCAGCAGGTGGAGCTCATTCCGGCCTTGCGGCAGGTTTGCTCAAGGAAAGTCTTCCTATCCCAACCCTGTTCCGTCGGCACCTGCGGAAGCAGAAGGCCCTCGCTATCTCCGTTTTTCATCAGCAGCCCGTGTTGGCCAACCTTGATCTGCTGAACGTCCGTCACGCGGCGCAAAGGCGACAGCACGGAGATTTCATATTCAAGTTTGGGCAACTCCTCTGCTGTTACCGGCGTGAAGCGTGGATCCTGCATGGCGGCCAGCGTGGCCGTGTCGCGCACGGTGATGTAGAGAGGCTTGACGGCGGAGGTGTAGCCAATGCACCCGCGCAGATCGCCCGATTTCTTCAGGGTCGTGAAGGCGCCGCGCTCCTGGTTCAGCGTTGCGCTTGTGCTTGCGGGCGGTTCATAAGCGAATCGTTGTTGAACCACGTATTCCACTGACTTGCGCGCCAGGGCGAGCAACTCGCTCTTCTCCGCATCACTCAACGAAAAGGGAATTTCCAATGCTTTTCCGCTGTCCGCTTTTACAAACACATCCGCGCTGTATCCAACCACGCGCGAGCGATCGCCCGTAATGTCACCGGAATTTGCGTACTTCAGCACCTTTGCCTGGTTGGCTCCCATGCGCTCGGCGTAAATCATTGCTGCCACGATAGGCGCTCCGCCGCAGGCCTCCCAGATCCCCGGCTGGCCTGGCCCGCGCCACTGGAAGTTACGCGACATGCTGAAGTAGTCCCACGCCTGCAGCGCATTGAGCGTCTTGTGATCGATGGTCACGGCGTCGTCGTAGGTGTGGTAGTGCGATAGATCAGAGCTGGCCAGCACCAGTGTCTCGCCCGGCTTGCCTTCGCTCTTGATCAGCTTGGCCAGCGCCACTCCCAGAGCGCGGCTGTTCTCATAGCTCTGATCTCCCATGACGATAGGCACAACTTCAAAATCGCCCAGTACCTTTTGCAACCAAGGTAGTTGGACCTCGACAGAATGCTCGCCGCCTGCCGATGTAGGATCGTGTCCCTGGCTCGAAAACTTTATAGTCGAGCTCATCTTCACCAGCTTTTCCGCGAAGGCCTTGTCCACCGGCACGTTCCCCAGCGGCGTCGCGTAGGCGTCGCCATCATAGACTGACGAGAAATCGAAGGCCACATAGTGCGAAGGCGCAATCACCACGACCCGCGTATATTTATGTCCTTTTAGCTGAGCGTAGGTGTAGGCGGCAACGGGTCCGGAGTACTCGTAGCCGGCATGCGGCGCAACTACGGCAAGAATCGGATCGGTAATCTGCGGACCGGAAACCTTGGCCAGCAGGCCGTCGATCATTGAGGAAAGAACCTTGGGGTCGGCCGGATAAAAGCTGCCGGCGACAGCTGCCTGCCGCACCTTTTGCTGGCCTGCGACGCTGTCGTGCTTGATCGGCGTAAACACCAGCAAAGCCAATAGTGGCGCCATCACCAAAAAGGCGCTTGGATGCATGGCGATATTCATATGCGAATCCTCCTCTTCGTTCTCATGCGTGCCATATGCCTGCAATCGGCTGTTGGCAGAACGGGCAACTGTTCTTGCGGATCAGCATCTGGCTTGCGGTAAACCCCACGCGCTCCACCAGCATTTTGCGGCACTTTGGACAATATGTGTTTTGCGACGGATGTCCGGGCACATTACCAATGTAAACATAGTGCAACCCCTCGGCATCGGCAATCTCTTTGGCGCGTTCCAGCGTGGGCACCGGCGTGATAGGCAGGTTCTTCAACAGGTATTCGGGATGAAACTGTGTAAAATGCAGCGGCACATCAGTGCCCAGGTTTGCCTTGATCCATTGCGCCAGGCCGCGGAACTCCGCATCGCTGTCATTCAGCGTAGGCAGCACCAAGTAGACAATCTCCGTCCACTTGCCCATCTTGCGCAGTGTGACCAGCGAGTCCAGCACCGGCTTCAGTTGCCCGGTGACAACCTTGCTGTAGTACGATTCGGTGTAGGATTTCAGATCGATCTTGACGGCGTCCATCTTTCCATACGCCTCCTTCAACGCATCCTGTTGCATATAACCGTTGGAGACAACAATGCTGCGAATGCCGGCGGCATGGCCCGAATCGGCTGCATCCATCAGGTATTCGGCAAAGACCACCGGTTCGCTGTAGGTGTAGGCAATCGTGGGACAGTCGTATTGCTTGGCTATTTCGGCCACGCTTTGCGGCGGCATAAAGTGCGCGGGAACCTCTTCCGGGCGCGATTGAGAAATGTCCCAGTTCTGGCAGAATTTGCAGTTGACGTTGCAGCCCGCCGTGGCAATCGAGAACGCGGTCGTTCCCGGCAGATAGTGGAAGAGCGGCTTTTTCTCGATGGGATCGACGTGCGCCGCGCACACTCGCGAATGGACCAGCGTGTAGTAAACGCCGCCGCGGTTCTCGCGCACGCCGCAATAGCCGCGCTCCTTGTCCCCCACCGCGCATTCGCGCGGGCACAGCTTGCACTTGATCTTGCGGTTCGGCAGTTTCTGGTAAAACTTTGCTTCAAAAACATAGCGCGTGTCGGCTTCAGACTCCGCACCCGCGCCAGAGGGAATTGCGGCGGCGGGCTCGGCAACGGCAGCCATCCCCAGCGCTGCCCCCGAGCCCAGCGCCGCGCCTGATGCCAGGGCGCACTTCATGAACGAGCGGCGATCGAGCGGTCGGCCAACAATGTGATTCACGGCATCCTCGACATCCAGATTACAGAACATATGGCGCCTCTTTGCAGCTATCTCGGTTTCAAATCTCCCTCTTACACCTCGACAAGCGAAATCTTTGTTGGGTCATTCGTGCCCAGCCGGTGTTCGGCGTCGGCCGCGGTTGCAATGTAGCGCGGCGCGCGCTCCTCGGCCTCCAGCGTCTTCCATCCTTTTTCAGCGCGCTTGCGCTCAATCATCTTCCAGCCGGTGTGGTCGAGCGCCACCGGATCGGTGGAGACCAGAAGGGAATTGGCGTTCCAACTGTGTTCAGGCTTGTATCCCGGCCCTCCCTCGTACATTGCCGTGGTCGCATCGCAGATGATCAACCGCATTTTCGAGCGAATCTCCGGCAGCATATTCAAATCTGCGACATAAGGATTGCAGCCGTCCGGATGGTACTTGTTGGGGTTATGAATCACGCCGTACATATTCTTGAGGGCAATGGTCACGCCCGCGCCGTCGTGGTCCTTCAGTACGGGCAGATTGATGAGCACATTGGTGCGCCGCGTGAGAATCTTCGACAAGCAACTGCCCACGCTGCCCCAGGCCGCCAGTTCTTCTTCGTAGCCGGCGCGATCGGTGCCGTAGCATTGCACGCGGTCTCCGCCTACCGCAAGATGGAAACCGGCGCTCTCCAGCTCGCCGCTGTCACGGTCCCAAACCAGAATGTCACCGGTCTTGACGCCCGCCTCCTGCAACCGTTCGCAGATGGCCGCGACAAGTTGTACATTCGTGGAGATGCCGCGTCCTCCCAGTGTATTCACCTTCAGGCTGACCTTATCGCCGGGTTGAACCAGATGTCTCCATGCCTCAACAGGATGATCGCGGTCGAAGATAGCTTGCATGGCGCGATCTACGAGCGCCAACATTCGTTTCGAATCCACCGAAGAGCCCGTGCCGCGCAGTTGCTCATCGCGCGCCACGACGACCCTTGATTTCGCGCCCGCCGCAACCGGTCCCGCGGCTGCTGGTTGTGCTATCCCGCCGCCGGCGCACAAGAGCGCAGCTCCGCTGAGAGATTGCTTGAGGAAATCCCTTCGGTTGCCGATGTGCGCGGTGCTCATTCGCGTCCTCCGCTTATCTTGCGGGTCGCATGACCTCAATTAACGCTTATCGTAAAACTATGATATTTTGCAGTGATGGCCGGCACCTTAGGGCAAATGAAAACCCCGATTACACAGTTGCTCCGGCCTTATTGTATCGCGCAAGCCGAACGGAGGGATACACTGCGCAAGAGGACACACCCGTGACAAAGACAGCTCAAGGCGCCCCGAACCTGCCAGCCAGCCATTCCGCCAAGCGCGGTTACAACCTCTTTCTGCTTGTCGTCGCGGGGCTGGGCGGCCTGCTCTACGGGATGGACATTGGCATCATTGGCAGCGCGCTGCCTTATCTGCAAGCCACTTCCTCGCTGACCGCCGCCGAGCTTTCCATGATTGTGGCGGTAGTAATGCTGGGCGCGGTCTTCTCCACGCTCTTTGCCGGGATGCTGGCTGACTGGATGGGCCGCAAACCGCTCATGATCCTCAGCGGCCTCACTTTTGTCGTCAGCATTCCCATGATCGCCCTCTCGCACGGCTATGCGCCCTTGTTTTTCGGCCGCTTGCTGGAAGGCGTCAGCGCCGGGCTGATCGGGGTCGTAATCCCCCTCTATCTCGCCGAGTGCCTGGCGGCCTCGGACCGCGGCAAGGGAACCGGAGTCTTTCAGTGGCTGCCGACTGCGTCCATGGTCTTCGCGGCGCTGCTGGGAATCTACTTCAGTTATCATGTCGCCGCCGTGGCCCAAACCGGCGACGCCTCGGCACTGTTTGCCTACAAAGATCATGCCTGGCGCAATCTCTTCTGGGTTGCTCTGCCTCCCGGCATCCTGTTTGTGCTGGGCTCCCTGATGGTGACCGAGTCGCCGCGCTGGCTCTTCAAGCGCGGGAAAAAAGATCAAGCCCTCGCGGCTCTCTGGCGCTCCCGCACCGATCAGCAAGCCGCCGTCGAATTGCGCGAGATGGAAGAGTCCGAGCGCAAAGCTTCCACGCTCACCTCCACCGGCAAAATAATTCAGGACTCGCTACTCCGTCGCAAGTATATGGTACCCTTCCTGCTGGCCTGCATCATTCTCTTTTGCAACACCGCCACTGGTATCAATGCGCTCATCGGCTATAACACCAGCATTCTGCTGCAAAGCGGCCTCTCCGACCTCTATGCCCATTGGGGCTATGTCGTTTTCACCTCGATGAACTTTCTGCTGACCATCGTCGGCATGGCGCTGGTGGATCGCAAGGGCCGCCGCTTTCTGCTGATTATGGGCACCAGCGGCATCATCGTCTCGCTGGTAGGCGTGGGCATTCTCTTTCTGCGCACTGAAACCGTCAGCCTCGACGCACGCTCTCCGGTCCAGTCCATGATTACTCCCACCCAGGAACTGACGCTGCGCTTTGATCGCAACGCCGCCGTCCAATTGCTAACTGCGCAGGGCATCGCAGACCAGCGCATTGACGCCAACCGCGCATCGCTGGCCATCATCTACTCCTACGGTGACTTCACCGCCGCCACCACCTTTGTCCGCTCCGACGATCCCGCCGCCCGGCCCATCGAAATCACCCGCTCCAGTTGCGTGCCCGCCAATAAAGTCCTGGCCTTCTTCAAAAATCCTCTCGGCAACCTGAAGGCCGCGCAATCCGCGCCTTTGCGCATCGAAAAGGCCCTTGTCGGCCAGGTGCCCAGCGCGAGCCACGGCTGGCTCGTAGCCCTGGGCCTCTTCCTCTTCATGGGATTCTTCGCCATGGGCCCCGGCGTCTGCGTCTGGCTGGCCCTCTCGGAGCTCATGCCCACCCGCATTCGCTCCAACGGCATGAGCATCGCCCTGGTCATCAACCAGTTGGTCTCCACCACGCTCTCCGGCATCTTTCTGCCTTTCGTCAGCAAGCATGGTTACTCCTCCATCTTCTTCCTATTCGCCGGATTCACAGTCGTCTACTTCATCGTGGCCGCCTTCTTTTTGCCGGAGACCAAGGGCAAAACGCTCGAAGAGATCGAGGCTCATTTCGAAGGGAAAGCCGCCAGCGCCGCCGGCTGACGGTTCGCTTGCTCCTTGCGCCCGCCGGCCCGGAGTGCGTATCGTTGTCTTGCAGCTTCAGTGTTTTCCGGAAAGTGACCATGGATGTTCTGAAACGGCTTTTCGAGCAGCATTACCGGGTGCCCGCCAGTGAGGTGCAGCCGCTTCAGGGCCAGCTCGGCGGCTCCGGTCGCGCCATCCTCCGGCTCACCGGCGGCGGAAAGAGCGCCATCGGCATTCTCTACTCCGTGTGCGAAGAGAACGTCGCATTTCTCGAATTTTCCAGGCATTTTCGCAGCCACGGCCTTCCCGTCCCGGAGATCTATGCGGAGGACCTGAGCCAAGGCGCTTACCTCGAAGAAGACCTGGGCGACACCACGCTCTTCGATTTTCTCTCGAGCAATCGCGCCGGCGCGGCCATCGCTCCGCCGGCCATTGAGGCCTATCGCAAGGTGGTTGCCATGCTGCCGCGTTTTCAGGTAGAGGCGGGCCGCGATCTGAATTACAAAGTCTGCTATCCGCGCGACCGCTTCGACCGCCAGTCAATCGCCTGGGACCTGAACTACTTCAAGTACTACTTTCTCCGCCTGGCCGGAATCCCTTTCAACGAGCAGGCGCTCGAAGATGACTTCACCCGTCTTTCGAAATTTCTGCTGGCCGCCAAATCCGATTATTTTCTCTACCGCGATTTCCAGTCACGCAATGTGATGCTGCCCGGAGGCCAGCCGTACTTTCTCGACTACCAGGGCGGCCGCAAAGGCGCGCTGCAGTACGACATCGCGTCGCTGCTCTACGACGGCAAGGCCGATCTGCCGCCCGAGCTGCGCCAGGAGCTGCTCGACCACTATCTCGATTGCCTCGGCAAAACCATCGACCTCAACCGCGATGCCTTCATGGAACACTATTACGCGTACGTTTACGTGCGCATCCTGCAAGCCATGGGCACCTATGGCTTCCGCGGCTTCTATGAACGCAAAGCGCATTTTTTGCAGAGCGTCCCTTACGCGCTGAAGAACCTGCGCTGGCTCGCTCACAATGTCAAGCTGCCTATCGCCCTGCCCGCGCTGCTGGAAGCGCTGCAAGGCATGTTGGCCTCGGAGAAATTGCAGGGATTGGCGGCGACGGCGGAGCGACTGAAGGTGCGAATCTTTAGTTTTTCATTCCACCGCGAAATCCCTGCCGATGAATCCGGCAACGGCGGCGGATATATCTTCGATGCGCGCTGCCTTCCCAATCCCGGCCGCGAAGAGAAGTTCCGCGCGCTCACCGGCAAGGACTCGGCCGTAATCGACTATCTCGATCGGCAGGCCAGCGTTCACCAGTATCTGGCCAATGTGCAATCGCTGGTGGATTCAAGCGTGAACAGCTATCAGCGCCGCGATTTCAAAAGCCTCATGGTTTCCTTCGGCTGTACCGGCGGCCAGCACCGCTCCGTCTATCTTGCTGAGCAGTTAGCTCAGCATTTGCGCGACGGCGGCGGGGTGGACGTCGCCGTCCGCCACATCGAACTGGAGAAGATGCTCCGATGAAGGCCATGATTCTTGCCGCTGGCCTGGGCACGCGCCTGCGGCCGCTCACTGACGAACGTCCCAAGGCGCTGGTCACCCTTGCCGGCCGCACGCTGCTGGAGATTACGCTCTTCCGCCTGCGTTCCTTCGGCGTCAGCGAAGTGATCGTCAACGCCCATCATCATGCCGGGATGATTGCCGATTACATCAATGCTCATGACTTCGGCATGAGAATTGAGCTCTCTCTCGAAGAAAATCTGCTCGACACCGGCGGCGGCCTGAAGAATGCCGCGCATTTCTTCAGTGATAGCCGGGGAGAACCATTCATCCTGCACAACGTCGATGTCCTCAGCACCATCGACTTGGGCCGAATGGTCCGCTATCACTCTGAGCAGCGTGCTCTCGCCACGTTGGCCGTTCAGGACCGTGAGTCATCGCGGCTATTACTCTTCGACGAGATGGACAGGCTTTGCGGCCGTTGCATAGAGCGCGCGGGGGGAGAAGAATTCCCGGAGATTGAATGGGCGCAGCCTGCCCCAGAGGTTTATACGCTGGCCTTTGCCGGCATCCACGTCCTCTCTCCCCTGATCTTCGAGAAGATGGAAGAGCAAGGCGCGTTCTCCATCATCGACGCCTATCTGAATCTGGCCTCTCAGGGAGAAAAAATCGTCGCCTTTTGGGCCGATGAATACTATTGGCGCGATCTTGGCCGCCCGGAGAACCTCCTCGAAGCCGCGCAGGACGTCGCCAGCGGAAAGTACTCCATAAGCTGACTCGGGATGTTTTGCGCGGAATTCAGTAGTTGGTCAGGAATGCTTCGCTCTAGCATCGTTCCCGCCCGCTCCCATCAGCACCAGCGAGCGCTGCGCAAAGGGCGAATAGATCAGCGGCGTTATGCAGGCCAGTGCGACTCCGAAGTTGATGTGGTGCAACAGCAAAAAGGGCGCGAGTGCCCAGAGCTCATCAAAGGCAAGCAAAAACGGCCACAGCTTGAGAAATTTTACGCGTACTCCAGGCGCGTGAAAGAGAGTAGCGGAGAGCAGGAAGAGGCGGACGGGGATCAGGATCGCGGCAGTCACTATCAGCAGAATGAACGCCTCCGTCGCCCACGGCAGCGGTGAAAACAGCTCTTCAATCTCCGCCAGATTTGCCAGCGCACCCACATAGAAGCCCAGGTACATGATCTGCAGCAGGACGAACAGCGTCTTCACCACGCGATGCGAGGCCTGCGGAAGCTCCTCCGGCGTAGCCAGAATCTGGAAACGAGCTTTGTGCGCAGGCTCCGCTGCCGGCGTTGGCCGTTGCTTTCCAGCCGCATCTTCACCGCCGCCGATCCGCTCTACCGAAGCCACGAAGCGATAGCCGCGCCGCGCCAGGGTCTCCACGAATCGCGGATTGCCGGCCGTATCGCCCAGCGCTTCGCGGATGCGATTGACTGCCGAATTCACGCCATGTTCGTAGTCAACAAAAGTGCCGTCGGGCCACAGATCGCGGGAGATTTCCTCTCGCGTCAGCAGCTCGCCGGGCCGCTCCAGCAGCCTGCACAGCACCTGAAACGGTTGTGCGTTCAACTTGACGCGGAGTCCCTGCCTGCGCAGCTCTCCGGTAGCGGCGTCTGCTTCATAGATTCCAAAGCGATAGCGCCGTGCTGGCTGTGGGTCCGTCATGCTCATGCCAGTGTAACCGATAGGGCGATCAATCTGGAGTCGCCGCGTAGGGTACAACTTTTCCGAAATTCAACGGTTGCAATCACTTGCGGAGTGAGAAACAATCTTCAACAATGGAGATGCCATGCATTGCATCGCCAGCCGATGGCAGCGTAAGGTGCTTTCATGATGAATCATCAACCATCAGATTCACGAAAACACTCCGTTGTCGCCGTTCTATGCGGGTTTCTCATTCTTGCCGCCGCACCCGGATGCGTAGTGGCTGAACCCACGCCGGCGATAGTTTCGGCTTTTAACTCCTATATCAGTGCGGTTGAAGCGCGCCTGGCTCAGCAGCATCGCTCGCAAATCGGTTTTCTTGTTCCAATGGAACCGGCTGCGCAAAGCGAGATGCGCCTGCGGCGCGGAGATTTGATGATCGAGAAGATTAAGTCTTCCACCGGGGCTGATATTCCCGATGCGATGTTGCTCCACTGGCGCGGCACGGCCTTTGTCCCCGGCGCCACAGCCGTGGATTTGGAACGTCTGTTAAAAAATTACAATGCCTATCCGCGGCACTATTCTCCACAGGTGCTCCAGGAAAAAGTCCTGTTGCAACAGGGCGATCATTTCCAGGTGGTGATGCGGGTGCGCCAGCGCCACATCCTCACTGTGGTGATGGATACAACCTACGACGTCACCTTTGGCCGGCTCGACGCACGGCACGGATACAGCATCTCGCGTAGCATACAAACCTCCGAGATCGATTCTCAAGGAACACCTCATGAGCGCGTGCTGAATTCAAGCGAGGAGCACGGCTTCCTCTGGCGCTTGAATGTCTACTGGAGCTATGAGGAGCGGGACGGCGGACTTTATATGCAGATCGAGTCCGTCTCGCTCGCGCGTGCCATCCCCACCGGTCTGGGCTGGGTGATTGGTCCTTTTGTGGAGAGAGTCCCCCGCGAGTCGCTCGAATTCACCCTGCGCTCTACCTGCAACGCACTGCGCAGATAGTGCGTATTCGGTCTCAGGATGATTTTTCCTGAGGGGGTAAATATTGAAGCCGTTCGCTAACTTGCTAACTCGCTGATCCCGCGAAGCGGGGGCTAACTTGCTGCCTTTGAGAGGACACGAATATGGCTGCGCAATCCGCAACAACGAATCAATCGCCATTTCAATCCGCGCGACGCGTCAACCACTCGCTGACCGCGTCTCTCGAAAAGCGCGCTTTGATGTGGATGGCCGAGCGTGCGCCAAATTGGCTCACCTCCGACCAACTCACCCTGCTCGGCCTTGGCGCGCAAATCGGCGCCGGCCTCTTCTATGCGCTCTCCCGCTTCAACCGCTATGCTCTGCTGCTGGTGATTGTGTGCCTCGCTTTCAACTGGCTCGGTGACAGCCTCGATGGAACCCTGGCCCGCGTGCGCCATCACGAGCGTCCGCGCTACGGCTTCTACGTCGATCACATGGCCGACATCTTCGGCTCCGTTGCGCTCATGTGCGGCCTCGGCTGTTCCGGCTTTCTCCATTGGCAAACGGCCATCGCCATGCTCGTCGCGTTTCTCATCCTCTCCGGCGAAAGCTTCCTGGCCACCTATTCGCTCTCCCGCTTCCAGCTTTCGCAGGGCGTTTTCGGCCCCACGGAGATTCGCATCCTGCTCGTCATCGGCAATCTGGCGTTGTTGCGCAATCCCTGCGCCAATCTCTTCGGCTATAAAATCCTGCTCTTCGACCTTGGCGGCTCCATCGCCGCCCTCGTCATGTTCGCCATGGCGGTTCACGTCACCCTGCGCCACACGGCGCAGCTCTATCGCCAAGAGCCGTTGCCGTGAGCACGCTCATTCGCTGGGGCAAGTTCAATCTGGTCGGAGCCGCGGGCATGGTTGTGCAGCTTGCCGCGCTCGCTCTCTTCAACCGCTGCGCCGTGGGCCATTATCTTCTTGCCACGGCCGCGGCCCTGGAGCTCACCCTGCTGCACAACTTTATTGCCCACCTACACTACACCTGGCGCGACCGACGCGACAACTCCGCGCTGCTCTCACAACTGCTGCGCTTTCATCTCTCCAATGGGCTGGTTTCCATGCTGGGCAATCTCGTCCTCATGCGTCTGCTGGTAGGCGCCGCGCACCTTCCCCTGCTCGCCTCGAACTCCATCGCCATTCTCTGCTGCTCCATCCTCAACTTCTGCCTGGGAAATAACTGGGCCTTCGCCATCAGGCGTCAGACAATAGCGTTCCCTGGAGCATCCACACTTCATCCCTGATTTTCTTCACCGGCAAAAATGACGAAGTGGCGTCCCGCGCTACTTCACGTTCACCATGGTCGTCAGCTGGATGCCGGCGGAGGAATTGCCGATCATCACGCTCACCGGCTCGGCTTCAACCCGGAATCCCGGCAGCTTCTCGTCCCACCACGCAAGAGTCGAGGCCTTCAACGGAATCTGCACGGTCCTGGTTTCGCCGGGCTTGATGCTGACGCGCTGAAAGCCTTTCAGCTCTTCGCGCGGACGCTCCACCTTGGAGTGCGGGTGGCTGACGTAAAGCTGCACAACCTCGTCGCCCGCGCGGCTGCCGGTATTGGTAACGTCGACGCTGACGGTGATCGCGCCATCCCTGGCCAGTTGCGCGGAGCTGGTGCGGAGGTTGGAGTATTTGAAGGTAGTGTAGCTCAGGCCAAATCCGAAGGGATAAAGCGGCTCGCCTTTGAAGTACATGTAAGTGCGCCCGTGGCGGATGTTGTAATCCATCATCGGCGGCAGTTGTTCCAGTGAGCTCGGCCAGGTTTCCACCAGCCGCCCGCCGGGGTTGTAGTCGCCAAAGAGAACCTGCGCCAGCGCGGTTCCCTCATCCTGCGACGAGTGGGTCATATGCAAAATCGCCGGCACGTGAGCCTGGCTCCAGTTGATAGCGTATGGAAAGCTGGAAACCAGAATGACAATCGTCTTCGGATTGACGGCATAGACCTGCTTCACTAGCTGCTCCTGCTCCAGCGTGAGGCTCTCGCGGTCGCGGCCTTCGCGTCCGTCGCTGGGAACGGTGCAGGGCAGCGTTCCTCCGCCGTCGATGGTGCTGTGCCAGTCATGCCCCATATCCGGTCCGCACGTCGGATCGTTGCCCACCACCACCACAGCCACATCGGAGTGCATTGCCGCATTCACGGCCGCGTTGCCCAGCTCGCTTTCGGCGTAGTTCACCTTCACGCCCGCTCCCGCTGCCTCCCGGATTCCCTTCAGCGGCGTCACCGTATACGGAGGCGTGCCGCCATACCAGTCCCAGTGAACCGCGTCAGCCAGCGGCCCGATCACGGCGATGGACTTGAGGCCCTCCTTCTTGAGCGGCAGCAATCCGCCTTCATTCTTCAGCAGCACCACCGATTCCAGCGCCATCTGCCGCGAGACGGCGCGATCCCGTTCCGTATTCCAGGGCTCGGGCGCGTCTTTGATCTTCGTGTAAGGAACCATCTCCGGCGGGTCCAGCAGCCCCAGGCGGATCGCGATCCGGAACTTGGGCCTGAGCAGCGTATCGATCTCCGCCTCCGTAATCAAACCCTCCTTCAGCGCCGCCTTGGTTTCGTCTTCGTACCTGTCCAGAAATTGATTAATGCCGGCCTTCAAACACGCCACCACCGCCGCCTTCTGATCCGGATAAAGATGGCGCGGATCCACCAGCAGATGCACCGCTCCGCCATCGCTCGAAAGCACCTCCACGCCCCATTGATCGCGGACAATGCTCTTCAAAATCGGATTCACAACCATCGTGGTTCCGTTCCAGGCGTTGTACGAAGCCATCACCGCCTTCGCGCCGCCCTCCTCGAAGCCCATCCGGAAGGGAACCGAATAGTACTCCCAAAACAATCGCTGGTCGAAGTCGGAGGACGACCGCTCGCGCAGGTTCTCATTGCTGTTGGCCAAAAAATGCTTCAGCAGCGCCGCCGCCTGCCAATACTTCGGATCGTCCCCCTGCAAGCCCTTGATGAACGCCACGGCCATGGTGCCGTTCAGGAACGGATCTTCTCCGTAGACCTCCTCGCTGCGTCCCCAGCGCGGATCGCGCGCCAAATCGGATTGCGGTCCCCACAGCACCAGAATCTGCCGGTCGTACTTCGCGGTCTGGGTGATGAAGCGCCCCTCGTAGCCCTCCACGCCCGCCGCCTGGCGCACCAGTTCCGGATCCCACGACTCGCCCAGGCCCTTTGCCTGCGGAAACTGCGTCGTCGTAATCGGCAGCCGGTTGCCTCTCGGCTCTCGCTGCACCACTCCATGTATGCCCTCCGAGCTGCCCATGTTGGCCACGCCCAGCCGCGGCACGCTGGTCCGTGTGCCCAGGCAGGCAACCTTCTCTTCCGCCGTCATCAGCGAGAGCAGGTTGTCGATCCGCTTCTCCATCGGCAGCGCCGGATCGTTGAACGGATAACGGGCCTGCTGGCCAGGCGCGCTCAGCTGCGCCATTGCAATCGCTGCAACCAGAAGACTGAGTCGTGTGGCAAAATGCTTCTTCATCATGGCGGATGCCGCCTCGGCTTTCTCCACATGCGCCCGTAGTAGCCCTCGCTCGCCTGCGCGCAAGTGTGGTCTGTAAACGTAAGCAGGTTATCACATCTGCCATCTCTGTCTGAGACCGGCTTCTTGCGCAGGAAAACCCGCGCCATGAATAGTTGTGCCCCGTTCATCGCGGCCCTATCGCGATGAGCGGGCGGGTGACCCAGATCTCATGTCATAAATATGGGTGCCCCATCCTTGAATCGTTCTTTGATTTAAGGGTTGGATACATCAACCCTCAATTCGCATTGTCATCCTAAGCGCGCGTAGCGAGTCGCAGGACCTGCATTTTGTTCACTTGCGGTTTGTGTTGGATGCCAGCGCGCCGTGCGGCGTACCATATTCTCCATGAACTGGATAGCATGGGCAATACTCTCCGCCGTCTTTGCCGCCGCCACCGCCCTTCTCACCAAGGTGGGCGTGGCGCATGTCGACTCAAACCTGGCCATGGCCCTGCGCACAAGCGTCGTCGTGGTCTTCGCCTGGGCCATCGTCTTCGCCTTCGTCCCTCCGCAGACCGCCACAACCAGCCTCTCCCACGGCGCATGGGCTGAGATTCGCTCCCTCGACCGCCGCACCCTGCTCTTTCTCGCGCTATCCGGTCTGGCTACCGGCCTGTCGTGGCTGTGCTACTTCCGCGCCCTCCAGCTCGGCCCCGCCTCGCGCGTCGCCCCGCTCGACAAACTCAGTGTCCCCCTCGTCATCCTCTTCGCCTGGCTCCTCCTCGGCGAAAAACTCACCCCTCCAACCCTCATCGGCGGCCTCCTCATCACCGCCGGAGCCGTGGTCATCGCCATGGGCTGAGCGAACGCGCTCCCCAAACACCGTTTCTCGAAATCAAAGATTCCGAAGGGAGCAGGAGGCTTCAGCCCTCTGAAAGAGAGCGAACTTGCGTGTGCCTTCAGGCCCGGGCCTTTGCCGCTTTTTAGGACTTGAAGCTGTAGAGCATTTTCCCGTTTGACCGGTATCGTCCAAGCGAATTGTCGCTGGATTGTCTGCCAATCAGGAGTTGAAGGGCGACAAGGGCGTATGTCATTACCAATCTATGTTCGACTATAGATATTTCAATAGTTATAGCAAAAGATAGGCTTTATCCTTTTCAATAGGTCAATGAGGTGGTGTCAAAGAAATGAAAATGTATCTGAACCAGACATTCGTGAAGTTTGCGATTAAGCATCCACACTTGCGCTTTCTATATCGGGTCTGGATCAGTTTGAGCAGTCGAGCGATAATCCTTTCGGTTGTCCTGGTATTATGTGCCGTCTTTATCGTTCTACTCATTGAGCAGCCAATGATCATTGCACATCTTCGGGACCTGGATACTGCTGTTTTGTACCAGCTTTCGATATCGGTGGGAGCTGCGCTTATTGGACTAATTGCCGTTGTTTTTACCTTGAGCCTTTTTGTTATTCAGCAGATCTCGAATACTTCGATTCCGGGACTGTTGGGTGAGTATGCTTCCGATAGGATTGCACAGCTTATCTATTTGATGTTGGCACTTTTTGCATTAGTCGCGCTAGGCTCGTCGTTGATTGCTACAGCTTGCCATCCATTTTTGCAGGTATCGCTCATCGCGATCTGTGTAGTTGGCAGTTTTATATTGCTCTGGCTACTTTTCGAGAGAGTTGCGATCCTTTGCGACCCGAGTAATGTCATTAAGCATATCCGTGTAGCAGGTCGTCGCGAGTTGGAAGCAATCGAAGACCTTCGACAGGCCATTCTTGAAGCCAACCCAGTCCTAGCGCGAGCTAAAGTCCGCATCGATCAAGATGCCCAAACGATACCATTGGCGCTTGCGCAGATTCGGCACTACAATCCTTCACTCACACTCAAATTCGAGCGCGGGCTGAGGCGACTTTATACACTTCTTCGTAGTTTCGCGAGCCAGCAGCAGCATGATCTTTTTGCCGAAGCCGTGGCTGCAACGACGGATCTGCTCCAGCAATATCTCGAGATGCATGGTCGCAACCTAACGATGGCCAACACGGCGACCTACATCATGGGCATCGATGCAGGGTTCGACCGAATATTGTCGAACGCACTAGACGTTTACGCAGCAGTGGCACAGACATCGGCTTCGACGAAAGACAATGAGATGGCGAAGGCCGTGATGCAAGGATTGGCCACAGTCGCGATCCAGAGTGTAAGCCGACCGCCCTTGAACAGTCCTCATGGCGAAAATCCGACCACTGCCCTGATCGTCGGAACTATGACCAAATCAGTGAAGAATTTCGTGGTTAGCGGACACATTGAGGGAACGTTCGCAGCGTTCGACCTCTTCATTCCAGTGGGGACTGCGCTCACGGAGGCGTGCTTTTACCTGACAGCCATGAATTTCATTACTTCTGTCTCGGAACTGGCTCAGCTTTGTGTCGTTGCAAAGCAGCCAATTCTGGCCACGCGAGGTACGCGGACGTTGTTGCACTTACTTGCATCTTCGATCAGTCAAGATAACGTCGTCGGCGACATTCCTGGTGCGGCTACAGATGAGATATTCGCCGTTTGCAGGATGGAGATTGAGGATGCTCAGCAGGGAACGCATCCACGCCCCATCGACATTGGGGCAAGCCAACCCATCAGCAAAGTACTGAGCGTCTCGGAAGATTCGTTAGTGGGCATCCACCAGAGCCTGTCCGATGCGATCTTCGAGGCTCTGGAATCTGGCGACGAAGCGAAGTGGTCGCACTTGTCGCATATCATGGAGAACTTTCATGAGAAGCTTCCTTGGCGGTTGGTCGATCTCGGAGAGCGCTCGGCATCCAAGGATCAATTCACTTTGTTCTATCTTGACGAAACTGCTTACAGCATCTCAACGCAAATCATATCACTTTGGAAGAAACATGCCGACTTCCTGCAGGCTCACGGAGGGCCGCCAGACGGAGCGGGGCAGACTCGAGAGGCTGCGATGCGGGATTATCGATATCGGTCCTTCCGGGACAAATTAAAGGAGAACTTGGGATTTCTAGTCGTCTTCTTCTATAGCAGATGCCGCAAGTTCCAAGCGCAGGGAATTCATTCCGACCGCGTAAGGGATTGTTTTCAGAGTGCAGTCGGAATCGCGAATGATGCGACTTTTCTCGGCATGGAGGGCGAAACGGTGGAGATCGTCCGTATGCTGGGAGGCACCGCACTGGCCGCTCTGAATGAGCAGGGGTTTTTAGCTGTCCGGACAACTTGCATATTATCCTCTGGACTGATTGATACCAGTCTCGTCGCACAAACAAAACAGGATACTGCAACTCAGGAAGCTGTCGAGCGAGTTCTCGAACAGGTGTATAAGAAGGCTTTGCAGCTCACTATTTTAGAGCAGGAGAAACATACAGGTTTGTGGGTTAATGATCCACGGGAGCTCTTGTTGATGAGCTTGTCAGAATTCATCAATGGAGAGAGACATCTACTATTTGAAAATAAATCCATTCCTTTTGATCGAACGGTTAACCATGAATTAGCTACGGCATATCTTGGACAGTTGGAACAGAGGCTCGATCAATGGACTGGTGATATCCGGATTCCGCCTCCTCAGTAAGCTATGTTTCCTCTGGAAAATCAAAAGTTAGTCACAATTTTGATCGGTACTGACAATTCGGCTTGTGGGAGGATTTCTGTGCGCCTGACGGGGCTGTATACTCCGGCGCCCGGATTCTCGAACTTGGGAAAGACCGCACCCTCCCAATATGCTCTGCCGAATGTGTCTGTCTCACCGCACTTGGCCTCCTGAGCAAAGCCGAAGGACCTGCGTTTGCCTTTTGTCACGGTAGCCTGTCGAAGGGGCCAGCCCTTGCAGTATCACATAGGGCGTTGCCGCACCCGGAAAGAATGTAAATAGGGTGAATTTTCAGGTTGCTGAATCCAGGAGACTTATCCCCTATTTATACTGCGGATAATTATCCTCTCTTAGCGCACAATCAAAGCATGAACAAGGTCCACACACATATGCAGCGGTTGATCACTGTCCACTGTTCACTGTCCATTGAGATGGACCCCCACCCCCACCCCCCTCCCCACCTATACCCCCCTTGGGTATAAAATATTCTCGATAACCTTGTAGATAATTATGAACCATACTGGAATCAACAACTTGCAAAGATAATCCTCGCAAAAACGCAAGAATTGCCTTTGCAGATGATTTCCGCTGCCGTGATCTGACTGTTGAAAACGCTTGTGGAGATTGATTTATCAGTTTTCTGATGACCGTAATTTGCTCCTAATCCTCGTAATTTCAACCACTTTCACGCGCCTTCCACGCCGCGCGTTATCCTTTCAAGGTGGATAATTCCTCTTTTCCGCCCTTTTGAATCAGTCTCCGCTGTCTTACGCTACAACATCCGAAGTCTTAGCTTCCTCCATCAGCCGCGCGAGCCGGTTCTTGTAACTGGCGGTTATAAACTCGCGGAAGATGGGGTGCGGCTCCAACGGTTTGGATTTGAATTCGGGGTGGAACTGGCAGCCAAGAAAGAATGGATGGCCGGGAAGCTCGACGATCTCGACATAGGTCGAGTCGGGGGTTGCGCCGCTGATGCGCAGGCCGGCGCCGGTGAGCAGGGCTTCGTACTCGCGGTTAAACTCATAGCGATGGCGGTGGCGCTCGCTGATCTCGGTTGCGCCGTAAGCGCGGGCGGCCAGCGAATCCGGTTGCAGGACGCACTCCCATGCGCCAAGGCGCATCGTTCCGCCCATCTCCTCAACACCGGTCAGCTCGCGCAACTTATAAATGATGCGATGCGGCGTGGCAGGGTTGAATTCGGTGGAGTTGGCGTCGCGGAGGCCGCAGACGTTGCGGGCGTACTCGATGCAGGCGGTCTGCATTCCCAGGCAAATTCCGAAGTAAGGAACCTGTTTCTCGCGGGCGTAGCGAATGGCGTTCAACATGCCCTCGATGCCGCGCTTGCCGAAGCCGCCGGGGACGAGGATGCCGTCGTATCCTTCTAACTGCGACTCATAACTGCGATCCTCGGGAAACTTCGACTCCAGGCCTTCGGCCTCGATCCAGGTAACATCGAGCTTGAGATTCTGCGAAACCGCCCCGTGCGTTAGCGCCTCTTTGAGCGACTTATAACTGTCTTCGTATTCGACATACTTGCCTACGATGCCAATGGAGACTACATCTTTGGGGTGGTAGCAGCGGTCAACCAGGGCTTTCCACTCTGTCAGGTTGGCTTCGGGCGCTTCCTTGTGCAGGTATTTGAGGATGAGCGCGTCGACGCCCTCCTGGGCAAAGCCGAGCGGGACCTCGTAAATGGAAGGCACGTCGCAGGCCCCGATCACGGCGCGCTCCTCGACGTTGCAGAAGGCCGCGATCTTCTTTTTCATCTCAATGCCTATAGGGCGTTCCGAGCGGCAGAGCAGTATGTCGGCCTGAATGCCAATGGAGAGCAACTCCTTGACGGAGTGCTGCGTCGGTTTGGTCTTGAGTTCCTGCGCCGCGGCGATAAACGGCACCAGGGTCAGGTGAACAAAGACCGTGTTTTCGCGGCCCAGCTCCTGGCGCATCTGGCGGATGGCCTCCAGAAAGGGCAGCGATTCGATGTCGCCTACCGTGCCGCCGATCTCGATAATGGTGACGTCCGCGCCATTGGCGCTGACCTTGCGCATGGCGTTTTTGATTTCGTTGGTGACGTGGGGAATGACCTGGACGGTTTTGCCGAGGTAATCGCCGCGCCGCTCCTTGAGAATGATCTGCTCGTAGATGCGGCCGGTGGTGTGGTTGTTGTCGCGGGAGAGCGGAGCGTGGGTGAAGCGCTCGTAGTGGCCGAGGTCGAGGTCAGTTTCCGCGCCGTCGTCGGTGACAAAGACCTCGCCATGTTGGAAGGGAGACATGGTGCCGGGATCGACGTTGAGGTAGGGGTCAAACTTCATCATATTGACGCGCAGGCCGCGGCTTTCAAGCAGGCAGCCGATGGAAGACGCCGCCAGGCCCTTGCCTAAACTGGACACAACTCCGCCCGTCACAAAGACATACTTTGCCGACATAGGTGCAACCTCATTCTTAGATTGTTGGGATTGGCCGTACAGGGTGGACACTATCGAGTATGACAGAAACGGGGCGCGAATGAAAGAGAAAAAGAGATGGGTGGGGCATGGCGAACTAAAATGGCCGAGAGTCTGTTTGGATTCAAGAATTTAGGAAGCGATAGGCGGGAATGAAGAAAACCTCACAAGCCGCAGCCAGGATGGCTCTTGCCTGATTGAGGCCCACATCCTACGATGCAGGAGGAAGGAGGCGAAAATGACGAGATCAGCAATGCAGCGGCGCAGACTGGGGTCGAGCGGCCCCGAAGTGTCTCCGATTGCCCTGGGTTGCATGGGCATGAGCGGGATGTACGGCCCGACCGACGACGCGGAGAGCCTGGCGACCATCCACGCGGCACAGGAGGCGGGCATCAACCTGCTGGATACAGGCGACTTCTACGGCATGGGGCACAACGAAATGCTGCTCGGACGGGCGTTGCGTTTACAGCGCGATCAGTTGGTGCTTTCAGTGAAGTTTGGCGCGCAAAGGGCTCCGAACGGGGCCTGGCTGGGCTTTGACGCGCGGCCCGCGGCGGTGAAGACGGCGCTGGCGTATTCGCTGAAGCGGCTGGGCGTGGAGTACATCGACATTTACCGGCCCTCGCGGCTGGATCCCACGGTGCCCATCGAAGAAACTATCGGAGCCATTGCGGAGATGGTGAAAGCCGGCTACGTGCGGCACATCGGCCTCTCCGAGGTGGGTCCGGAGACCATCCGGCGGGCGGCGGCAGTGCATCCCATCGTGGACCTGCAGATTGAGTACGCGCTGGTGAGCCGCATGCCGGAGGCGAAGATATTTCCCGCGCTCAAGGAGTTGGGCATTGGGGCAACGACCTATGGCGCATTGTCGAGAGGGCTGCTTTCTGGCTCGCAACCGGCTCCGGCAGGCGACCTCCGCGCCTATCTGCCGCGATTTGCAGGCGACAATCACAAGCGCAACCTGCAACTGGTTGATAAACTCAAGGAGGTCGCCGCCGGCAAGGGAATTACGCCAGTGCAGTTGGCGATTGCCTGGGTAATGGCCAAGGGCAGCTTCATTGTTCCGGTGGTGGGCGCGCGCACGCGGGCACAACTGACCGAGAGCCTGGGCGCGCTCACGGTCGCGCTCAGCGCGGATGAGCTTGCAGCTCTGGAGGCCGCGGTTCCGGCCGGGGCCGTAGCGGGAACCCGTTACGATGCTGTCCAGATGCGGGTGCTGGACAGCGAGAAGTGAGGAAACGGCAGTGAGAGATGCCATTCTGGTTACGGGCGGGGCTGGATTTATCGGCTCGAATTTCATCCTGAATTGGATAAAAGAGACTCCCTCGTCCGTGATCAACCTCGATTTGCTGACTTATGCTGGAAATCCAGCCAACTTATCCACGCTTCAAGGGGATGAACGCTATCAGCTGGCGGTTGGGGACATTTGCAACGCGGAGCGCGTGACCTCATTGCTGCGTGAGCATGAGCCCAGGGCCATTGTTCACTTTGCGGCGGAAAGCCACGTAGACCGATCCATCGCATCGCCCGAGCCGTTTATTCGCACTAACGTGCTGGGAACCTTTGTGCTGCTGGAGCAGGCATTGCTCTATTGGTCGAAGCTTGGGGACGAAGACAAATCCGCGTTTCGCTTTCTGCACGTCTCCACCGACGAGGTCTACGGTTCGCTTGCGGAGAATGATCCGCCATTCAGCGAAACCACGGCGTATGCGCCGAATAGCCCCTACGCGGCGTCGAAGGCCGCTTCAGACCACCTGGCGCGGGCCTATCATCACACCTGGGGACTGCCCGTACTCACCACCAACTGCTCCAATAATTACGGGCCATTTCAGTTTCCGGAGAAACTGATTCCTCTTATGATTCTGAACGCGCTGGAAGGCAAGCCGCTGCCCGTCTATGGCGATGGCGGCAACGTGCGCGACTGGCTCTTTGTGGAAGACCACTGCGCGGCCATTCGAACTGTGCTGGAAAAAGGCCTGGCCGGCGAAACCTATAATATCGGCGGACACAGCGAACGCAAGAATCTTGAAGTGGTGAACACGATCTGCGATCTGGTGGACGATATATGCCCCAACGCCGGCCTGGGTTCACGCAGAAATTTACTCACGTTCGTCACAGATCGCCCCGGACACGACCGCCGCTATGCCATCGACGCCTCGAAGATAGAGCGCGAGCTGGGATGGCGTCCCGCGGAAGGATTTGAAAGCGGGTTGCGCAAAACGGTTCTCTGGTATATCGACAACCTGGAGTGGATTGAAAGCGTGCGCACCGGCGCTTACCTTGACTGGATCAGGAAAAACTATACGGAACGCATCACGACCTGAGCCCGCCATCATTCAACACGATTGGTTGGAGACGACAGCGACCGGGACGACGGAATCAACACCGGCGTCCCAGCCGCAGTCTGCTCTGTTGAATGCTGGCCGCCGTGAGCCAGCGGGTTTTCTGCACTTCTTACCTTTGTTGAGCGGGAACTACATCGCCCCGCGGCTCGCCGGAGGGACAATCCCGTTCATGCGCAAATATACGGCCAACTGGCCGTAGTGATCCATGACGTGCGCGATTCCGAAGGATGCCATACCTGCGCGCGTGCCATGCGCCGTCTGCACAAAGGCGTTCTCCGGAGTGATCGCATCCACGTAGGAGTGGGCTTTTGCGAAGGAATCTTTCAGGGCCTTCACGATATCGGCCTTGGTGGTGAGCTTCTCAATTGAATCCGACATTGCCTTGGCTTGGGCGTCGGTGTAATCCGAGCCGCCGAAGAAGTAATAGTTGGATTCAGCTACGTGCTTGATCTGTTGGGCGAAGGTGCGTACTCCTTTGAACTCGCCCAGGCTGGCTGGGGGCGCAAAGTTGAATTTGTCATCCGGCATGGCCTCGGCGGCCGAGACGAACTGCTGCTCCATGAGGCTGAGCACTTTGCCGTAGACCTGAGCTGGCGGAATGGGCGTGCCCACGGCAGGCTTGGCTGGCGCGGCCGCCTGGGCATGAACGAGGGAGGGTGTTGCGAACAGCAGGAAACAAACGAGAATGCCGCCTGCAATGCGGGGAATTTTGAACATGAAATCTCCTCCTGCGGCGTTAGCCGCGTGTAGAGAATTTACCAGATCAGGGCTGGTTTTTGACAGCCGAGTCCTATCCATCGCCCTTTAAGCGACAACGGGGACGCGCGAAATCCCGGTTCCGGTACAATCGATCAAAAGGAGATTGTTCGATGAAGCGAGTCTATATGGACGCCAATGCCACTACACCTTTGTTGCCGGAGGTGATGGAGGCCATGCGCCCGTATTGGATGGAACGCTTTGGCAACGCCTCATCGATTCACCTGGACGGCCAGCAGGCTCACACCGCCCTGGAACGCGCCCGCGCGACCATGGCCGAGTTTTTCAACTGCCACGAGGCCGAGGTGGTCTTCAACTCCGGCGGTACCGAGGGAGACAACACCGCCATCTTCGGGTTGCTGCACCCCGGCGATCATTTCATCACCACTTCGATTGAGCACTCCGCGGTTCTCCGGGCTGCAGACCGCGTGGCGCAACACGGCGTGGAGACGACCTTCGTTGCGCCGGAAAAGAGCGGGCTGATCAGCCCGGCGGAGATTCTGCGCGCCATCCGGCCGCAGACGCGGCTGATCAGCGTGATGCTGGCGAACAACGAGACCGGCGTGCTGCAGCCGGTGGAAGAAATCGGCAAAATCGCCGCCGATACCGGCGTTTTCTTCCACATCGACGCAGTGCAGGGCGCGGGCAAAGTCAAGTTCGATGTGCGCCGCTTCGGCTGCCATCTCTGCTCTATCAGCGCGCATAAGATGCACGGCCCCAAAGGCACGGGCGCTATGTTCGTGCGCCGCGGAACTCCGATTGAACCGCTGTTGGTGGGCGGCAGCCATGAGCGCCGCCAGCGCGCCGGAACGGAAAACGTGCCGGGAATTGTGGGCCTGGCCAAGGCCGCCGAGCTGGCCATGCACTCGCTGGAAGATGGCACGATTGACCGTCTGGCAAAACTGCGCGACCGGCTGGAAGCTGGCGTGCTAATGATTTCTGCAACTGGCGTGAACGGTGGTTGGGAGGGCGAGAAGAAAATTCCCCGTGCGGCCAACACTACCAATATCTGGTTCGACCAGGTGGAAGGCGAGGCGCTGGTGATCGCCATGGACCTGAAAGGCGTGGCCGTCAGCGGCGGCTCGGCCTGCCACTCCGGCGCCACCGAGCCCAGCCATGTGCTGATGGCCATGGGCCTGGACAAGACTCGCGCCCGCGCCAGCCTGCGTTTTAGCCTGCTCAAGACCGCGACCGAGGCCGATGTGGACTATGTGCTGAAAGTGGTGCCCGAAGCGGTTGAACATTTGCGCGCAATTTCGCCGGTGGCGGCGGGGACGGCGGGGTGAGAACTCATGAGCAATGCGAGATTCCAATTGAGTCGTTCACCAAATGCGCCTGTATCCAGCGCTGAATTGTTGTCCGATCTTCAACGCGCGGCAAAGGCTGCCGGGACAAGAAGTCTTTCCAACAAACTGTACCCAATATATGGGAAATATTCCGTCACAACATTTCAGGAGCGCTTCGGCTCATGGAACCAAGCGCTCAAAGAGGCCGGACTAGAAATTTCGAATGAGGTCTATATTTCAGACGAGCGCCTGTTTGAAAACTTGATGCTACTGTGGGAACACTATGGAAGACAACCAAAGCGCAGGGAGACGGCCTATCTACCATCCACGATTTCCGAGAGGCCGTATAATCGCCGCTTTGGTTCTTGGACAAAGGCACTAGAACAGTTTGTTGAATACGCAAACTCACAAGATAGAACTCCTCCGACACCAATAGAGGCAACCGGTGGGCATCGAACAAGCCGTGATCCTTCTTTACGGTTACGATTCTTCATTTTGAAACGCGACAACTTCAGATGTTGTACATGTGGAAGAAGTCCAGCCACGACGCCAGGTCTTGAATTACACGTTGATCACATTACAGCTTGGAGTCTTGGTGGTGAAACCGTTGAAGAGAACCTCCAAACCAAGTGTGAAAGCTGCAATCTTGGCAAGAGCAATGTGCTTTAACGGAGATGAGGTAGTTGTGGGATCAGACGCGGCTCGCCGATAAAGCCCTTTCCCCTATGCTGCATTATTCTTGCCCCGGTTTGCAGAAAATTACCTTTTAACGGCGCACAATCTTAATTGGTGGTCCCAGCGGGAAATGAGGACAAAGGATGGTCGAGCGTAAAAAGAAGTCGAGCGGGAACGGGAAAGCCGGGCTCTGCGCCCGGTCTGTATCCCCCCCCCTCCCCCCCCCTATTTCCTGTGAAACTGTGAAACTGTGAAACTGTGGAGTCCATGACCAAGCCCGAAACCATTGCCGTAGCCATGTCCGGAGGGGTGGACTCCTCGACGGTGGCGGCAATGCTTGCGCGCGAGGGCGGCGCCGTCATCGGGCTGACGCTTCAGTTGTGGGATCAGAGACGGCTGGCGGGACGGAATGGGATTCCGGATGCGCCGAAGGCTGGCCGATGCTGTTCGATTGACGATGTGTATGACGCGCGGCGCGTGGCCGAGCATTTGGGAATCCCGTATTACGTGGTCAACCAGCAGGCCCGCTTTGAGCAGGATGTTGTCCGGCCCTTTGTGGCCGAGTACCTCGCCGGGCGCACGCCGATTCCCTGCTCGCTCTGCAACAACCACCTGAAGTTTGACCAGCTTTTAAAGACGGCGCAGAGCATCGGGGCGGAACGCATCGCGACGGGACATTATGCGGTGAACGAGTTCGATCCGAAGCGTGGCCGGTGGATTCTCAAGCGGGCTGTCGATTCCGGGAAGGACCAGACCTACTTTCTCTTCGGCTTGACACAGGAGCAGCTTGCCCACACGCTCTTTCCGCTGGGCCGGATGACGAAGACCGAGGTGCGCGCGGCGGCGCGGCAGCACGGTTTGGCGCTGGCCGAGAAGCCCGACTCGCAGGAGATCTGCTTCATTCCGGGCGGCGACTACAAGCAGTTTTTGACCGCCTATCTTGAGGAACAGGGCCAGCGGCTGCCGGAAACGGCGGGCGAGCTGGTGAATTCGAACGGCGAAGTTTTAGGCCGGCATGAGGGAATTTTCAATTTCACCGTCGGCCAGCGCAAGGGGCTGGGCGTCAGTTCGCCTTCTCCGCTCTACGTGCTGCAAATCGACCCGGCTAGCCATCGCGTTACTCTGGGCGCTGACGAAGAGTTGGCCACGCGCACGCTGAGAGCGCGGGAACTGAACTGGATTTCAATCACAAATTTATCCGGGCCGATGCGCGTCCGTGTGAAGATTCGCCACCGGCATGAGCCGGCCTGGGCGACGCTGGAGCCGGTTGGGACTGATGAAGTCGTCGCCACCTTCGACGAGCCGCAACGCGCTGTTGCTCCCGGCCAGTCAGCGGTTTTTTATGATGGCGATGAGGTGGTGGGCGGGGGATGGATTGTGTAGAAACGTGCCGCGCTGCATGGATTATTCCGCAAGATTTCTGCGGTGAGGCAGGCTACCGAGGCAGGCCACTCTGCTCACCGAGCCGGCCGCTTTGATCGACAGAGACTGATTAGCGCGATTGCGCTCAATGTCCGCGCAGTGATTCGACGACCGCTTTTACCACCCCGAGGATGTTGGATATCTGCCGCACCGGCCGGCCGACAACATCGGAGACATAGCCCCCGGCGCGGTCCACAGTATCCAGGAAGCTGGAGGTCATGTTATCCACCCGGCCGCTTTGCTTGCGCACCTTCTCCATAACCTCCGTGACTGTGGACTGCACTTGCCCGACCTGCGCGTGCATACTTTTGGTGATCTCCACCAGGTCGCTGGCGACGGCCTCGACCTTAGGTGAAACACGGGTCAGAAACCCCTGCGCGTTGGTGATGAAAACCTGCGCGCTGACAAGGGTATCCCGAGAACTGGCAATGAGTTCCTGCGTGTCGAAGAGGATGGGCGTGAGCGAGGCGCGCAGAATCTCGACCTCTTTCCGAATCGCGCTCGCCGACTTGCGCATGGAAGCGAAGATTGCCAGCAGGAGGATAGCCTGCAGCAACACAGCCAGCCCGGTTACAACAGCAAAGGCGAGCAGGATGGTTTGATTATCCAGTTTTGGTATTGACATTGGCATTGAAGTTGTCTCGCGCAGTCAAACTGCGGGCTCTGGTTCTGTTCTCTTGTACGCTCCCCTAACCAGGCCGAAGCGATTTATCCGGAGCCCGCTCTTGAGCCGCTGATTACGCAGAACTCCGGACGAATAATGAAACGCCACCGGCCCGGATCAAAACCGCACCCAGGGGAAACGCCGGTTCAAAGCTCCGTGGGTTCGCCGGAAACGGGGGGATTTTTGTAAGCCTGGCGCCCGGCATCAACGGCCGCTGTCACCCTGCTGGTCTGTTCGGAAACCAGGTTCTTGCCGCGCTCCACAAACTCTTCCCATTGCGCCCTTCCGCGATCCACAACCTCGCGGCCGCGCTCCACGTATTCTCCCACCTGCTCCTTGCCTTTATCCACCAGGCCGCCCACCTGTTCGGCGGCTTGCCTGGTACGGGCGCGCAGATACTCGGTGCCCTCACGGGCGCCCGCAATCAGGTCCTCCCGAGTTTCGCGGCCGCTCTTGGGGGCATAGAGAATCCCCACAAGCGCGCCGACACCCAATCCAGCGATAAACCACGCCAAACCGTTGATCTTGTTATCCTCTGCCATGATGAAAACTCTCCTTTTCGCTCAGCTCGAAGATGGCCTGAGCGTATCAAATTTCCCGGTGCGGGGCAAACCTCACCCCTTTTGCCGGTCTTCCATAAACATCAGCGTGCAACCCCAGTATAAGGAGTGGCGGTGCAAAGCGGATAAACAAAGGTAACTTTTCGCCTTGGCAATAAGTGTTCAAAAGTGCTCATCAGATCGGTTGCTGCCAAGAAACAGGCGCAGACCCAAGGCCTGCGCCAAAAAGTGAAGTCCTCTGCCTGGATCGAGATTGGTTCACCAAAACTAGCTGGCGGACTCCTTGTAAAGAGCCGCGCCGGCAATTGCGGCAACCACGATCTCAACAAGGCCGCCGAGGGTTGTGAGCGCCGCAAGGTGACGCCCAAAAAGACCCATCACGCACATGAAGCTGAAGTTCGGAATCAGCACGCCAACCACCCAAACGGCCAGGCCAGCGTAGATTGCGGTCTTCACTCCGGCGCCAAACCGTGGCCGGATGGCAGCATAGATCCAGACCAGCGCAATGCCAGTGATCAGCCCGAGCAGGTTGAGCTCAATCAATTGCGTTGACGATAAAGCGGGATGGTTGAGTTTCTGCATCCGGTCATTCCATATAGACCCGAGCAACAAGCCATCTACAAGGAACCCCAGAACGTCTGCAACGATCCCGGCGACCAGACCGCCCAGGATTACTCGACCAATGTTGATTTTTCCCATAGTACCTCCATGTCAATGTGTTGAGGTGTAAACCACAGAAAACAGTTGCGTTTGGCAACTACCGAGGAATGCCGCAAGTATATGCACTGGATTGACCACAGACAAGGATTATTTCTGAAAATTTGACGCAGGCCTTGATGGTAAAGGATGGGGAAAGGCGCGGGGCACTACTCAGAGCGTGAAGCTAACTATAGATTATTGATAATAGTATGTTTAATGGTGGATGAGACGAGGACGGATGATTCAATTGTGCTGAAAAAGATAGAATTCGTGGAGAAGACAGCACATACTCAAACTCAAAACACGGCTAGGAGGAACGATGTCAGGCAATACAATTCCTGTTATCCATTCGAAGGATGAGGGCATGTCCACTCCCGAGCCGGGCCTGCGCCGCCAGGTAATGTCCTATAGCCCGGCGATGATGCTGGTACGCCACACCATGGTGAAGGGCTGGGCCGGCGCGCGGCACAGCCATCCTCACGAGCAGATGGTCTATATCGTGCGCGGCCGCATACGCTTTGAGCATCCCGGCGGCAGCGTCAATATGGGTCCGGGGGACTGCTTTCTGGTTCCCGGCAATGTGGAGCACCAGGCCTCCGCGCTCGAGGACTCCGAGGTGCTGGATATTTTTACGCCCATGCGCGAGGATTACGCGGCGTAACAACAGAACATCGACGGTTTGCACGTCTTTCTGGCCGGCCTGGGGGCGCTTTCATGCCACATTCAAGCATGTCTGCCGATTTCGTTTTGCTCAACAATCATTCCTCCGCAGTATGGCCGAGCCGACTAACGCCATCCAGAAGTTATTCCTCGAAAACAGCCTTCTCGGCATACTGATGAGCTTCCCCGAGAGTGCCAACACGGCGACGCGGCGGTGGGCGGAACCAGCTTCCAGCAGCCCATTGGCCGGAGGCATGATATATTGGTATATTTGAAGTAATAATAAATCCTGAGGAGATATGTGATGTCGAATGAACGAGACAGTTTTGTTGCGGCCAAATTGGCGAAAATGACCCTGGAGGAGAAATGCGGCCAGGTTCTCACCTTCACCTGGCGCGGGGCTTACCTGACGCCTTCAGGGGTCGAACAGATCACCAAGCTGCACGCCGGCGGCCTTTGTCTGGAACCGTATGCACTGGAGACTTGCAAGAACAAATATTGGGGGCGTTCGCAGGTCGACCCCAACTTTAAGAAGCCAAAGGACTGGTTCGACATCGCTCATACCTACTTCGACGATCGCAGCTTCGGCGTGAGCGTGACTCCGGAAGAGCTTACCGGCAAGCTCAACAAACTGCAGGAAATCGCCATGAAACGCCCTTCGGGAATCCCCCTGCACATCACCATCGACATGGAAGGCGATTTCAAAAACGATTACACCGCCGGTCACGTCCTGCAATTCCCGCCGCCCATGGGAATGACCGCCATCGGCGACATCGATCTGGCCTACAAGGTGGCGAATACGCTCGGCAAACAGATGGCCCTCATCGGCATCACCCAGTTCTATCACCCGGTCTGCGACGTCAATATCAATCCGCTGAACCCCGAAATCGGTGTGCGCTCCTTCGGCGACGATCCCAAGGTTTGCGCGAAGTATGTCGATGCCACTGTGCGCGGCTATCAGGATGCCGGCATTGTCGCCACGGTGAAGCACTTCGCCGGCCGCGGCGATTCGGGAACCGACGCGCATGACGTGCTGGACACCTGCCGCGGGGACCTGAAGCGGATGCGCGCAGTCGAACTGGTCACCTTCCAGGCGGGCATCGATGCGGGAGCCAAGGCCCTGATGACGGCACATACCATCTTCCCGGCCTTCGACAAAGAATTCCCCGCCACGCTCTCCTCGAAGATTCTCGTCGATCTTCTGAGGAAGGAGATGGGATTCAAGGGAGTGGTGGTTTCGGACGCCATCGGCATGGCTGCCGTCCTTAGAAAGTGGCCGCTCCCTCAGGCGTGTGCCCTGGCGATCAAGGCCGGCGTGGACACCATCCTGCTCAAGGCAGACGACGAATCCCGCTCGCAGTGCTTCTTCGGGATCAAGGGTGCCGTGGAGCGCGGCGAACTTTCTATCGAGCGGCTCAACGACGCGTGCCGGCGGCTGCTGTGCATGAAGTACGACCAGGGCCTCTTCGAGAAAGCCGGGAAGATGGATCCGGCCAAAACCGCAGCCCACGTCCACAGCAAGGAAACCCAGGAGTTCTCCCGGGAAGTGGCGCACAAGGCCCTGCTGGTGGTGCGCGACGACAAGAAGCTGCTGCCGGTGAGCAAGGACAAGAAAATCCTGGTCATCGAACAGGTCATTCCCTACTCCTTCCTGGGCAAGGATCTTTACAGCCACCCGCACATGTTCTGCGAGCAGATGGCCAAGCACTCCACCAACCTCATCCTGGACGACACGGCCTTTTTTGCCGCCGACGAGGAAGTGGAAGAGGCGCTGCAACTGGCCAAGCAAGCGGATCTGGTAGTTATGACCAACTACTATGCGCGCATTGAAAAGCGCGGCAACAACCGGCACCTGGTGCAGGCCTTGAAAAAAGCGGGACATAAGGTCATCGTTGTGACCAACTTCCCGTACCGCAAAGGCGTAACCACGGAAGCCGATGCGGTGATCTGCAACTTCTCAGGCTCGCCCGATTCGATTCGCGCGGCCGCGGATCTGGTCTTCGGCGCGATCAAGACTTATCCGACGACGAAGATGCCGATCGACCTGAGCGCCGAGAAGAACCTTCCCGACGAGAAGCCCGCGGCTCTGCCGAAGAAGGCCGCAAAGAAGACGGGGAAAGACTCCAATCCATGGGCAGGAAAGTGCTAGGGGAAAGCGCCCTGCACGCACTGAATTCAATCCATAATTCCGGGCGCCGGCAACGAACCTGAAATACCGGGCCGGCGCCCGGAAGAACAATTAGGACGCTAGAACATATCAGGTATTGCGCCTGCAAGTAAAACACAAACCAGGTCCTGCCCTCGGGGGCGGGACACATTCCACCTATGAGGGAAAATACGATGCCGAAATCCATTGCGTTCGATGTGCGCGATGTTTATACCATCCCCGGACCCAAGGTTACCGCCATCTATGAACAAAACAAAATGGCGGTCCACTTCCAGGGTATGTCCAAGACCCTGCAATTTCCGCAAACGGTGGCCCTGCAAGGAGCGCCCACGTGCTCGATTGGCATTTCCCCCTACGGGCTGTACAACCGCCTGAACGACGCGGGCCGGCTCATCATGCTCAACCAGACGGCGGTCCAGTTCGCCTCCGCGCCCTTCATCCGCATCGGCGATAAGTTCGTCATGCTGACCCAGAAGCAGCCGGGAGTTCCCGAGCTGCCCGACGACATCCCGGCGGTCAAGAACTACTACTACCCGGCGGTCCCGGAAAAGAACGTCGCCCTCACTATAGCCACGCCGTCGCTGGAGATTGCCTACAAGCTGGGGAAGGTGAAAGTTACGCGGAGACTGATTTCTCCGTTGCTCTCTGGCGGAGACCAGGTATTGATGCCGCTCGGGGTTGAAGAGTTCGTGGTGGAAAACAACGGAAATGAAGCTGAGGAGATCACGCTCGTAGTGCCCCGGCCCTCCCTGGTCAACCTCCAGGAGAAGGAGCTCAAGCCGACCGACCAGGACAGCGTCTACGTCGGCATCGCCGCGGTCGATGGCCAGACGCATAAGGAGTTCGAGTCGGCGGGCATCCGGGGCGTGGTCATGGGCAGCAAGGCAACCGCCAACCGCATGGTGCTGGCGGTTCCTGAATTGCCCGGCGTGGCCGTGGACATCCAGCCTTACTTCTGCCTGAACAAGTACACGGGCGATCTGCTGCTCAACGAGGACGGGAGCTTCTTCGAAAAACGGCAACCGCTGGTGCGCAGCGACTACGGAGCGGCCATCAGCCTCACCTTCACCCTGGAAGCGAAATCCACCAGGACAATTCCGGTGGCCGTGGTGCTGGATTTTCCGGAACAGGTTTATATCGACGGCAAGAAATTCCCGCGCAAATACATCAAGAGCTTCAAGAACGCCGAGGCGCGGGCGCTGGAGATGACGAAGCTCGCCCTGGAGAGCTATCCGCAGTGGTGGGAGCGGACGGTGACAATTCAAAAACGGATTTTCGACCGGATCCAGTCCAGCCCCGCCTACAAAGGCGACCGGAACGGCGCCTTGCGCCTGACCCGGCTGATCCTGAATGAGCTTCATTTCCCGCTCTCCAACGCCATCGTCTGGGTCGAGGACGAGAAGGGAAAAGAGCGCGCCCGGTTCCTGGAGTGTTTTGATTACGCCTATATCGACCCGTCGGATGTGGACTGGTATTCGATGGTGCTTTTGATGCTCTTCCCGCGCGTGGAAAAAGATCTCTGCCAAGGTTTCATCGATTCGATTCTGGCCGAGGATTCCACGCTGCGCTTTTACCACAACCACGCTTCGAACGTTGAAGCGCGGCTGCATTTCAAGGAGCACCCGGAACAATATGATGGCATGAGGCTGACGCAAGTCCGCGACGAGTTCAAGACCAAGGGCAGCGTGGCGCACGACCTGGGCGCCATGCCCAAGGGCCATCCACTGCGCAACGTGAGCGATTACGCCTGGTACAACAACAATTACTGGGTGGACCTGTTCCCCAAACTCATGATGCGTGTGCTGCGCAACGTGAAGTTCACCGGGGACATGGATTTTCTGAAGAAGAACTGGGAGACGCTCAAGTTTGGACTCGATGCGGCGCTGAAACTCGATTTCGACGACGACGGCATTCCCGAAGGCTATCCCGATGATGTGAAGAACACCTTCGACAACCTGGTTCTCTTCGGCGCCGACGCCTACGACGCCACGCAGTTCCTGGGCGGCTGCCAGGCCATGATCAAAATGGCTCGAATGCTCGGGGACAAAGCCGGCGAGGCGCACATCCAAAAGGTCTTCGACAAGGGCTGGAACAGCCTGGAGAAATTGTGGCGGGATGTGAAGAACAAGAAGGGCGAAAAACTTCAGTATTACGTCACCTGTTTCGATCCCGCGAGCGGAAACACCAACACCGATGTCTGGACCAACCAGCTCGATGCACTGTGGTACCTGATCTCCATCGGCGAAGAGCCGTTCATACCGGAAGACCGCGCCAAAAAAATTCTCAAGACGATCTACAAGAATAACCGCTCCTTTATGGGCTGGGCCATGTGCAAAACCAAGGACGGCAAACCCGTGGAGTCGGATCAGGGAAAAGACGTCTATACGACCTCCAATTACGTCTTCGCCGAGTTGCTGGATTATTACGGCATGGCCAGAGAGAGCAAGGAAGTTTACAAGGCCATGGACCGGGTGGTCTTCG
>Ga0326727_10002667_pt1 | contig 59824 bp, 60 predicted proteins | sample MB2enrmetagenome_FD_207643 | JGI IMG/M metagenome (GOLD analysis project Ga0326727, IMG submission 207643) | Lab enriched peat soil microbial communities from McLean, Ithaca, NY, United States - MB29MY | ecosystem: Environmental > Terrestrial > Soil > Wetlands > Peat | place: USA: New York... | reverse complement strand
CGCCGACCTTGAGGTCGGCACATGCCGGGCTAAAGCCCGGCGCTACGTCTGTAGCGTCGGTCTCCGACCGACGTTCGGCGATCGGAGATCGCCGCTACAACCATGAGGATTTGCCCCTGTGACTGAGATCGACGCCCAACTCGCTGCGAGTCTTTCGCGCCATTTCCGGCTTATCCGGCAACTGGGTGCAGGCGGCATGGGTGCGGTTTTCCTCGCCGAGCAGATCGCCGTGGGTAACCGCCCGGTGGCGCTGTAAAGGGTCCTGAGCCGCAGGGGCTTTGCTTTTTCCTCTTGCTCGTCACTCGCCACTCGTCACTTGTCACTGCCTTGGATGATCCCGACTTCCTATAGCGGTTTTAGAACGAAGCGGCTTCCACGGGGCGCATTCATCACGCGAACGTCGTCACCATTCACGAATCTGCCCAGGCTGATGACGGCACGCCCTACATCGCCATGGAGTATCTGGACGGCGAATCTCTCCGCCAGGCCGTCGCGCCGCGGTGCGCGCTAGTAAACTAAAGGGAAAAGGCATTGAACGGGCAGGCAAAGTCCCGCAGACACACAAACCAACTCTCCGCTTCACCAGCCCGCCGTTCACCCAAAAACGGGGACAACTCCGCCCCTAAGGCTGTTAACCAAATCCCTCCGCGAGCGTTATACCCACTGAAGACATCTCGCCAAGGTTAAGCCATCCGTGCCGCTGCGGGTTCGAGGGCCGGAGGAATCAAGAGGGAGGGACAGCAATGGAAACGAAATCTAAACGGCGCAGCGCGGTTTGGGCAGCGATTCTGGCCGGGGCATTTTGGGTATTGATGGGAGCTGGGCCCCGACCCGCTCATGCTCAGAAATCCCCGGGAGTTCTCAGCGTAACCAACCCGTCGAGCCAGGACATCGCGAGCATCGACGCGCAGCGCGGCGCCTTGGACCGTTTTCTGGACGCGCACCCGGAAATCGCGAACGATGTGACTGGCGATCCGGAGCTGATGAGCAATGCGAACTACTTGCGTAGACATCCGGAACTGCAAGCCTTCCTCGATAGCCACGCGCTGGTGAAAGCCGACCCGCGTGCTTTCCTAAGCCCGAGAGCGTGGAGGGAAGAGCCTCGCAGGTCGGAGCTCGATGAGCTTATGGGCGATCTTGCTCCTCTCTCGGCGTTCTTCTGCGCCCTGCTGGCAGTCCTCTGGGTGCTCCGGACCTTGCTCGAAAACCGCCGCTGGAACCGCAGCTTCAAGGTGCACGAGGACGTCCAAACCAAGCTGATCGAGAAGTTTGCTTCCGGCCAGGACTTCAACGCCTACATGCAATCCGACGCTGGCCGCCGACTACTGGAGTGGACCCCGCCAGTAATGGATGCCACCCCGCGCGCCCTGCCCAATCCCCTCGGCCGAATCTTCTGGTCGCTGCAAGCCGGGTTGGTGCTGCTCCTGATGGGTCTCGGCCTGCTCCTCATCCGTGGCCATCTGAGCGCTAGCGACGCGTCCGCCCTGCTGGTGTTTGGAACCATGGGGGTGACCCTGGGCGCCGGTTTCATACTATCGGCCCTGGTTTCCTACGGCTTATCCAGGCACCTCGGGTTGATCGACGGAGCAGGGCACGGAAGTGACTTGGCGCTGAAGCATTAATGGTGTGACGGGCTGGCGAATAAATCCCGAACGCCACCCCCGATTCGTGGCAGAATTTGAGCATGTTCATCCGGGAAATCACCGTGGCGGAGCTAGAAAGTTCGAAGGTCGGAGCGGAAGCGGCCGAGCAATCTTTCCACATGGACGAGCAGACCTTCCGGGTTTTCTATGAGAGCACAGCGCGCCCCCTGTGGGCCTATCTGTCCCGGATCTTGGGCAGTGCGACGCTGGCCGACGATCTTGTCCAGGAAAGCTACTACCGCTTTCTGCGGGCCACCCTGAAATCGGAGGACGCGGCCTATCAGAAAGCTTATCTTTTCCGCATTGCGACCAATCTGGCGCGCGACCATTGGCGCCGCCTGCCGCGCCACGAACCAGGGGAGGCCGCCGATCCCGACGAGGTACCCGCGGACGATCGCACCGCCGAGCGCGTGCAGCAACGATCGGACCTGGGACGCGCCCTGGGAGGCCTGAAACCGCAGGAACGCGAGCTCCTGTGGCTCGCCTACGCGGAGGGAGCGAGCCACAAGGAAATCGCGGACGTGTTGGGCCTACGAGCGGCGAGCGTCCGCCTGCTGCTGTTTCGGGCCCGGCAAAAGATGCTGAAATTGCTCCGTCGGCCTCGGTTGGCGATTCAGACCCAGGTCGACACCGACGATCGTTCATGAAAGATGAGCACGCACATGAAGCTTCCACAGTGTGATCGGGAACAAGAGGTGCTGGACGCACTGCGGTCCGGCCGCTGGACGAGCGCGTGGGGCGAGGAGATTCGCGAGCATGTGGCGGTTTGTGCAGTATGCGCCGAGGTGGTGTTGGTCGCCCGGGAGTTTCAGCGCGAAAATGAGCTGGCGCGGGCCGAACTCCAGCAACCGGGCGCGGGCCTGCGCTCCGCCGGACTCGTTTGGTGGAAGGCCCAGCTTGCCGCGCGCCGCGCGGCTGAACGGCGCGCCGCCGAGCCCATGGTGCTGGTCGAGCGTGCCGCCTGCGCGCTCGGAACGCTTGCGGCGCTGGGGCTGGGCGTATGGCAGTGGCCACGGATCGCGGCCTGGCTTCACCGCGCACCCACTCTGGCGCCCACGCTGCGCTTCGCGGCGATGCCCGATTATTCTCTCCGCGGCGAATGGCTCCGTCGGCTGGCGCAGGTTTGGACCAGCCAACCCCCGGCCTTTCTGCTGGCCGCCAGCGCCGCCGCTTTTCTCACCTTGATGGTCTTCGCCGCCTACGTCGTTTGGCGGGAGGATTAATCCCCACATTGATGATGTAGCCTTGGGCATAGGCAGGAGCGGGCGTAGCGCAGACCGCCATTTTTGTCGGTCTGCGGCTCTTCGTTTGATTCACGCTCCGGAACCCAATACCGACCCGTGATTTAGGGTTTGTGATTTTCTTTTGGGAAGAACCACGGACACCAAAGACGGGGGTCCGCACTACCCGAACACCTTCGCAGGTGGTGCCCCGAGGCATCGGGGTGCCCCATGGAAACGAACAACATCTCTGTCACCACGTCCCATCCGTGGCCGGTTCGGGCTTCTCCACCGTCGCCGACAAAGGATGTCCGCCCCGACGGATCGGCGCCACCCGAGGTGAGTGCTTAGCGATAGGCCTCTTTACGGTGATCGGCGACGGTCATGAAAACGATGCGCTGCTTCTCATCGATCTCGTAAAAGAAGCGCCAATCGCCCACTCGGTAGCGCCAAGTCGGCGGGTCCCAATTTTTCAGTCGTTTGATATTCGAACCGCTGTGAGGGGTTTGGCGAAGAATCGGGTAAACATAATCACGGAGCTTGGCTTCGAGCCGCCTCTGTGAAACGACTCCCAAGCCGGCGAGATCGGCGAGGAAGCTCCGCGTCTCGAAAATCCTAAACGGCGGGAAGGAACCTGCCTCTGCGCGTTTGGGCATCCCGAGAACCCGCCTTGAGACGCTTTACGAGCCCAGGCCGCGAGACAATTTCCGCCATCTCGGCGTCATCAACGAAATGGCTGTCCTGAATGTGCCGCAGCGCCGCGGTTTCAACCAGGTTGGCAAGCGAGCGCCGTTCGGCCTGGGCGGCCCGGACAAACGTTTCATAGGTTTTCTCGTCCAGCCGCATGGTGAGTGTCTTCGCCATGATCGTGCTCCGTCATTTGTATTCATTACGAATATAAACGAATCTGGGCCGACCAGTCAAGCTGCCAGCGGCAACGGTGTCGCTGCGGCGACCAGTCCTGACCGTGGAGTTTTCTCATGCCTGATACTCTTGGCTTCTCACGACTAGTTCGTGAGCGCTTTTTCCACCGCTTCCGGATTTCCATCCATCACTGTCAAATAGGCGCGCAAGTAATTTTCGATTGACGATTGACGAACGAGGTCATCCTTAAGTTCACCCATTCGAAACCGAGGGCGGACCCTCTTTCGGAGGTTTTTGGTATTCCCTACGTAAGAACCGCGGACCCCAAGGACGGCGGTCCGCGCTACGCGGGCTATGTTTTCTGGCGAGTAAACATCTCCACCAGCACGGTGCAAACTGCGGCTGCTATCTTGTGGGAAATCCTGCCCAACTTGCGGACCAAGCGTTGCCGGTCGATGGCGCGGAACTGGTCAAGCGCCACCTGCCCTTGCTTGCCCTGAAAGGTGAGCGCCACGCGCGTCGGATAGGGTCTCGCCACCGTGGTCATGGGGGCAATAATGACGGTCCGCAGGTGGCGGTTGCTCTCGTCGGGTGAGACCACCAAGCAAGGGCGGGTTTTCTGGATTTCCCCCCCTGGGCCGGATCCAGAGATACCAACCGGACCTGATCCAAGCGCGGGAGGTCGCCTACCACCGCCACTCCTCCCGATCGACCTGACTCGAGGGGGCATCGAGCAACAATTCATCCTGGGCGGAAGTGCCGGCGGCGCGGAATGCTTCCTCCCAGCCCTCGCGCGGCCCACGGGCCGGTGCGATCACCAGATGATCGTTTTCGATCCGAAGTTCCACGGCGTCTTCGAAGCCGCACTGTTCGATGATGGGCTTGGGGATTCGGATACCCCGCGAATTTCCAACCCGTACAAGTTCAACCTTCATGGCCGTCAATGACCTCGTGCCTACATTATCAAAAAACCGTAGCGCCGGCAGGTTCGCCGGCGCTACGCTTGGGCACAGGGTGCGTTACCCAAGACAACCGGAGGTATTCGTTTAGCGTCAATCCACCATCTTAGCAATATGGATCTCAAAACCGGTTCCGGGCAGCAGAGCGGTAAGGGCGAAGGCGGTAAAGCCCTCGCCGGTAAGTTCCGTGCGGCGATAGACGCCGGGCTCACTTTCCACCATCTCGCGCCGCGCCCCGAAATCCTCCAAGAAAGCTTGGGCTTCCTTGATGTCCGCGTGTTCCGAGGTCTTCGGTCGCGACAAGGCTTCTGCGGCGTAGGAGCGGATGAGCTTGGGCCAGTATTTTTCAAGCAGCGCGGTGCTGGCGAAGATATCCGTCCAGATGATCTGATCGTTGACGGCTACGACCACCCCCACGGCATTCCGGTCGTGCAGTTCGCGCATGACTCCGAGGTAAGAATGCTCGAGGGGCGCGGCGACGTCTTCCACCCGCTGTTTCACTTGGGGGCTGCCCATCACGCCCGCGTAAGAGGAGGTCGGCGCCATGGGCATGGCGGCAGGCGCGCTGGCGCCTGAACCTATGGCCGCGGCCGAAGCACGAACTTCCGACCACACCTTCGCTTGATCTTTGTCGGCCATGGCGCTGCGCCGCACGCTGGGTTGCGCCATCTGCGCACGAAAAGAGCCGAAGCCGGATTGGGTGGCGACCCAGCGCCCCGGCTCCACGCAAAAGACCGCCAGGTCGATGGGATCGCTGTTGGCGGGGACGATGCGGTCCTTGCCCACCACCCGGTCCTGCTTGCCTCCCGTGACGATCTCGCCGGCGAGGAGAATCAAGGGGCGATCCGAGTTGTTCACCAGCATCAACTTGTTGACCTCCGCGCCGTCGCCGGGGATGTAGCCCTGGTGTCCCCGAATCAACGGGCGGATGCCGCCGGCCTCGGTCACTACGACTTCGCCCGAGCGCAGGCCTTCATCGAGCGTCAGGAAAATCTGCGTGTCGTGGGTGTGGGCGGCGACCACGGGGAAAATGGTGAGATTGCCGCGGGTGATCGGCGCCAGCACTTTGTAGGTGGAGGCGATCTGGCCTGCCTCGATGCGGTCAGGCTCCAGAGGTACAACCATCAGAATCGCCAGCGTGGTCATGAAACTCAGCCCTAACATTTGCTTTCCGGTCATGATCAGTTCCTCCCTTGGTTAGTGACCGAGGGTATGATTCCCGGTCTGAGGGAAGAACGGTTCAGGGTATAATTCTTGCATCCAACTCTCTGGCTCGGCTGGACGTTTGGATGCAAAGACTTGCCAGCAACACGTGGCGCCGCCGGGGATGTGACCAGCGAAGCGCCCGGGCCGAATCCCATGGACGGCAGCCCCGAAAGCGCCAATCCCGCCCTAACGAACCTGCCGGAATCGGTGGTGGTGAAGCTTTATGGCCAGGCGGGAGCGGAAAAACTCGGCCTGACGCCGCAGGATTTCGCCGGCATCCTCCGCGAGGTCGCGGCCAAGTATCTTCCCGCTGACGCGAGCCCTTCCGAGGTTGTGGAGTTGCTCACCACCTTGCACGTGGAGGAACTGGCGCTGGCGCGCGTCTGCGCCTGCGGCAACGAAGCGGCCTGGGAGATTTTCCTGAATCGGTACCGTGAAAAACTTTACACGGCAGCGTATGCCATCGCACGGGAAGATTCCGCAGCCCGGGAGCTGGCGGATTCTCTCTATGCCGACCTCTTCGGCACGCGGACAACCGATGCCCGGCGAGTGTCGAAATTGACCTCTTACACGGGGAGGGGTTCGCTGGAGGGCTGGCTGCGGGCCGTCCTGGCGCAGGAGTTTGTGAATCGCTGCCGAAAACAGCAGCGGCTGGTCAGTCTGGAAGAGCAGACGGAGGCGGGGGTGCAGTTCGCGGCGGACGAACCCGACCCCGCGCAGGCGGTGGATGCACGTTTGCAAGAGGCCACAGATCAAGCGCTCGCTTCGCTGGCCGCGGAAGACAAATTCATTTTGGCCAACTATTACCTGGACGGCCGCACCTTGGCCGAAATCGCCCGCCTCCTGGGCGTCCATGAATCGACGATCAGCCGCAAGCTCGAGAAAATTATTGTCTCAACGCGCAAACGCATCCTGGCCGGCCTGGTGAAGCGGGGCATGCGCCCGAAAGAAGCGGAACAGGCGATGGAAGTCGACGTGACCGAATTCTCGCTCGATGTTCGCCGCAAACTGATGCAAGAAAAAGGGGAGCCAACCGTTCCATAATAGGAGGGCGAAGTGCCGCTCGAGACGGCATTACCTCGGGAGGACGGTCGAGACAATTCCGATCGGCAATAAATTATGCCCGGACTACCCAAAATCGTGCTGGCGCGGCTGAAAGCGAAATCTGCTGCGCCCGGAACTTCCGGCGCCTCAACCGTCACGGCGAGCCTCCCGGGCGTTGAGCATCCTGACGCCAACTTGCTGGCGGCATTCGTCGAGAAGAATCTGACGGAGAAAGAGCGGACGCAAGTCTTGAATCATCTTGCCCAGTGCGCGGGGTGCCGCGAACTTGCCGCCCTTTCCCTGCCCGCCGAGGTGGAAGTTATCGAGACCGCGCGGGTCTCGGCCCGAGGGCGCTGGAACCCCTGGCTCGCTCTGCGCTGGGGCTCGCTGGCGGCGGCATTGGGAGCGTTGGCGATCGTCGTGGTCATGCGCGAATACCCCTCGCGTAGCGTGAAGGTGATTTCGAAAGATCTGCCGCCGAATATCATCGAGAGCGCCAACAAGCCTGGCGCCTCCGCGGAGCCATCCGCGCCTCCGCCCAAAGCCGAGGCGGCGAGGGTGGGTCGAGAGCGGGAGGCTAAGAATTCCGCCCGCGAGATGGCGAGCCTCCGAAAGCCTGCGGCGCCGGCGGGGAATTATAACCTTGGGGCCCAAGTGGCGAGCGGTGAAGCGAAGCAGAAAGTGACGGTGATGGGAGAGTCTCGCCCGGCGATGGCGCTCGAAGCTCGAAATGGCCCGGCCACAGCCCCGGAACGCGAAGTATTTCGTGGCCAGAGCACCGCGCTCACCGTCGGCGCGATGTCCGCTCCGCCGCCCGGTGCGGCCGGGGCCCTCAAAGTGGCGCCTCCGGAAGGCGAGCAGAAATCGGAAATAAGCGCGGAGGCCCAAGCGGGTCCCTCGGGCGTCCCCGCGCGGACAGAGGCCTTCGATGCTTCGAAGCAAGCGGGCGCGGCGAAGGGGGGAGGAATCTCCGCGCAGGGAGCGGTTGCGGCTCCGCGCGCGGCAATGCGCATTCATGAAGAATCTCAGGCGGAGCTCGCGCCACTCGTCTCCCCCAGCAGGTTTAAAAGTGAGCCGGGAGTTATGGCGGACCGCTGGAGTATCTCGGCAGGTGGAAAGGTGCAGCGCTATATGCCCGGTTCCGGCTGGGTTGAGGCGCACATCGATGACCGTGTCACGTTCCGGGTCATCAGCACCGCCGGCAGCGATATATGGGCGGGAGGGTCCGGCGGGGCGCTCTATCATTCCGCGGATAGCGGCATGGCTTGGAAGCGCGTCGAGGTTAATTCCGCTGGAACTACCGTCACAGAAACGATCGTCGGCATCCAATTCAGCCCGCCGCAGCACCTCTCCGTTACTACTGCCTCCGGAGTGCAATGGTCGAGCGAAGACGGCGGTCAACACTGGCAAAAGAAACCCTAAAGGAAAACCCTGGGCGCGCCGCGCTGCGGGTTCGATGGCGCCGTTAAGGACAACCGCCTTGTCGGGCCTCCCGCAACGCCCTGTAGCGCATCGAGGCAGTGCCGAATCTCAATGGACGAAAACCGCATAACCTGGAGGCCATCATGAGGCTCACCAAAACGTTCAAACCCTCGCGACGCAACTTCCTGAAAATTCCCCTGGCCACCGGGGCCGCGGCGCTGGTCGGCAAGCAGGCGAGCGCGGCCGCCGCGCCCCACAAAGATGAGTACGATCCGGACAACACCAAGATCGCGGCCATGGTCGATGTGCATTCCGCAAGCGACGACGAGTTGCTTTTCCTGAAGCAGATCGGTTTGCGCTGGGTGCACGCCACGTTCGGCGACAATGGCTCCGCTGAGATCATCAAGACCGCCCAGGAGCGGCTGGGCCGCTACGGACTCAAGATCCATTGTGCCATGGTGGAGACCTATCATTCACTGCGCATCCAATTGGGCCAGCCGGGCAGGGACCAGGACATCGAAAAGTTTCAGACCTTCCTCCGCGATCTCGGCCGCGCCGGCATTTTCAGCACCAAAATCGATTTTCATCCCGGCAATACCTACACTACGCAGATGATCGAGTCTTCGCGCGGTTACAAAGTTCGGGAGTTCAGCGTGGAGGACTTCCGGAGCAAGGTGGAAAAACCGCGGTTCGAGCGCCAGTATTCAGCGGATGATATCTGGGCAAATTATACCTATTTCATCAAAGCCGTTCTGCCCGTCGCTGAGAAGGCGAATGTCCGGCTGGCTTTGCACCCGGATGACCCGCCGATTTCGCCGATGAACGGCGTGGCCAAAGTCTTCATCAACTACGACGGTATCCAGCGCGCCGATGCCATCGCCGGCCACAGCCCTTACTGGGGGTTGACCTTCTGCGTCGGTACCTGGTCAGAAGGGGGCGACAAGATGGGCAAGGATGTCTTTGGAATGATTCAGGACTTCGGCGCTCGCGGCAAAATCTTTGCCGTCCACTTCCGCAACGTCAGTTCACCTTTGCCGCGCTTTCACGAGACATTTCAAGACGACGGCTACCTGGACATGTACCAGGTCATGAAGGCCCTCCGCCAGGTGCGCTCCACCGCCTCGCTCATCCCCGATCATTATCCCGGTCTCGTGGGCGACACGAATCAGCGCCTGGCAAATGCTTACTGCATCGCTACCATGCGGACGCTGCTGCGCCGGGCAAATGAAGAGGTGGGGTAGTCTTCGGCCACGGTTAATTGCTTACCATGGCCGCTCAACGGGGGCGTCCGGCACGGGTGAGGTTCGCGCTCAAGTCTTGCTCAGCTCTCATGGTATACTAGGCCCCGTTTTCCGTTGGTGATAGGCAGCAGTCAAAATCCCACCCAGATCGTCCGGCATAAGACCTCAAAGGAGTGACCATGATGAATCGCCGATCATTCATTGCCTCCACAGGCGCCACGGCTATGGCGTTGAACGACGGTTTCGCCTCCGCCGCCCCAACCGCCGGCCGGCCCGCGCTGATGAAACTCGGCGACCAAAACCAGCCGACGGATGAAAAACGGGTCAAGTACCTGGCGCGGTACGGCGTCCGCAATATCTGCGGATATCCTCAAATGAGCGAAGGCCGTATTTATTCAACGGTGGACGAATTGAAACGCCTGCGCGACCTGACGGAAAAATATGGTGTCGCTGTCGATATGATCCCCATTCCCTTCCTGGCCTCCACCCATATTGATAAAGAACCGCACCCCGCCATCATGCTGGCGGACAGCCCCGAACGCGACCGCGACATCGAAGCCGTGCAAAACCTCATTCGCAACTGCGCGGCCGCTGGGATTCCCGCCATCAAGTACAACATGAACCTTCTCGGGGTGCTGCGCACCGGGCGGACTCCGGGGCGGGGAGACGCGATGTTAAGCACCTGGCGATTGAAGGACGCACACCCCGATCCGCCGTTGACTCGCGCCGGCCACGTGGACGCGGACCAGTACTGGGAACGCATCACCTATTTTCTAGACCGGGTGATACCGGTCGCCGAAGAGTACAAGATCCGCATGGCGTGCCACCCGCACGATCCGGGCGTGCCGCCGGAAGGGTACCAGGGAGTCGTTTGCGTTCTGGGCACTGTGGACGGCTTGAAGAAATTCATCACCATCCGGGAGAGCCCCTATCACGGCCTGAACTTCTGCCAGGGCACCGTCTCCGAGATGCTCTACGACCCGGGCAAGGAAATCTTCGATGTGATCCGGTATTTTGGTTCACGAAAGAAAATCTTTAACGTGCACTTCCGGAATATCCGTGGCCATCGCGACGATTTCGTGGAAGTCTATCCCGACGAGGGCAGCGTCGATATGGTCAAGGCCATTCGGGTATATAAAGAAATCGAATATCCCTATATGCTAATGCCTGACCACGTACCGGAAGCGGCTAATGATCCCGGGCAGTGGCAATCCTTCGCTTACTGCTATGGTTACATTCGCGCATTGATTCAGGCTGTCGATCAAATGACCTAAACCTGTCACTTCATGCCCCCACGGCTTTGAGATCCGGAGCCCGGGGTCTCGCGTGCCGTGTCGGGAGTGTTTGAGAAAGAGCACGAAAGGGTATATAAATGAGTTGCGGCTGCCGTGTCTCGAGCCGGTTGCGGCTTGAACGCGCGGCCAACGCACCCTATGGGCTTACCGACAATTCCTATGCTTATTCTTGCCCTGACGCAAGGAGTCCTGACTCCCATCAGTGGGGTTCTTTCCACCGCTTCCCCACTCGATCTGGGCTATCGCCAGATGTACAACCTGGAATTTAACAACGCCCATAAAACCTTCGAGACTTACCAGCAAACGCAACCCAACGATCCACTGGGTCCCACTTCCGATGGCGCGGCTTATGTCTTTGACGAATTCAACCGGCTGGGCGTTCTGCAAACTGAGTTGTTCGTGGACAACGATAAATTCAAGGGGAGACAAAAGCCCACGCCGGACGCGGCTGTCCGGCAGAACTTCGACCGGGCGATGGCGAAAAGTCAACAGTTGTCGGATGCAATTTTGCGGCGTTCACCGAGAGACCGCAACGCGTTGCTGGCCACGGTCCTGAACCTGGGCCTCCAATCCGATTATCTGGCGCTGATAGAGAAGCGTGATCTGGCAGCTCTCGCCTTGCAGAAGCGGGCCGGCCTGGCCGCCCAGAAGTTGCTTGCTGTCGACCCAACCTGTTACGATGCTTACCTTGCGATCGGCGTTGAAAACTACATCCTGGGATTAAACCCTGCACCGGTTCGTTGGTTGCTGCGGATTTACGGTGCGGAGACCGACAAGGATGCCGGTATACGAAAATTGCTGTTAACGGCTGAGAAAGGTCATTACCTGCTTCCCTTCGCGCGGCTAATGCTGGCGGTGGCGGCCCTGCGCGACAAGAACCGGATCGAAGCTCGTGAGCTGCTCCAGAACCTGGCGCAAGAGTTTCCTAACAATCAACTTTACAGGAGAGAACTCTCGCGTCTCCAATAGCCCGATCTCCCAAAAGCGGCCAGAGCCGTGAGCCAGGCCGAAAATATGAAAATCTCCAGCGTAGCCGGCGCGTTCCCCAAACATTATTACCCACAGGCATTCCTTAGCCAGGCGTTGAAGAAATTTTGGAGTGGCAAGTTGGATAAGCCCGAACTGTTGGATAGGGTGCATTCCCACGCTTGCATCGATGGCCGCTACTTGTCCCTGCCCGTGGACGCCTACTACAACCTCACCAAGTGGGGAGAGTTCAATGATGCCTGGATCAAGTGCGCGCAGGAGCTGGGCCAGGAGGCGATGTGCCGCGCCTTGGCGGGCGCAGGGCTGGCTCCCCAGGATGTCGATGCCTTGTTCGTGGTCTCGGTTACGGGCATCGCCAGTCCTTCGCTCGATGCCCGCTTAGTGAACCGCATGGGGTTGGCCCCGCGCATCAAACGCATTCCCATTTTCGGTCTGGGGTGTGTGGCGGGGGCTGCGGGAATTGCCCGCGCCGCAGATTACGTGCGCGGCTTTCCCCATCATGTCGCCGCGCTTCTCTCCGTGGAGCTTTGTTCTCTGACCCTTCAGAAAGAAGATATATCCATGGCCAATCTGATCTCCTCAGCTTTATTCGGGGATGGCGCCGCCGCGGTGGTCATTACCGGATCGGAGAGGAACATGGGAGGCGCAGAAATCCTGGACACGCGGTCGATCTTCTATCCCCAGACTGAACACATCATGGGCTGGGATATTTCGGAAAGAGGCTTTCAGATTGTCCTTTCGCCAAACCTGCCGGATTTGATCGTGGAACGCCTGGGCCAGGACGTGGATGCCTTCCTAGCTGACCATGGGATGACCCGCAAAGACATTGGCCGTTGGATTCTCCACACGGGTGGGCCCAAGATCCTGGAAGCCACCGGCGCCGCACTACAGTTGCCGTACGAAGCATTAGATGCCTCGTGGGATTGCCTGCGCAAAGTTGGCAACCTTTCCTCAGCATCGGTCCTCCTAGTGCTCGAGGAGATCTTCAACCGGCGCCGCCCGGAAGCAGGCACCTACTCCCTGCTGGCTGCCATGGGTCCGGGTTTCTGCTCTGAGCTGGTTCTCCTCCGGTGGAATTAAAGGGCTTTCCGAGTATTGCCTTGGAGCGACTTCGTGGAAGTTCACTGGGGCGGAAATTGCCAAATCGTCATCACCCCCGTGAGTCAGACGGAAGTCTGTTAGGTGGCGACCTCCAGGTCGGCGCAGCTCCGATTGTAGGAAGTCCTAAAACAGTTTCCGGAGCTTGCCCGGAAGCTGGAAGGAAAGCCGGCACTCACCAACGCCCTGGGCGCCATTTCGGTATTACGTGTTGTCCGCGCGGTCTGCCGAGGATCTTTCGCCTTGGTGGGCAACCAACCCGCCGGAGGGTCACGCCCTCGATTTGAGACTTATGCCGAAAGCTGCTCGCATCATTCTGGGTTTGGTCATCGTGGGGCTGGTGCTGTACGGGGCTGATTTAGCAACCCGCGATTGCACCGTGGGCCTTTACGTTTACGACAACTGTATGTGGGTTTGGATGCGCACGCACCTGGGCTTGCCCCCCAGCCGCCTGCTTCGCATGGTCACCTTGGAGTTCGTGGGGATCGCGCTTGCTTCGGTCCTCTACCTAACTTTTAAGCACGTGTTCCCTTCCCGAAGGACGACGCCGATCCCGGAAGAACCCTCCCAGCCCGAGATCCCTGCACCACCCCTGCACTAAGGATCGAAAACGCGTGAGTTGCTATTGGAAGATTTCAGCGAGCGGCGGCCCCTCGCCGAACTGCGGGTCCGTGACCCCCAGCGCTTTCAGGATGGTGGGGGCCTCCGAGGTCATGCGGATGCGGTGCAAGTTGACTCCCCGCTTGATCCCCGGTCCCCAAGCGATAAACGAGGCCTCGAGCCCCGGACGGTAAGGCAGGTAGCCGTGTCTGCCGCCCGGGGATTTCAGCGCCACCAGATCACCCACCGCCGCGGCCTCGAAACCGTATCCCACCTGCGCATCCAGGGCGAGCTGTGCGGCAGGGTCCGCACCCAATTCCCGAAGTGTCGTGCGTTCAAATTCCCCCCAGACCAGGGTTAGATCAAGCAATGGCTTGAGCGCCGTCCGAACCTCGCCGCGGAGGTCCTGCGAATCCGGCCAATAAATAAAGAAAGAACCGCCATTGGAAAGCGTGGCAACTTTCCCGCCCGTAAGCTGCCCTCCCGAATTGACGGAAAGCAAACCCGCTTTCACCAGCAGCACGTTCGGCCGAATGTCATGATCCGCAGACAGAAAACCGTGATCCGAAACGATGAAAACATCCGTGGAGTTCGCCATCCCTGCTTCCCAAACGGCCTTCAGCATATCCCCGATGCGGGTGTCGCTCGCTTCCAGGGCTTTCGCGGCCTCGGGACTCGCCGGGCCCTTTTCATGTTCGACGTGATCGGGGTTCGAGAGATGAAGCAGCAACAGACTGGGCCGGTATTTCTTCAACACATAGGCCGCCACGCGGGTGCGAAGGGTGTCAGGATCAACCCCTGCGAGCAACGGCCAAAGCGCTTGCGTGACTTCTTGAACCAGCCCCGGGGTGGAGTAGCGCGCCAAAAACTTCAAGTCTGTCTGCGCCGATTTGCCCGGTTCCCAGTATTCCGGGACACACCAATCAATCTGCGCCCCCACGGTGACCGGCCATGAAACTGCTGCCGAAGTCAGGCGCGCCCGGTGCGCTTCATCCCACAGGGTCGGTACTTTGATGTCCTTCGCGAACCAAAACCAATCTTCCGACGGCTTTCCCGCTTCGCGGGAGGAAAGATTTGAATAAATCCCGTGCACGGCAGGGGTGCGTCCGGTGACGATGGTCGTGTGGGAAGGGTAAGTTACCGTGGGATAAACGCCCTCGACAGCCTCGGCAAAACTGCCCTCCGCGCGCAGCCTTTCCAGGTTGGGAACGCGTGCTTTGGGAACCTGCGAATAGAAGTCCGCCCCCATGCCATCCAATGAGATCACCAGGACATGCCGCTCCATGGCGGGACGTCTTGTCGAATCCTGGCCGAACAGGGATGGTCCCATGCACACCATTGCCGCGACAGCCAATACCCCCGCAGCCGCACTCCGCACTCTTCTCTGCCACCTACTCCGGCATGGTTCCGGGAGTAAAATGAAAGGTGGGAAACTCATGGGCCAAATCACCTCCGTCGGAAAGATTCAAACTGCCAGCCGGCCGCAGACTTCCCTCGCCCGCCTCACCGCATGTGAAGTGGCGCTTGTGTACGCCGGCATTCTGGCTTACATCTGGCGTTGGCAATACACCTTTCCGCACGTCTGGATGGCGCTTTACGCGGTCATCCTCGCCAGTCACTTCTTTCACCGCGATACCCTGCGTGGGCTCGGCCTGACCCTTACAGAACTGCGCGCTAGTGCAGGGCTGGCGTTGCCGGTGGCCATCCTCTTTTGCCTGCCCATGCTTCTCTACGGCTTCGCGCGCCACAGTCTAATGCTTGTTCAACCGTCCTGGCAATCCCTCATTCCTTTGCTGGGATACGGGAGCTGGTGCACATTTCAGCAGTATTTGACGCAGTCGTACTTCCACAATCGGCTGATGCTCATTATCCGCAATCGCCACGTGCGGTCCGTCCTCATTGGAATCATGTTCGGCGCCACGCACATCCCCAACCCCATCCTTACAGTCGTCACCGCCATCGCGGGCTTCATCTTTGCGGAGATTTTCGCCCGCCACCGCAACATCTGGCCGCTGGCGTTGGCGCAAGCGGTGGGAGGACTCCTCCTCGCCACCGTCGCCCCTGACGCACTCATCCACCACATGCGGGTGGGGCCGGGGTACTTCTTTTACGGGATTCGCTAGGGCAATAGGAGGCGCTGGGCAGTAGGCACTTGGCAGAAGGCAGACTTCCGGCTGTCGCAAGGCGACATGAGCGACTGCTTTCTGCTTGCTGCCTTTTGCTCTCTGCCTACTGCCCACTGCTTCCTGCCGCTCGCTTACTGCCGGCTGCCTCTCGCCTGCCGTCGCAGGCGCGGCAGAAAGGGCAAGTCGGCGATCTGGCCATCAAATTTATCCGGCCAGCGTCCGGGGATAGGCGTGTCGCACTGGGGACAAGTACCCTTCGACGTCAAGTAATAACCCAAAATGTGATAGCCAAAACGCTCAATCAGCAAGGTATGGCACTGGGGGCAGCGCGTGTTCTCAAGATCGCCCGCCTGCCCCGGCAGATTCCCGGCATAGACGAACCGCAGCCCGGCCGCGCGGCCGATGGCCGCGGCCCGCTCCAGATCCCGCGGCTGCGTATTTCTGGGGTCCGCCATCTTGTAGTCCTGGTGAAATGCCGTGACGTGCCAGGGAATATCCGGCGAGACGCTCGCCACAAATTCCGTGAGCCGCCGGAGCTCATCCTCGGAATCGTTGAAGCTCGGAATCAGCAACGTGACGATCTCCACCCACAGCCCCATCTCATAGAGGCGGCGAATCGTGTCGAGGATGGGCCCGATGCGCCCGCCCAGTTGCCGATAGTGGCGATCGTCAAAACTCTTCAGGTCCACTTTGTAGAGGTCCACCCAGGGGCGCAGGTATTCGAGCACCTGCGGGGTGCCGTTGCCGTTGGAGACAAAGCCCGTCACCAGGCCGGCTGCCCTCGCCTCCTTGAATACCGCGACGGCCCATTCGCTGGTGATCAGCGGCTCGTTGTACGTGCTGACCACGACTTTAGCGCCTTGCTCGACGGCATCGGCGACCAGTTCCTGGGGCGTTGCACTCTGGGGACGCGAAACCGCGCGCGGGTCGCGAAGGGCTTGGGAGGTGACCCAGTTCTGGCAATAGGCGCAGTGCAGGTCACACCCCAGCATGCCAAAGCTGTAGGCGAGCGCGCCCGGGTAGGCGTGATGAAACGGCTTTTTCTCAATCGGGTCGCACTGCACGCCCGCCGTATATCCCCAGGGCACCTGCAACTTTCCTCCCTCATTGAACCGCACCTTGCACACACCCAGTTGCCCTTCCGGAATGCGGCAGCAGTGACCACAGGCAAAGCAGCGCACGAACCCGCGGTCGAGCTTTTCGTAAAGCTCCCCCTCGCGAATGTTGGCGTTCAAAACGTCTTGGAGCGTGGGCATGCTCACAACCTCATTCGAGCGGCCCCCATTGCTGAACGGCCGCCCACAGCTTATTATACTCCCCACACGCTACCGGGGAGGGTAGTAACGCGGTTAGGAATGATTTCTCTTATCCCGCGCAAGCCCGCCTGGTGCGAGCGATGCAGGGGTGGTTTACTCTGGAGGGAATCCCGGTTGCGCGTTCTTCTAACGCTTCCCGGCTTTCCGCAGGGCAGCCACTTCGCCGGGGGTGAGTTCGCGCCACTTCCCCACTTCCAGGCCAGCGAGTGTAAGCGGGCCGAGGTGGGTGCGGACCAGTTTTAGAACTTTGACGCCCACTGCTTCCATCATGCGCCGCACCTCGCGGTTCTTGCCCTCCGTCAAAACCACATCCAGCCAGGTATACTTGCCACGGTCTTCGCGCCGCCGCACGCTGAGCGGTTGCGCCGAATCTCCGCGCTTCATTTCCACCCCGGCGTTAAGCTTGGCGATCACCTCATCGCTCAGCAAAGAGCTGGTCTTCACAAGATAAGTCTTGGGGACCTGGGATTCGGGGTTGGTCACGAAGTCCGCGAAATCCGTGTCGTTGGTGAGCAGCAGTAAACCGGAAGTGTCCTTATCCAGCCGGCCCACGGGCGCTACCCATTTGTTCTCTTCCCCCAGGTATTTATAAATCGTCTCGCGGCCGGCGGGGTCGCCGTGGCTGGTGATCACTCCCTTGGGCTTGTAGAAGAGTAAGTAGCGTTTGCGCGCGGGCTTCAGGCCCTGGCCGTCCAAATGAAATGTGTCACGGCCGGGATTAACCCAAAGGTCCGGGTCGCGCACGGTGCGGCCGTTGACCTTCATCCGCCCCGCCAGAATCGCCTCGCGCGCCGCCGTGCGAGATGCGAGGCCAAAGCGCGAAAGCACCCGGTCGAGGGTCATGGTGGGTTTCGTGGGCATTGTGGAAATAGTCAAAGGTTAATAGTCGATAGTCGATAGTTGAGAATCAAGAGCTGAAAGCGAAACGACGCGCTTCGCGCTACTGGATCCTTGACTCTCAACTATCGACTATCAACTATCGACTTCCCTGTGGACAGAAAAGAAACCTCGTCGAACTGAATGAACTCCCGGACCATGGGCTCGGTGGATCGATCCATTTCCTGGGTCGTCCCAAAAAAACCCACCCGGCCATCCACCAGGAACACGACGTGGTCCGCAAGCTTGCGCGCCAGCTTCATGTCGTGAGTGACCACCACCGAGGTGAGCCCGGTTTGACGCTTGAGCTTCAGGATCAGGTCGCCGATCGTTTGCGCCATCAGGGGATCTACCATGGTGGTGGGCTCGTCATAGAGAATACACTCGGGATCGGCGGCCAGCGCGCGGGCGATCGCCACGGCGCGTTTCATTCCCGTGCTCAGGTCGGCAGGCATCAGGTCGCGCATGCCTTCCAACTCCACGCGCGCCAGCAAGTCGTCCACGCGCTTTTGAATCTCATCCTCATCCACCGCCAGGCCCCGAGCGGCACGCTCGCGCAGCGGGTAGGCAATGTTTTCGCCGACCGTGAGGGAATCGAAAAGCGCTCCGGATTGAAAAACCATGGTCACGCGCCGGCGGATATCCACCAGTTCATCCTCACTTAACGCGGAGACCTCCCGGCCCGCCACAAACACTTGCCCCGCGTCCGGCTTTAGGAAACCCAGGATGTGCTTGAGCGTCACGCTTTTGCCCACGCCGCTGCGCCCCAGTATGGCCACCGTCTCGCCACGCTGCACTTGGAAGCTCACGTCTTCCAGCACGGGTTGTTCGTCAAACGCCTTGTCGACGTGGCGGAACTCGATGTAAGGGTTCTCGGTTGGGCCGGAACTGCGTTCGTCAGTCATGCGAATCAATTATGAATTATGAATTCGGAATTATGAAGTACCAATAATTATTCTCCCTCATCAGCAGGCTTGGGCACAGATGGTAGCAGCCATCAATCAGAATTGCGCCATTGAGAAAAATCCAATTTCTCATATAACCTAGTTCCCTATCAATTATGTGTAAACTCTAATGTCGTTGCAATGTCCCATGTAGGGAGCCACGCGGCACAAAAGTACTATTGAGTAAAGCATAACATATAATATAATCTAGTTCTGTATGCATTATGTGTAAACTCTAATGCGGTTCCGAGGTCCCATGTCCGGTAGAAAAGCTGGTCTTCTGATCCTCTTCGTCCTCTTTTCGTCGCGGACCACCAGGCCACAATCTACACAAAACCTCGAGGGGCTCAGGGACCCCCTCGAGGTTCACCCCATCGACAGATTGCCGGCACAAATCGACGAAACGCCACGGGTCGTGCTCTCCGGCCATCGGCATCCCCTGGCCACACCCGAAAACCTGGTCGGAGAAGTGTCGCCCAATCAGCCCATGGAGAGGATGGTGCTTGTCTTACGCCCCGATCCTTCTCAGGAAGAGGCTCTCGAGGAGCTACTCGGAGCCCAGCAGGACCCAGGTTCGCGTTACTACCATCAATGGCTCACTCCCGGGGCCTTCGGCGAGCATTTCGGGATTTCTCAAAACGATCTAGATCAGGTAGTGAATTGGCTTGAGATGCAGGGGATGAAGGTAGAGGAGATTCCGTCCTCACATCGCACCCTCGTTTTCAGCGGCACGGCGGGCCAAGTGGAGTCAACTTTCCATACTTCGATGCGGAAATACTCCGTCCAAGGAAAGACTCATTACGCCAATGCGACGGATCCCGAGATTCCCCGGTCCTTGGCGGAAGTGGTCCAGGGAGTTGTTTCGCTTCACGATTTTTATAGCGCCCCCCCGCATGAGGTGGCTTCCCCCTCCGATACCCTCGGCAACGGCGCCCACTTCCTGGCGCCGCTGGACTGGGACACGATCTACGACGTGGGCCCGCTCTTCAGCCAGGGGCTGGATGGGACTGGACAGAGCATCGCGGTGGTGGGGCGCGCCGAAATTACGATGAGTGACGTGCAAACCTTCCGCAGCAATTATGGGCTGCCGGCAAACAATCCGACGATCATCATTAACGGCGCCGACCCCGGATATCCCGGCAGCGGTGACGAAACCGAGTCCACTCTGGACGTCGAATGGGCGGGGGCGATCGCCAAGAAGGCTTCCGTCAAGTTCGTCACCTCTAAGTCGACGAAGGCTACGGACGGCATCACCCTGTCATCGCAGTACATCGTCACCCACAACGTGGCACCCATCGTGACGTTGAGCTACACCCTCTGTGAGGCGGCGCTCGGTGCTTCCGGTAATGCCTTTTGGAACGCCCTCTGGGCGCAGGCCGCATCCCAAGGACAATCGGTTTTTGTTGCCTCCGGCGACGCCGGCGCCGCGGGTTGCGACAGCCCGAACGAAGCCACCGCCACCCACGGAAAGGGCGTCAATGGCATGTGCTCCAGTCCCTACAGCACCTGCGTGGGAGGCACGGAGTTCAACGACAATTCCAATCCGGGCGCTTATTGGTCAGCCACGAACGGCGCAGGCGGGGCTTCCGTCCTCAGCTACATCCCGGAACTTGCCTGGAACGAAAGCAGCTCGTTCGGGGCCTTATGGTCGACCGGGGGCGGGGTAAGCACCGTGTACCGCAAGCCCGGCTGGCAGGCCGCACCCGGAGTTCCCAGCGATGGAGCACGCGACGTTCCTGATGTGGCGGTGGCGGCGGCGATTCACGATGCCTATCTGATATGGTTTCAGAATAACATCTCCTACATCGCCGGTACGTCCGCATCTACCCCCTCTTTCGCCAGCGTCATGGCCCTCGTACTCCAAAACACCGGATTATCACAAGGAAACATCAATCCCGTTCTGTACACACTGGCCAACCAACAATTGTCTGCCGGCGGCCCGGCCATCTTCCACGACATAACCGCAGGTAATAATACCGTACCTGGAGTCGAGGGCTATAAAGCCGGCCCCGGTTATGATTTGGCCACCGGGCTCGGTTCGGTCGATGCCTTCATGCTGGTCAACCATTGGAGCGGCCACAGCGCCGCTAACTTTGCACTTACCTCCAGTCCCCTCAGCGCGTCCATTGGGCAAGGTAGTTCGGCCAACGTAACCTTGAACGAGGAAGCGGAGGGTGGATTCAGCTCGCCGGTGAAGCTTTCGGTAAGCGGAGCCCCCGCCGGTGCGACCGTGAGCTTCTCTTCCCCTACCCTTACCAGCGCCGCCCCCGTGACGGCGACAATCAGCGCGGCCTCAAACGTTGTGGGGGGGACTTACACATTGACATTTACCGGGACGGGGGGTGGACTTACGCGGACCCTTACGTTTCCGGTGACGGTCGTAACGCCCAGTTTTACGCTGACACCGAGCGCTACGAGCGCCAGTGTGGCACCGGGCAGCTCGATCCCGATCGCTTTGACGACCGCAGTGCTGAACGGATTCAACTCCGCAGTGGCGTTGTCAGTTAGCGGACTTCCGCATGGGGTCACGGCAAGCTTGGCGCCCTCCAGCATCGCAGCGCCAGGCAGTGGCAGCAGCACCTTAAAGCTGTCGGCAGCCTCGGGAACGGCGGCGGGCGTCTCAACCTTGACCGTGACGGGTACGGGCGGAGGTAGGGCGCAAGCGCAGGTCATCGCCCTGACGGTCTTGCCATCCAGTTTCACGCTGAAGTCGAGCGGCACGAACGTCCTTTTGCCACCGGGCGGATCGACACCGATAACTTTGACCACCGCGACGGTGAACGGGTTCAACTCCGCGATCGCGTTGTCGGTGAGTAGCCTTCCGAGTGGAGTTACAGCGAGCTTTTCGCCCGCCACCATCGCCGCGCCGGGCAGCGGTAGCAGTACTTTAACGCTTTCGGCAGCTTCCACAGCCGCCGTCGGCGTATCCACTCTGACCGTAACCGCTACGGGGGGAGGTGTGACCGAAACTCAAACACTCAAACTGACGGCCATTTATCCCAGTTTCACGCTCGCGGCAAGTTCCACGAGCTTGGATGTGGCTAACGGCGGATCGGTAAAGATCACCTTGACCGCCGCGGGAGAGAATGGGTTCAATTCCGCAATTGCATTGACGGTAAGTGGACTTCCAGCGGGAGTCACGGCGAGCTATGCGCCCCCCACCATCGCAGCGCCGGGCAGCGGTAGCAGCACCCTAAGGTTGTCAGTGGCCTCCGGAACGGCCGCCAGTACCGCCAATTTAACCGTGAAGGCTACGGGAGAGGGAGTAACCAAAACTCAGATACTGAGTTTGAAGGTAACTACCGCTAGTTCAAATTAGCGCCGACCGCCCGGTTGCTGATAACTTCAGGGGTCGAATTTTTCCTTTATTGGCGAACATTTTGCGCCTTTTGTAGGGGCACACCTTAGGGTGCCTTGGGTAGGGCAAGCCCGGCATCTCGCGATGGCATTCACCCGATCGACCGGCGCTAGAGGTTGTGTGACCCGGAGGTGGCCACGGCCAATTCGTCTTGGGAATTGACCGTGGGTTCGTTATTGAACGAAAAGTAGGTAGCGCATCACAGGTACGCGTATTTTGCGTTCCGGTGCGGCTCTCCATATTTCCCGTTAATAACCTGTGAACGCCCGTCGTGTTTGGGAGGGACCGCTGAGGAGCGCAAAGTACGCGCTACTGCTCCGCGGCTGGCTCGTCAAACAGCAGGAGTAAGAAGACCGCAGTCTGTATTGGGAAGCCGAGGTACAATAGGGCCGGAGGTTGTGAAACGATGCGTGGTTACGAATTCACGGTGGTGATTGAGAGGGACGAGGATGACCGGTTTGTGGCCATTTGTCCTGCCCTCCAGGGTTGCTATACCGAGGGGGAGACCGAGGAGGAAGCACGCGAACTTATTAAAGACGCCATCCGGCTGCACGTCGAAAGCCGAATTGCCAGAGATGAGCCGATATACGAGGAAGTGGGCTCCCATAAGGTGCGGGTCGCGGTGTGAGCCCAAAGCTTCCTTCTTTTAATTCCCGGCAGGTGATTTCCATCCTGAAGAGTCGGGGCTTTGCGTTGGACCGGCAGTCGGGAAGCCATGCGGTCTTCATTCATCCCGACGGGCGCAGGACCACGGTCCCGATCCATGGCAAACGCGATTTGGGCAAGGGCATCCTTCGCCAGGTTATGAGGGATGCGGAGCATACTTTTGAAGACATGATGAAGGGGTGACGATGGCTGGCGGAGGGTAGAGCTCTGCGCCAGCCGGCCGATTCAGTCCATGTTGCCAACGTTAATCGAGGAACACCTGCCGTTGGTCGCGCGGATGAATCTTGTCATCTTCACGACGGAGGATGATATTGGATTTATTACGTCGGATCATCCGTGCGTGTGGTTCGATCCAAGCCGAGGTCGGAGACCGCCGATGCTTGAGTCACGGACGATTGAGGTGTTTATGCCGGTGTCGGCAAACAGTCTCGCTCTCCTTTGTTATGAAGACTTGCCAAATTACAAGAAAATGAGTCTGCAGGAAGTGGACAACGCGAACCGGTTCCAACAGATGGCCTGCGACGAGTATTTCGTCGTTCGACGGAACGCGACCAAACCGGTATGGTTTACTTAGCGACGGTCACCTAACTGTAAGTGCAACAACAAGGCCCTGCCAGGCGCTGTTCGTCATTTATTCACCTGCTGCAACGGGCGCTCATAATCCTGCTTAAAGGCCGCGTTCTTGGAATCGAGTTCGTAGGCCCAGCGAAACTCCTCCAAGGCGCCTCGGCGGTTGTTTTTCACCTCAAGCGCAAGGCCAAGACCGTAATGGGCATTAGCGAAGTTAGGGTTGAGGCGCAGCGCCTCACGAAATTCCGCGATCGCACCATCCCAATCGCCCCAGTCTCCAAGCACCACACCGAGGTCGGCGTGCAAATCCGCACCCTCAGGATCCAGGCGAACCGCAGCGCGAAACTCGGCCTCCGCGTCAGCGTACCGTTTGCTACGGTAGAATTCCCCCGCCCGGGCGACGTGCTGTCGGACCTTTGTTTGCCGAGCCTGCGCTGCCGGGTCAACGGTCACGGGCTTCGTCACCCTGGCGCTCTTGAGCGCGCTGATTAGTTCGTCCTCGCCACCAGCCAAGCGGACTTCCTGAAGGTAGTCATCCTTGGGCTCAAAATCGATGCCGCGTTCCTGGACCAGCATGGTGACTCGGTGGCTCGGCACTTGGCCCACCAGCAAGGCGAAAACCTGTACTTGGTTCAGCGGCTTCTTCGCGCTTGCGGGCTCGGGCGCGGCTGTTGTAGCGCTGACCTTCAGGTCAGCATGTGCCGACCTGAAGGTCGGCGCTACATTCCCTGCCGGGCTCAAGCCCGGCGCTACCGCGGCGCGCAGGGCCTTAAGAAATGCCTCGCTCGCGCCTGCGGCCTTGAGGGTTTGAATAAAGTCCTCGGACGGGGTGAAATCAATCCCGCGCTGCGCGATCAGCTTGGCGCCCGACTCGTCTCCGAATCCGTCGCGCACCATGCTTACGACCTGCTCCTGGGTAAAGGGCTTTGCCGGGCTAGTACCCGGTGTTGTAGCGCCGTCCTTTAGGGCGGCATACCGTAGCGGCGGCTTTACGCCGCCATGGCGAGGTAAACTCGCCGCTACGTCATCACGTGCCGAACCCGCCGCGGCGGGACCGGCGCCAATTTACTGCTGCGCCCGCAGGGGCAGCGTCATAACCACTGTGATGATGAGCAGGGCGATATTTATGACCGGTCGACGCCACATCGGCACCTTCCGAGAGCGGGAAATCAGATTTGCGCGCATTGTAACACGTGGCGATTGACGAAAATGCGCGAAGCGCCTTTGGCACGTCCATTTTCATAGCGCGAGCGCGCCCAGCTTCAGGGGTGGTGGGGTTCAAGGGAGGTATTATTTCTTCGCACGGCTCCATAGAACCCCCCACTTACCGGGTTCGAGGGTATGGCCTTCATAATTCAGGGCCACCCCTTGGCGAACCGCCCCTCCAATCCTAATTATCAATTCAGTGCTGCGTTGGCTTGCGCGAAAGAACGATTTCGGACAATAAGACATCCGTCCTTTATATTTCTTCCTGCCGGTAGCCCATTTTGAAAATATCTTTCTTGACAATATAAAATTTCTGGCTAGGCTATCAAGGGGAGGATGGCGCCATGGTGAAGGCTCAGGCCAACGGGGACATGCGAAACGCGGAAATCGCGTCCACCCAACCCCAACGCGACGCTTATGAGGAGGGTAGAGGATTCCGGCCCGCGCCCATTGTGGGGCTCACAAACCACGCTGATGAAGGTCAGAAACGGGCCACTGGCACAAAAAGATGTTAAAAATGAAGGTCGATCCGACTATGTGTATGAAAACACTTGAGCGAGGGACAAAAGGCATACCGATTTGTCAACGTTTTTGCACGAAAATACATGGATCACGCGATAAATTGGCGCTACAAGACATGATTTGAAGAAATTCGAGTTTCGAAGTTCGTGGTCTGAGCAGGAAGGATCCGAATCCCATATCCCGAGTCATTTTTCCCGAGTCCCATGAGGTCAGTATCGCCACAGAAAATAGATCGTCATTCCCGCGCCAACGCAGATGACGGCAGCGCGGGTCCAGCGCGGATCGAGTTTCTGCGCGTAGTGAGCACCGCCGTATCCGCCGGCGATAGCTCCCACCACCATCAGGATGGCCTGCGGCCACATCACCTGCCGGGCGATGATGAACGTCACCACGGCGGCCCCGTTGATCGAAGAGCCCAGCAACGCCTTCAGCCCATTCATGGCGTGGATATCTTCCATATGGGTCATCTCCAGCATGGCCAGCATCAGGATGCCGATCCCCCCTCCGAAAAATCCTCCATAAATCGCGATCATCAGTTGCACCAGCGTGAGGCCGGCGATGAGGGGCCAGGATGGAGGCCCGGCGCGCTTAACCACTCCGGCGAGCTTCTGGGTCAATCGCTTGCCAAACGCGAACAGCAGGGTGGCGATTCCAAACAAGTACGAGACCAGGTGCATGAAGGTGGCCTGCGGAGTGTGGAGAAGCAAGACGGCGCCCAGCACGCCACCGATTACGCTGATGGTGATCAGCGGCGCCATAAGCCGGGCGGTTCGCGGCAAGCGCTGGCGGTAGGCGCCCACGCTCGCCACCGAGCCTGGCCACAGGGCCACGGTGTTCGTGGCGTTAGCCGGGATGGGAGGCACTCCGGTGAAAATGAGCGCGGGAAAAGCAATGAAACTGCCCCCACCGGCCACGGAATTCATGATCCCGGCGACGACCGCGGCGAAGAAGAGAAGGATTCCCTGAAGAAGAGTCATGTTCGCCAGTCAAGGATTAGCAAAAACCGCGAGCGAGGAGTTCCAGCCTGGTTCATCTCAGCTTCGAAGGCGTTCTACCGCAACTCCGACGCTTCTTCTCGCACCCTCATAATCGGTCGGAGTATTGAGATTCACAAAGAGGCGAGGCGCAAAGCCCGCGCGCTGAACCTCCGGCCAGGGGATCACGCGGCAGGGGGCGCGTCTGTAAAGGCCGCTGGCCTTGTACTTCCCTGCTTCCAGGCACCGGCGCAATTGGCCCAAGATCCGCCGCCGCCAGACTGCGCAAAGAGGCTGCATTTTCCTATCCCTCGATTGTGCTACGGTGAAATCCGCGCGGCTTTCCAGCGCGCGTTCGCAAAGGAATCGCAAGAAGCGCGGCTCGAGGAACGGCAAATCGCAGCCCACCACCAGATTATATTCGGTCCGCGTGTGAAGCAGCCCGGTGTAAATCCCCCCCAGCGGCCCGCGGCCGGGAAGGACATCGGCGACGACCGGCGCGGCGAGTTCCGGGAAGTTTCGCGCCGGCCCCACCACCACCACTTTTCGGCACACCGTGCGCAACACCCGAACCTGCCGCGAAAGCAGGGTTTCATCTCCGAGGATGAGTGTGGCCTTATCGCGGCCCATGCGACGGCTGGCCCCTCCCGCCAGCACAAAGCCGGTGACGGAGATGAATCGCTGCGTCATGATTCAAGGGGTAGGCGGTTCCGCCGGCAGCGCTTCTACCGTACGTTTCAGCCCCGTCAACAGGAATTTACCATCGCTGGAAAAAGTGGGCTGATAACGGTAGAGCCTATCCGGCTGCAGAAGCACGAAGACATACCCTTCCGCCGCGCCGGGGGGAGGCTCTGCCGTCTGAAATACGGTGTCACCAAGAAATTCCGGCCAATTATCCTGGATGAACTGATGAAAGGCATCCAGGGTGGGCGAATCGGAATTGAGAAATTTCGCAGGTGCAATCAGCGCATAAGCCGAACGGTAATCGTGCAGGTGCAGCGCGGAGATGAAACGATAAAGGGTATAGTCCTCGTTCGCGGTGTACTCGGTTTTCGCGGGAACGTAGGCGGCGCCGTCCCAATGGTAAGCGGCGCGTGCCTTGAAACCGCGATGGCCATCTTTATCAAACTGCAGAAGGCCCGGGTCGACGTGGCCCGTGACAATCATCTCGGCCGGCCCTTCCCCACGGTCTTGGAAATCCACCCGGCCTTGCATGAAGGGGATATACCGGCTTTCATCTGCCTGGGCATCCCACAACAACTGTGCCGCATGCTGCTTGACTTGGAACACCATCGGATAAGCGACCTGGGGGTCGCCCTCCAAGGTCACGAGCGCGATGCCTTGCCCCAACAATTTCCCCAGGTTGACCTTAAGGACGACGGCATCCTCGATGTCGCTTGCCAAGCTCGAGACTTTCCAGCGCGTGCCGTCCCAAGCGAGGAGGTAAAAACCCCATAGCGGCCGTGAGTCAGGAGCCGGGGCAAGGTCCGCGGCCACATCCACGTCCGGAATGGCCCACTTCAAAACCATCTCCGGGACGCCGTCCCCATCCAAATCGCCGAGCGAAGTCAGGGTATTGGGCGGAAAACCCTTTACAGCCCCTTCCACCCTCTCATCAATGCGCAGCGCTTCCGACAGGGCGCCGAGCTCGGGCGTCGTGACCCCCTGGACGAATCCGCTGATCTGGGCGAGAGTCGCTTCCGGCGCCACAATTCGACTGGCCGGAACCGCCGGGGGGGGCGCCTCTTCCTTTTTTTCATCCTGTGCCCGGGCGGACATCCCGAGGCTCAGAAGCAACGCGGCGATAACCAGATACCCTAGGCCGCTCCGGTAGGGGACGAGAATGGGCGAGAAGGGGGGCGCGGATGGCTGACTCTTCATATTGACAAGCTATTATAGATTAAGATCCCCCTCCAGGAGGCTTTAATTCTTCAGGCCGATAATGGGGCCAACTGACCCCACGGCCACCAGCCATAGAGCATTTCGAATCAGTAGGGTACGTGGAACTGTCGATCCCCACATAAAAGCTTAACAATTGGCACTCGACACCGAAGAGTGCTAATTTACTGATTCCAGGCCGAATTTGATGCTTGACAAGCAGCCACGCAGACATTAGAATGGCACTCCCAATGAGTGAGTGCCAAATATACGTGAAAGCTTGCGGGATAGTGTCAGCAAATACCAATTTAAAGGGTTAATCCAACTTTCCGAGGGACTTACGGGTGGATGCGTTAGTTGCGGAAACCTCGGAAGTCTGAACCTCGGATAAAAAATGGGGAAGAAAGGAGAATCAACCATGAACGTACGACCTCTTCATGATCGACTGATAGTGAAGCGGGTGGAAGAAAAGGAAAGCATCAAGGGCGGGATTATTATCCCCGACTCGGCAAAAGAGAAGCCGCAAGAGGGGGAAGTCATTGCCGCGGGGAATGGGAAGAAGACCGAAGACGGGAAGGTCATCCCCTTGGACGTCAAGGCGGGCGACCGCATCCTGTTTGGCAAGTACTCCGGCACCGAAATCAAGGTGGACGACAACGAGTATCTGATCCTACGCGAGGACGAAGTGCTGGGAGTCATTGAGCACGCGAAGGCCGCGGCAGGCAAGAAGTAAGGGTGGCCGGGAATAGGCTGCGGCGTCAGGCGCTGGAAAGCGCGAGCGACGCTAAGGTAGCCAAATAGAACTCATCAACTCCGCCACCTGCTCCAGAGGCAGGGGGGAGAAAAGGAATGGGAGGAGGCAAGATGGCAAACGCAAAACAGATTGTACACGGCGAAGACAGCCGCCAAGCCATACTTCGGGGCGTGAATAAGCTGGCGGACGCCGTGAAGGTTACGTTGGGACCGAAGGGCCGCAACGTGGTTTTGGACAAGAAATTCGGTTCCCCCACGATCACCAAGGACGGCGTGACCGTGGCGAAGGAAATCGAACTCAAGGATCCCTTGGAGAACATGGGCGCCCAGATGGTGCGCGAAGTGGCCTCCAAGACCTCCGACGTGGCCGGTGACGGCACCACCACGGCGACGGTTCTGGCGCAATCGATTTACCGCGAGGGCGTGAAGACCGTGGCCGCCGGGGCGAACCCCATGGCCATCAAGAGGGGCATTGAGATGGCGGTGCGCGCCGTCTGCGGCTACGACGAGCTCCAGAAAGACGGCTCGAAGAAGCACGTCAAGGGCGAGCTGGAGAAACTCTCCAAGCCCGTCGAGGGCGCGATGATCGCCCAGGTGGGCGCGGTTTCCGCCAACAACGACTCGACGATCGGCAACATCATTGCCGAAGCCATGAAGAAAGTCGGCAAGGACGGGGTTATCACGGTCGAAGAATCCAAGACCATGGAGACGAATCTCGAGGTCGTCGAGGGCATGCAGTTTGACCGCGGCTACCTTTCACCTTACTTCGTCACCGACCCCGATCGCATGGAGTGCGTGCTGGAAGGCGCGCTAGTGCTGATTCACGAGAAGAAGATCAGCTCCATGAAGGACCTGCTCCCCTTGCTCGAGCAGATCGCCAAGGCGGGCAAGCCCCTGCTGATTATCGCCGAGGAAGTCGAAGGCGAAGCGCTGGCCACCCTGGTCGTGAACAAGCTGCGCGGCACGCTGCAATGCTCCGCCGTGAAGGCGCCGGGCTTCGGCGATCGCCGCAAGGCGATGCTGGAGGATATCGCCATCCTCACCGGCGGCAAGGCCATCACGGAAGACCTGGGCATCAAGCTGGAGAACGTCAAGCTGGATGACCTGGGCCGCGCCAAGAAGATCACCATCGACAAGGATAACACCACGATCGTGGAAGGCGAGGGCAAGCACGTGGCGATCGAAGGCCGCGTCAAGCAGATCCGTAGCCAGATCGAAGAGACCACCTCCGACTACGACCGCGAGAAGCTGCAAGAACGGCTCGCCAAGCTGGTCGGCGGCGTCGCCCAGATCAAGGTGGGCGCGGCGACCGAGACCGAGATGAAGGAAAAGAAAGCTCGTGTCGAGGATGCCATGCACGCCACCAAAGCGGCCGTCGAGGAAGGCATCGTTCCGGGCGGCGGAGTGGCGATGGTGCGCAGCATTCCGGCGCTGGAAAAACTCAAGGCCACGGGTGACGAGCAGATCGGTATCGACATCGTCAAGCGGGCGCTCGAAGAGCCCCTGCGCCTGATCGCTGCCAATGCCGGACACGAAGGTGCGGTGGTTGCCGAAAAGGTGCGGAATAGCAGCAACACCAACTTCGGCTTCGACGCGCAAGACGAAACTTTCGGTGACCTCGTGGAAGCCGGCGTCATCGACCCCACCAAGGTGGCGCGTACCGCGCTCCAGAACGCTGCCTCCATCGCCTCACTTATGCTCACTACTGAGGCGCTGGTCAGCGAATACCCGGAAAAGGAAGAAAAGGGCGGCGGTCACGCCGGACCTCCGGGAGGCGGCATGGGCGGCGGAATGTACTAAGAACAGTTGATAGTCGATAGTTGATAGTCAACAGCAAGAACCAAGGGCGGGGAAATAGCTTCCCCGCCCTTTTTTTTGGAAAACCTAGCCCTGGCCTCTTTGGTGGAAAGCCAGCGTAGCGCAGACCTCCGCCCTTGAGGTCTGCGGTTCTTCCTCTGGGATGTGAGCGAATGTATCGTGGTGTGGCGCAGCCGCCGGTGTTTGAGATTTGTAGTTTTTCCAAATGAAGTACAGCGGACCCCAAAAACGGGGGTCCGCGCTGCGCTTGCTTTGGGGGAGAGGGCTGGTTAATTTTTGGTGTTGCGGCGTATCTACTTATCGTATATACTCTTCCCATGGGCATCACCAAGGTTTTTCGGAGCGGAAACAGCCAAGCGGTGCGGATTCCCAAGCAGTTTCGGTTCCACTCGCCACAGGTGGAAATCACCAGGCGCGGGAACGAGATTGTGTTGCGCGAGCGGCCGGCGAATCTTTCCACCGCCTTCGAGCTTTTGACCGGCCTTTCCCCTGACTTCTTCAAGGGCGGCCGCCGTCAGCCCAAACTGGACAAGCGCGTGAGACTCTGATGCGCTACCTCCTCGACACGGACATTTGCATTTACATCGCCAAACAAAAACCCCGCGGCGTCCTGGCGCGCCTCCAGCGCTTAAAACCTGGTGACGTGGGGATGTCCATCGTCACCTATCTGGAGCTGGTTTTTGGCGCCTGGAAGAGCCAGCATCGCGAAGCAAACCTTTTGCGCATTCAAGAGTTGGAACGCGAGATCCCGGTGCTGCCTCTGGAAGCAAGTAGCGGCCGGCACTATGGCCAGGTGCGGGCGGAACTCGAAAGGAGAGGGTCACCGATCGGCGCCTATGATCTGTTAATTGCTGCGCACGCCCTGAGCCTTGGACTGACACTGGTTACCAACAACGCCCGGGAGTTTCGCCGAGTTCCACAATTGATCGTAGAGAATTGGGCGGAGGAATAGCGGAAAGCAGTAGGCAGTAAGAACCAAGGGCGGGGAGATAGCTTCCCCGCCCCTTTTTTTGGAAAACCTAGCCCTCGCCCCTTTGGGGAAGAGGGTGGCCCACAACCGGCGTTTTCATCAGCCGGGGCGGGAAGGGGGCCCCACGTTTTGCATGTTGTGGGGGTGCGGGGGTCAAACCGTGAAGATGAAAGAGACAGCAAGCCAGCGTAGCGCAGACCTCCGCCTTTGAGGTCTGCGGTTCTTCCTGTGGGATGTGAGCGAATGGATCGTGGTGTGGCGCAGCCGCCTGGGTTTGAGATTTGTAGTTTTTCCAAATGAAGAACCGCGGACCCCAAAAACGGGGGTCCGCGCTACGCTTGCTGAAGACTTTTTTCAGTTCCCACTTGGCGATTGGCGACGTGCGGTTGCCGTAACCGTATCGGGCATAGGAAAATCCCACGGTCAGGGTTGCACTGACCGTGGATACCCGCTTTCAAAACACGCTGACCTCCGGTTAGTTTGCCTTGAGCTCGCGCTCGGCTTGAAGCCAGTCCCCGATCTCGTTGCCGGGGTTGGTGCCTCGTTGGAGGTAGATTTCATAGGCACGGAGCCTCAAGTCGTTCTCCGTGATGGTCGGCCGCTTCCGCTCGACCTTCTGGGGGGCAGGAAGGGGAATACGGTGTCGCGTCGTTGTTTGGCGTTCCATGTATGTCACTTCCTTATCAGTGAGATTTCAGTGAGAGCAATATAATATACCTTATAACATAAATATTGTCAATAGCCGGTGATTGGTTAATTCCTCGATAAAAGGTTTGTGGACAGGTGAGCGCGTGCCGACGGTCACTGCACTCGTGGCGCCCCTTGGGGGCTCAAAATTAGTTCTTCCGGCGGGATGTGAGCAAATGTATCGTGGTATGGCGCAGCCGCCCGTGCTTTCGCCACCCAATGGCTGCGCCAGATCGAAGGGAAGTAGTCATTCTCGATGGGTTATTTCGATGGCACGGCATGCTCTTTGACGTACTTTTCGATCCGGGGATCGAGATCAGCGCCCGATGCGCCCGGGGGGATGTAGTGGAACGCTTCGGCGTACTCAACGCCGTATTGCCTGCCCAACTCGCGGTCGCCTCCCAGGAAAAATTCCTTGATGTAATTGCGATCGGCGGCGGCATCGTCGTCGCCGAGCAGGGGCAGGACCTCATGGCGCTTCGCCAATTCCGCACGCAGTTTTGATCCGTTGTGGCCGCCCGGGCCCTTCCACACGTTAGCCCGGATGGCTTCGATCTTCTTATCGATCTGCTTGCTGATATCGACCACGCGGGTGATCTCCGGCCGCCGGGCGAAGTAATACTTGTCCATCACTTCCTTGGGCTTTAGGCCTGCCGCGAATTGCTCCTCGTAGTCGTGCTCGCGGCCGGCCATCCAGCACGCCGCTTCCGTGGCTCTGGCGATGGTGTAATGATCGGGATTCTCTTCGTCGTGCCCCCAGGGATCCCAGCAAAAGACGGTATCCGCCTTCACCAACCGGATGATCAAAATGAGGCGGCTGATCACTTCGTTCACCGAAACATCGGCCATGCGGTGGTTACTGTAATTCAGGTTGAAGACCTTCACGCAACCCATGGCATGCGCCACCTCCGCGGTGTCGCGCTCGTTGCCAAGAGCGACTTCAGAAATCGTTCCGCGCGTGCCCAGCCCCGGGGAGTCCCCCATATCATCATTGGTGGCGCGGACCAGGTAGCCCGTGTAGCCTTCTTCGATCAGTTTGGCCACCGTGCCCGCAGACGAAAAGGGTATATCGTCGGAATGGGCCTGGATGGCAAGGAGAACTTTCCCTTTGTGCGGTTGGCCGGCGAGTGACCGCTCAAAAAAAACCCCGCTTGCCGCCTGTGGCCCCGGTGGCTGAGGTCGAGCGAACTGTGCTAAAGTACTTCCAGCAATCAGGCTGTAAAAGAAATCGCGTCGTAACATGGCGTGGATTATACTCTACTTAGGGTGTACGAATACAAGCGTGATTCGCTGCAATCCCTGCCCCGGAGTTCCATGCGTAAGGGATGGGCGGTGCCAGGGACTAGGGGCTGGGGACGGAGGCCGGACACGGGATACAGGGCTCGGGGCTTTGTTACGGATAACTGAAAACTGCCTTATTTCAGCTCTGGGCTGCCCGCTATCGCAAAAGTACACGGGGGTAGTCAATTTCTACGCACCCCGCGGATAATCGCAAGCCATGAAAACATCTAATCGACTGTATTCACAGGGTTAATGGAGAGTTGAGTTTGGCGGAGCGATTGCGTATGAACCTGTTGCGTCGACGCGAACTCACACTAAGGAAGGACCTCCACAAACCATGTCCACTATGATCGAGGTACCGAAAACCATGTTCACTATGATCGGGGTACCGAAGCCCACTGCACGGTTCAGCGCCTCATTAACCGTCGTACTGTCGAAAGGGGACGCTCAATACGTTGTGGAGACTAAAAACGTGAGCGACACAGGGGTCTGCCTCCATTTGAAAGAAGTATTCCCCGTCGGTACGCAAGTTCACTTGGTTTTTGGCCAACCGCCCGAGTTGCCCCCATTAAGTACGGAAGGAATCGTGAGATGGTCTGACCGGGGAAAGGGCGTGGGAGTGCAGTTCACAACGATCAGTCCGCGTGACCGTCGGGCCCTGGTGGGATTCGTGAACTCGCAGTCCCGGGGTGGGCAAGCTTAGGCCGTTTGTTCCTCCTCTCCTGCCGTCTCAGGCCGCCGGCGGCGGACCCGCTTTCTTTTGCCTCTTGCAACATATATACACCTCATATAACCTCTCCCGTGGCCATTCCATCGCGAAGCAAAGATCCCCACGAGAGGAGCTATCATGAGATCACTGACCCTCTCCATCATGGGTCTGATCCTGGCGTGTTCACCGCAAATCATGGTCGCGCAAGGCCCCCCGGCGCCGGGGGCGGGCGAGTCCCACCGCGACCGGATCGTTCGAGTTGTCACCATAAGTCAGGACGGGCTTCCGCGCGGTACGGATGACCTCCTGGAACCAACCCTTGCACGCCTGAACCGGGCGGCTTCTTTCCACCCCGACATTGCTTGCCTTCCCGAACTTTTCAGCAACCGCGCTGCGGAGGGCGTCCCGGGACCGGTCACGGAAAGCCTGGCGGCGTGGGCGCGCGAGCATTCCTCTTATGTGATCTTCGGGCTGAAAGCGAGAAAAGGCGCGAGAGTCTATAACTCGGCGGTTCTGCTGGATCGCCAGGGCCAGATCGCCGGGCAGTACGACAGCATCCATCCGGACGAGGGGCAACTCAAGGATGGGATGACGCCGGGTAAGGATGTTGGTCCGCCGGTATTCAAGACCGACTTTGGCACGATTGGCATCCAGATCTGCTTTGACGTGGAATGGCGGGACGAGTGGCGCCATCTGAAAGAGCAAGGTGCGCAAATCGTTTTCTGGCCCTCGGCTTACCCGGCCGGACGCCAGCTACCGGCTTTGGCTTTATTGAGCGAGTACTATGTCGTCTCCTCCACCATGCATGGCGCGGCGCATATTTACGACATCACCGGCGAGGCTCTGGCCAGTTCCGGGAAGTATCAGGAGTGGGCAGGGGCGGCGCTTCCTCTGGGCAAGCGACTTTTCGAGACTGACTACAACGTTTCGAAGGCGCGGGAAATCCAGCAGAAGTACGGGTCGAGAGTCGAGGTCACCTGGTATCATGACAGCTCCTGGTTCACGCTGGCATCGCTCGACCCGAATCTGACCGTGGAAGACCTTATCAGCGAGTACGGTTTGACCCCGTTGGATGATTACATTCGAAGATCCACGAAGGCGATCAACCAGGCAAGGGACAAGGCAGAGGGTAAAGTCCCAGCGGCCAAGTGACTTCCCATGGGCAGTAGATTTTCCCCCGCATCGGGGGCAGTTTCGCTTTGTCGTGGAATCCTGCCATTGCCTGCCCCTGAGCCGCTCAAGAGAGCGCAATTATGAATAAACCCAAAGAGACGGGATTCTCGCGCCGCGACTTCCTCGTGACGGTTGGTGCGGGAGCGCCGACCCTTCGCCTGATGGCAGGAGAAGCAGGCGGAGCGGCAGGCACAGCGCCGGAACCGCAAGTGGCCGGCGCCAGTGACAAGTTCACTCCCATCGAGTTGTCGCCGCACTTTACTGCGTCATCCCGCGACTTCGGCACGAGTGAGGCAGCTTGGAACCTGGGCGGGGATTGCGCGAAGGACTTCTTAATCCGCGTCCCCGGGGGAAAGCGCCACCTGCAAGGAATTCCCTTCACCCTGGGACCTGGGGACGTGGATCAAAAAAGTTGGGTCGTCTTGAGCACCAAGCCCAGTCCCGCCGCCGTGGCGCGAGTGGAGATTCCTCTCCAGCAGAAAGCGTATTTCCTCCTCCTCGCTTCTTTCACGGACTTTGATGAGAATGAATCGCCGGGACCGGGAATGGACGCATTCCAAAAAGTAGGCCAGCACCTGGCGGACGTCACTTTGATTTACGAGGACAACGGAACGCATGCAGTCCCCATCCGACGGCGCTTTGAGTCTAACGCCGTGATCGAGCCGTGGGGACATGGCAGCTTTGCCGCCCTGGCGCCGGGGAAGGCGCGGGGCATCAAGCTCACCGACCCCTTACGCAACGCCATGGACTGGGGAAGGCAGCAAGACGGACAGGTGGGGGGCGGCCCTGGTGGGGGACACGGGTTAGGAACTATCTGGATCTCGGCGCTCGCCAACCCGGAGCCTGACCGGAGCATCCGGGCGGTGCGGCTGGACGCCGCGGCAGAGGATTCTCTAGTGGTCTGCGGCCTGACCCTCTTTCACCGCCCTGCGTACCCGCTGCGCTGGGAGCCGCGTACTTTGTACCGGATTACCCTGCCTGAACCTTTCGGTCAGGATGAGGAACGGTGGCAAGTGGAGCTCGACCTCGGATGGGTTGGCCGGACGTTCACGCTGCCGGATTTCCAACCTGCCGCTTGGTTGGCATCGCCCGCCGCGGGCCTCGGCGAAGAGGCGAAATACGACGCCACGAACCGCTACTACTATGTCGAGCTCGCTGCCAACGCTGCCGCGACGTTGACGCTCAAGGACACGAAGGCCGGGAAGACCTACACATTCGACCTCGCCAAAGCCGAGGCGGGAAAGGAACTCGAAGCGAGCGAGGGTGGCGGACGCATTGAAATTCTTCAGCCTGTCCGCCGGTGGATTAACGGCCGCGTGCTCGACCCTGACACGAAAAAGCCCACACCGGTGCGCCTGGCCTTTCGCTCCAAGGAAGGGCGTTACATCCCGCCTTACGGGCACCGCGCGGAGATCAATGACGCGCAGTTTCAGGACTACGGCGCGGACATCAAGTTGATGGACACATCCTTTGCCTATGTGGATGGCACGTTTATGGTGGACCTCCCGCCCGGGGAAGTTTACCTGGAGATGACCAAGGGATTTGAGTATCAAGCCGTGCGACAGAAGCTCGAAATCGAGCCCGGCCAGCGCGAACTGACTCTGGAGATTCCCCGCCTCGCCCATCTGCGTACCCAAGGCTGGGTGACGGCCGACACGCACACCCATTATCTGTCACCCACCACGGCGCTGCTCGAGGCACAAGCCGAAGGGTTGAACCTGATTAACTTACTGGCGATGCAGGGGGGTGAGCTGTTTTCGAATTTCGGTGACATCCCGCACGGGCCGGTGATTTCGCCGGATCGCGAATCGATGGTTTGGATGGGGAGCGAGAATCGGCACCACCTGCTCGGGCACATCAGCCTGACCGGCATCCAGGGAAAGCCGGTTTTCCCATTGTCGGCGGACGGTCCCAGCGAGGCGATGCTGGGTGAACCGCTGTGGTCGAGCCTGGCGGAATGGGCTGACCGTTGCCGCGAGCGCCAGGGATTGGTCGTGGCGCCCCACTTTCCCTATCCCACGGGTGAAATCGCGGCGGACATTGTGCTGGGTAAAATCGATGCGGTGGAGATATGGACTCGCGATGAACCCACACCGCATGCCACGCCTCTGCTCGAATTCGATACCTTGCGTTATTTGGATTGGTACCACTATTTGAATTGCGGCTATCGGCTTCCGGCGGTGGGCGGGACCGATAAGATGGGGGCGTATATGCCGGCGGGCACCAATCGCGTTTATGCCTACCTCGGACAGGAAGAGTTCAACTTTCCGAATTTCGCCAAGGCCGTGCGGTCGGGAAATACTTTTGCGACGACGGGGCCGTTGCTGATGTTCCACGCCGACGGCCACCCCCCCGGCGCGGAGATCACGTTGGGGGCCGGGGGAGGCACGATCGAAGTCACGGCGGAGGCGCAATGCTTCGTGCCTTTTCACCGCATGGAGATTATATACAACGGGAAGGTGGTCGCTTCGCGGGAGGAACCGGCGGGCGCGCGGACCATGCACTTGACTGAGAAGGTCAAAGTTCCCGGACCCGGGTGGCTGGCCGCGCGCTGTGCTTCCCAGTGGGGACCAACCACCTCGTGGCGTTTGAAGATTGCCGCCCACACCTCGCCTGTTTACGTGCGAGTGCCAGGGAGGGATTTGTTCTCACCGGAGGCGGCAAACTACTTCCTCCAGCTCATCGATGGGTCGCAATTGTACGTCGAAACCCTCGCCACCCGGCCGGACCCCGAAGCTTTCGCCAGGATTCGCAAGGTTTACACCGATGCCCGCGCCGAACTGCACCGCCGCATGCACCAGCATGCCGTACCGCATTAAGGGTGGCTTACACATCCACCGGCGTCTTCATGCCCTCATTGAACCGGTTGGTAAGGTTGGCGGTGGCGACGGCCAGAACCAGCTCCTCGATCTGCTCAACGTTGTAAAACTTGCCGAGCGCCTCGAGGTCGGCAGATTGAATCGCCGCGGGCCAGGCGGTGAGCTGTTCCGCGAACTGGACCGCCGCGCGCTCTTCCTCAGTGAAGATATCGCGGCTCGAACCGCCGGGTTCCTTCAAGGCCTGAACTTGCTCGTCCGTAACGCCTCGCCGCTTCGCCGAAGCGGTGTGAGCACGGCTTCAATACAGACACCCATTCATGAGCGAGGTGCGGAGATAGGCCAATTCCTTGATCTTTGGGTCCAGCACTCCGGGAGCCCAAACTTGCTTGTAGAACTCCAGAAATGGCCCTAAAACATTCGGTTTGTGCGCCATGACCTTGAACATATTGATGACGCGCCCGGATTTCTTTTCTATCCCCTCGTAAATCGGCCGCACAGCTTCGGCCGCCTGCTCCTTTTCGAGCGGTTGAATCGCCATATTTTCTCCTTCTGCCTAAGGTGCGTTGCCTGGTATTCAAAGTACGATTTTATCATACTGACAAATCTACAAGGATGAAGCGCAGCGCGGCATGGCCGCAGGGAGTGCGGCGCTTTCCCGCTGATTTGGACAGCCTTGCCCCAAGGGGTGCCTCGACAAAATGGGCGCGGGTAACCACCCCGGCGCCCAAGGCGCCACCCCTCCTGAATCAGGAGGGGAGTTTTTGAGCAACTCCCCTCCTCAGATGAGGAGGGGTGGCGCGCCGAGCGCCGGGGTGGTGCTGATCGCCGGCGTTCATAAACCGCCGCTACAAGCGCCGCCCGGGGCTTGCCCTGCCCAGGGCACCCAAGGCGTGGCCCCACAGGGCCAAAAAGCCTGAACTAACTTCTCACTAACAGCCCGTATATCAACGAGTTAGAGAAATACTATGGCAAGCAGCTTGCTTTTCCGTAACAGTTCCGTAACAATATCCGGCTCTGCAAACCCCGCTGAGGATTACCCGTGCAACTGATACCTCGCGACGAGAAGTTTTACGACATCTTTCGCGAACAAGCCGAAAACATTCACAAAGCCGCGATGATGTTGGTCGACTTGTTTGATAATTTCCAGGACATTGAAAAACAGATTTCAGAAATCAGATTCCTGGAACACAAGGGCGATCAGCTCACCCACGGCCTGATGAAGAAACTGAATCGTACCTTCATTACGCCCTTCGACCGGGAAGATATTCATTCCCTCGGTTCGGCGTTGGATGACGTTCTCGACCTCGTGGACGCGGCCGCCACCCGCATGACCACGTACAAGGTGAAAAAGGTAACGCCCGGGGCGCAACAACTTGCCAAGGTGATCTTGCATGGAACCGAGATTATCGTGAAAGCGGTGGCGCAACTGAAACACCCTCAGAATATGCTCGAGTACTGCGAGCAGCTCACGCTGCTGGAAGAGGAAGCTGACCGCATCAAAGGCGAATGCATTGCCCGCCTGTTTGAGAATTCCGCGGAGCCCATCGAAGTCATCAAGTGGAAAGAAATCTACGAGGTCCTGGAAGCCACCACGGATAAGTGCGAAGACGTGGCGGACGTTCTGGAATCGGTGGTCCTGAAGGCGGCGTGAGGGCAGGCCGGCCGCAGGCTGCCGAGGACCGACGAACCCCGGCATAAAAGCCAGTGGCTGCAAGCCGCACCTCCCGCGATTCTCCCTGGCAAGGCGCACGGTAAATGACCCCTTCCCTGACCTTTGCAATCCTTCTCGTCGTCGTGGCGCTGAGCTTCGACTTTCTCAACGGCTTCCACGATGCCGCGAACTCCATCGCCACGGTGATTTCCACGCGCGTACTCTCCCCGCGTGTGGCGGTTGCCTGGGCCGCATTCTTCAATTTTGTGGCAGCGTTTACCTTTGGGACGGCCGTCGCCAGAACCATGGGCCAGGGAATGATCCGGCTGGAGGCCGTCAATCTTTACGTGATCCTGGCTGGCCTGCTGGGCGCCATCTTCTGGGATCTGGTGACTTGGTATTACGGGCTGCCCGTAAGTTCTTCGCACGCGTTGATGGGAGGATACGTGGGAGCTGCCATCGCCAAGGCTGGATGGGGCGTCATTCTACTGGAAGGGTGGACCAAAACCCTGATCTTCATCATCCTCTCGCCGGCCATCGGTTTCATTCTCGGCAGTCTATTGATGCTCGCGGTGTATTGGATCTTTCGCGGTTGGGCCCCCCAGCGCCTGGACACGTACTTTCGCAAGCTGCAACTCCTCTCGGCCGCCGCTTACAGTTTTGGCCACGGAACCAACGACGCACAGAAAACCATGGGGATCATCGCGGGCATTCTTTTCACCGCGGGAGTCCTGAAGAGGTTCTATATACCCTTTTGGGTCGTGCTGATGGCGCATGCCGCCATTGCCATGGGGACCTTGGCGGGCGGCTGGCGGATCGTGAAAACCATGGGCATGAAAATTACCCGGCTGAAACCCGTAGGAGGATTCTGCGCCGAAACCGCAGCCGCGATCAGCCTGCTGGGCACCGCCATGGCGGGAATCCCCGTCTCCACCACGCACACCATCGCGGGAGGAATCATGGGCGTGGGCAGCATTCAGCGTTTCAGCGCCGTCCACTGGGGAGTCGCACGAAGCATTGTGTGGGCCTGGGTCCTGACCATACCCGTCGCCGGCGCCGTCTCCTACCTGTGCTTTACAGTGATCCACCATTTCTTCACCGCGGCCTGAGGGCGGGGGTTAGGGGTCAGGGGTTGTATTGCAGATTGAGGGTTTCAGCCTGCAGCCCAGTGGTTGCAGATTCCGGATTCCACATTCCAGATATTATTCTGCCTTCTTGCTTCTGACTCCGCACCCAAGGAGTGTAAGAGCGGGTAGCGCAACGCGGCGGAGCCGCAACCAAAGGCGTGGCATGGCCATCCTGGCCATGAAGATCACGGGCAGGATGCCCGTGCCACGGGCCACGTCTTGTAGGGGCTGGGCTTGCCCTGCCCCGGGCCGAACAGCGTTCGGCCGGCGGCGTGCCACGGGCGTCCCGCCCGTGAAGGGGCACGGCCAAGATGGCCGTGGCACATTTTGGTTGCGGCTCCGCCGCGCTGCGCTACCCACTTTCAGCCTTCAGCTTTCAGCCATTGTCCCAATGAAGGTAAAAGCCCTTAGCCCTTAGCCCTTAGCCCTTAGCCCTTAGCCCTTAGCCCTTAGCCCTTAGCCCTTAGCCCTTAGCCCTTAGCCTTCTGGCCAACCAATTGCAGCATCGCTCGAAGCAGCGTTTGATAGACGGGTACAAACTCCGGCGCGGCGCGTTTCAGGGCGGACAGGTGGCGGCGGATGGTTGTCCAATCCCCCCGCACTGCCGGACCGGTCAGCGCCCCGCGCGCGCCGGCTTCGGCAAAGTTTTTCGCCGTTTCGGCAACAAACTGCCTCAGCATGGGGCGTGCGATCCGAGGCGGGACTCCCGCCTTCCCGAGCAAGCATGCCGATTGCTCCATCAGCGTGACCACCGTTGGGCAAACGAGGAACGCGGAAAGGTGATAGAGCGTTTTCTCCTTAGGGCTGACCTGGAAGGCGACGCCTTCGAGCAACTTCACCCAACTTGTCGCCACTTGAAGCGCGCGGCGATCGCCCTCGATTCCCCAAAAGCACCCTCGCAGATTGCGCACGCCGGCCTGCGGGCTGGGAACGGTCTGATAGGGGTGGAGTGAGCCGATCGCGGCGCCGCGCAGCTTGAGCGGCCGAAGTATGGAACTCGGCAGCGATCCGCAGGTGTGGAGCACGACCTTCGCTCGCCAGCTATCTTTCCCGCTTCCCTGCCTCGCCAGTTCTTTGGCGATCTCGGCCAGCGCGGAGTCTGATACGGTAAGCAAAAATACCGAGGCGCTCCGGATTTTCGGATTAGCCAACTCCAGGGGTTCTCCGCGGCCGATGAACCGCACCGCCTGGCGGGCTCTCGCGGCACGGCGCGCCACGACGTAGGCAATGGGCACGCCGGATTGCGCCAGGAGCCGCCCCAAGGCCTGGCCCAGGCGCCCCGGGCCGATGATGGCTACGCTCCCCGCGAATGTCTTTTTTACCAAGTCCCCCATGATTTTTTTACACTCGGCTCAACGCTTTGTGCCCTCCCTAAGCTGCCTAAATTCCAATTAACTCTCCCCTCGCCGCTTCGGGGGAAAGGGGCCGGGGGCGAGGGGGTCAAACCCTGGCACCAACCATCTCGCAGATCTTCATTGGATTCACGCTACCAAATCCGAGCAGCCTGCATTGTTGAATTCCAGGGTTTTCGCATGAAGCGCCGCGGAATCACAAAAGCGGAGGTCCGCGCTACGTTCGCTGCCTTCACAGCCTTGACCCCCCGTCCCGCCCCGGCTGATGAAAACGCCGGTTGCGGGCCACCCTCTCCCCCAAGGGCGAGGGCTACAGCTTGAAATTGACGCCGCAAGTGGCCACGCGTTTTCGGAGGGAATTTAGGATTCGGCCTCCTGCCCCCCGGCTTCTGACTCCTGACTCCTGACTCCTGACTCCTCGCTCCTAGCTCCTGACTCCTCGCTCCTCTGTCCTTTTTCTTTCAGCCCTTTGACCCTATCCCGCAACTGCGCCGCCTTTTCGAACTCAAATCGTTTCGCCGCTTCGCGCATTTGGGTTTCGAGATGGCGAATCAGTTCGTCAAGCTGATCGCCGCTTGCCGCCTCATCTTCGGCTGTTTCCACCGGCACGGTGACGTAATCGGCCTCCACGATGGATGCCAGCGCCATATCCACAGGCTTGATGATGCTCTCCGGGGTGATGTCATTTTCCTGGTTGTACTGCACTTGCTTGGCGCGGCGGCGATTGGTTTCGGCGATCGCCTGCTGCATGGAATCGGTGTGCCGGTCGGCATAGAGTATGGCTTTGCCGTGCAAGTGGCGCGCGGCGCGTCCCATGGTTTGAATCAGGGCGCCGGCAGAACGGAGATAGCCCTCTTTGTCGGCATCCAGTATGGCCACGAGCGATACTTCCGGCAGGTCCAGGCCCTCGCGCAGCAAGTTGATTCCAATCAGCACGTCAAACTCACCGCGCCTTAAATCCCGCAGGATTTTGACGCGCTCGAGAGTCTCGATTTCCGAATGCAGGTAGCGGCAGCGCACCCCCACTTCCGCATAGTATTCGGCCAGGTCCTCCGCCATGCGCTTGGTGAGCGTGGTGACCAGAACGCGCTCGCCGGCCGCTGCCCGCGAGCGGATTTCGCCCAACAGGTCGTCAATCTGGTTGCGGGTGGGGCGGACTTCCACCTCCGGGTCGACCAACCCCGTGGGGCGGATGATCTGCTCGACCACTTCACCGCCGGTTTTGGTCAGCTCATACGGGCCGGGCGTCGCCGAAACGTAAATCAATTGGCCGACCCGGTGCTCAAACTCCTCGAAGGAGAGCGGGCGGTTGTCGAGCGCCGAGGGCAGGCGAAACCCATAATCCACCAGCGTCTGCTTGCGCGAGCGGTCACCGTGATACATGCCGCGAAGCTGCGGAATCGTCTGGTGGCTCTCATCGATGAAAAGCGCCGCATCCTGGGGCAGATAATCGAGCAAGGTGGGCGGGGGTTCGCCCGGCAGGCGTCCGGAAAGGTGCCGCGAGTAATTCTCGATCCCGTGGCAGTAGCCCATTTCCGTGATCATCTCGAGGTCAAACATGGTGCGCTGATGGATACGCTGCGCTTCCACCAGCTTGCCCTGCTTCTCCAGTTCGCCGCGCCACCACTCCAGTTCACTCTTGATCCGGTCCAGGGCATCCTCTTTCCGGTCGGCGGGCAAGACGTAATGAGTACGTGGATAAATCGGCAGGCGAGCGAGCGATTGCTTGACTTGACCAAATAGGGGGTCGATTTGCGCAAGACTTTCGACCTGGTCACCCCACATCTCAATGCGGTAAGCGGCGTCTTCGTAAGTCGGGTAGACCTCGATCACATCGCCACGTACCCGGAAGGTGCCGCGCCGGAAGTCGAAGTCGTTGCGCTCGTATTGAATCTCCACCAGCCGCCGGAGAATATCCTGCCGCGAGATTTTCTGGCCTTTTTCCAGCAGGAGCAGCATGCCATAGTAGGCCTCCGGCGAACCGAGTCCGTAAATGCAGGAAACGCTGGCCACAATCAGGCAGTCGCGCCGTTCGAAGAGGGAGCGCGTGGCGGACATCCGCAGCTTGTCCAGCTCGTCATTGATGGTCGATTCCTTCTCGATATAAACGTCGGCGGCAGGAATGTAGGCTTCCGGCTGGTAATAATCATAGTAGCTGACGAAGTACTCGACCGCGTTGTGAGGAAAAAAATTGCGGAACTCGTGATAAAGCTGCGCCGCCAGCGTCTTGTTGTGGGCCAGCACGAGCGTGGGACGGTTGATGGCCTCGGCGACCTTGGCCACCGTGAAAGTCTTCCCTGAACCCGTGACCCCCAACAGCACCTGATGCGGTTTTCCGTCTTCCACCCCGCGAATCAGTTCGCGAAGGGCGGTGACCTGGTCGCCGCGCGGTTGGTAATCTGACACAAGTTTGAAGTCCATCACCCCTGCCCACTTTTTCGGTGAAAAGCCAAAACACCATTATACTGCGGGATGTCCTCAGGGAAACTGACCCACTGCTCGCCCCAGCAAAGGCGGCGCTTGCCGGTGCTGTCTGATTTGAACGTAGCGCCGACCTTTAGGTCGGCACATGCCGGGCTAAAGCCCGGCGCTACATCGGAAATAAGGACACTACCCGCGCGCCGGTGGATTTATGCTACGATGATCAGGTTGTTTAAGCGTGAGATTGAAAATGAAAAGGTAGGTTCCATGCATCAGATCGGGCTGCGGCGTACGTCGAAACTGCTCGGAATTCTCTTGCTCTCAGGATTGGTTGGGGGGATAGCGCGTGCCCAAGCTCCTGCAACATCGCCCGGAGGCGCTCCGCCCGCCGCCACCAAGCCTGCGCCGCCGTCGCTCCAGACGCCGGAACCGCCCGATACGGTGGTGTTGAAGGTCAGCGATCAACAGTTCACCAAGGCGGAACTCGATTTCTTGTTCGCGAACTTGAACCCACAAGCCCAACGTGCCATGGCCACCCAGGGGCGAAAGCAATTGGGTGATCAGTTTGCCCTGGTCATCATGCTCTCCCAGCAGGCGCATAGCCATCACTTGGACCAGACCCCGGAGTTCCAGCGCCGGGCGGCGGTGCAGAGACAACAGCTCGAAGCGCAGGCCGCCTATGACGAGATTGTCAAGCAAGCGATGGTGAGTCCGGAGGACGTCAACCAATATTACGCGACTCACCCCACGGAGTTTGATGAAATAAGCGTCAGGCAATTCGTGATTCGCACCCGCGCCGCGAACTCCCCAACCGGCCCAGGTCTGCCCATCGATGACGCCAAAGCCCGCGCCCAGGCGATTCACAAAGAGGTGGTCGCCGGAACCGACATCAAAAAGGTGATGGAGGATTTCAAGGCGCCCGGCGATGTGATCATCGAGGCCGATCCCCGCAACGTCCGCAGGGGGGGAATGCGCCCGGACATGGAAAAGATCGCCTTCACTCTCAAAGATGGCGAGGTCTCGGAAATTGTTGACGCCCCTCAGGCCGAGGTCTTCTTCCAAGTGACGGGACACCGCCACGTCGAACTGAAGGAGGTGTCTACGCAGATTGAGGAGACCCTCAAGAAGGAAAAAATTGACGCGGCGATGACAGACCTCAAGAAAAAAACGACGATATGGATGGACAGTCAGTATTTTGCTGCTCCGCCAGCTCCGTCGGCTCCGACCGCTCCGCCGGCTCCAAAACTAACCACGGTGCCGACAGAACCTACCGGCAAACCACCGGACAAGCCCTGAGCCTAGGGCCAATCACGCCAATGACGGAACTTCTTGTGCCATTTGCACTTGGATCGCCATGTTAATTATAAGGGTAGGACCTTTTGCATAAATTATCGTTCTGCCGACCCGGAGTTTTCAACAAGTCTGTTGAAAAGTTTGTGGAAAACCCCTCCGAAATTACGATAAGATTACAACCACAAACGGCTTTTAACACATTGCACCAATCTGTAGCATTTCCCCAGACGCCCCCTGGCATGACGTAGCAGCATTCCTCCCTCGCGCGGGAAAGGCAATGCTCGTAAGGATTTCACACCGAAAGCAGAATGACTTTTCCCAGGACGGACTCATCCCACGCAGGGAGCATATTTTAATGGCTTGGCAGGTTACGCGCTTACAACAACGGTTGGGGCTTCTTGAGTTTGACCTCAATTAATTGGTCTTTATCGAGCTGATACTCTTTGCCGAAGCTCTGATGGTGGTCGGCAGTGACGAACAAGCGGATCGGTCCTTTGTAGATTTGTGTGAACTTGTACCGGCCCTGAGCATTGGTCTTTGCGCTAAAAGAAAGTTTCCTCGGCGGCTTCAGCGCATTGAGCTCACCCGGTTCATGAAATTCCAGGGTCAAGCGCGCTTGGCTGATCGCCTGGCCGGTCTCGGAGTCTGTCACTTCTACCGTGACGCTGGCGGTCTCATTGCTTTGATCCTTATTTTGATTTTGCGCACGAAGGGGCCGGACCAGTCCTGCGGAAAGAAGCATGCCCGCACACAATAGTCCCCCCCCAATGAATCTCGGGGAATGGAACGAAATCATGGGATTGAACCTCCCATCGGTTATCATAACTCAATTCGGCCCCAACGGAGCATCCCCAAGGTTCGGCCCGTCGAGTCTATCCTGGACCATTGACTTCGTCCAGCCAGTCCGATAACTTCGCGATCTCGGGCATTTGGCAGTTTTACCAAAACCTTCGCTTGGCCAGCCGGTCGAGGCCCGGGCCAAGCAGGACATACCATCACTACTCAGCCGACAGGGAGAACCAGCATGGGCTTTGCAACTGACGCCATCCACGCAGGACAAGCACCGGATCCCGCCACCGGGGCAGTTATCGTTCCCATCTATCAGACTTCCACCTTCGTCCAGGAGGAACTAGGCAAACACAAAGGATTTGAATACGCCCGCACCGCGAACCCCACGCGGACGGCCTTGGAGCACAACCTGGCGGCCTTGGAGCGCGGCGCGTTCGGCTTCGCATTTGCCTCGGGCATGGCCGCGATAAACGCCTTGCTCACCCTTTTCAAATCGGGCGACCATATCGTGGCGGGTCACAATCTTTATGGCGGAACCTTCCGGCTGTTCGAGCGCGTCCTGAAGAACTTCGGATTGACCTTCAGCTATGCCGACTCGACGCGCCTGGGGGAGGTGGAACGCGCCGTGACCCCCCGTACGCGTCTGCTTTTCATCGAGACACCCACCAATCCGGTCATGGAAATCACTGACATCACTGCCGCGGCAGACCTCGCCCACCGGCACAAGATCCTGCTCGCCGTCGATAACACCTTTATGAGCCCTTACTTGCAGCGGCCGTTGGAACTCGGCGCGGATATGGTGGTGCATAGCACAACCAAGTACCTTAACGGCCACAGTGATGGCGTAGGCGGGGCGGTCATCCTGAACGACCCGGCGCTTGCCGAGCACTTGAGGTTTCTGCAAAACGCGGCGGGCGCGATTTTAGGTCCCATGGATAGCTGGCTGGTTTTACGTGGCGTAAAAACTCTTGCCGTCCGTATGCGCCAGCACAACGAAAATGGCATGGCCATTGCCCAGTTCCTCGCGAAACATCCCAAGGTAAGGAAGGTCCACTACCCGGGTTTAGAGAACCATCCGCAGCACGCGCTCGCGGAGCGGCAAATGGCGGGCTTTGGCGGCATGCTTTCCTTCGAAACCGGCTCCCTCGAAAATGCCAAGACCCTTTTGAAATCGGTCCACCTCTGTTCATTGGCCGAGAGTCTGGGCGGTGTCGAGACCTTGATTTCCCACCCCGCCAGCATGACACACGCCAGCGTCCCGTCGGCAGACCGGGAGCGCCTGGGCATCACTGACGGCTTGGTGCGCGTTTCCGTGGGAATTGAGGATGCGGAAGATTTGATCGCCGATCTCGACCAAGCCTTGGCGAAGGTTTAGCGGCCGAAGCCTCGAGCCTCAGATCAGCGGGGTAAGGCGCACCTTCCGAAACTGCACCCTGCCGTGATCCCCCTGGAGCAGGATGGGGCCAGGTCCTTTCTCATTGGCGTCGAGCGCGCCACCCGTTATCCCCGGCACTTCAGCGTTATCGATGATTTTGGTTCCGTTCTCGATCACGGTCACGTGGTTGGCAATCAGCGTGATATCGAAGGTCTGCCACTCCCCCGCGGGCTTGTCAGCTTTGACGGCAGGAACAATGAACCCGTAGAGAGCCCCTTGGCTATGGACATCCATGGGGCGGTTGTAGCCGTCGAGTATCTGGATCTCATACCGGCCGCGCAGATAGACCCCGCTGTTACTTTTGGGGTCCACGTTGAACTCGACTTCCAGCTTGAAGTCGTTGAACTTTTGCTGGGTATAGATGTTGTTGGCTTCCTTGCCCTCGTTCATCAGAATGCCATCTTTGACAAACCAGCCCATCGGGCGGCGTGGGTCTTGGCAAAGCCAGCCCGACACGTCCTTGCCATTGAAGAGGTCGATCGGTTTCCCGGGCTTTCTCCGCGGCGGAGTCACCGGCCACACCGGCGCGCGCACCCCGCTCCACGAAAGTGTCTCCCCATTGACGAGCGCCGTTCCCACCAGGCGCCCGTTCTTCACGGTGGCTTGCCATACTTGCGGGGTTTCCGGTTTTCCACGAGGGTATTGGAATTTTAGTTCACCACCTTCGATCGTAACCCGGGGCAGATCGAAAACCGCGCCGCCGCCGGCATTGAAGCGGCCTTTAAGCACTCCCTCGTCCCGCCGCAACTCCAGCCAGCAGATCCTGGGCCGCCCGGATTGGGAACCCGTCGCGGTGATGTCCCATCTACCCAGGAAGGCATCGTCACCGGCCGCACTCGAGGATGCAATGACGACCAACCCCGGCGCGATGAACGCCACCATCAGAAGCGCTGCAAAGGCACGAGAGCACATAAATATCGATCCCCTTCCCCTCTCCCCGTCACGCGGCGCTTGCTGCCGCAGCCTGCACCGGGCGCGCCAGGCGCCCCTGGATCGCGACGAGAATCAATGCGCAGATGCCCAGTTGCAAGGCGATGGCCCCGAGTATGATCGCTGGCGCATTCGGCGACTTCCCGAAGTCCCCCAGCGCCGCATAGGCGGTCAGCAAGGTCATGACCTTCGAAGCGTTCCCTCCCCCCAGGGTCTCAACCACCACACCCAAGATCCCGACAGCCGCGTAATACAACACCAGGAAGAGAAATCCTTTCATCACGGGGTGCCGCATGCGCGTCAGGAGGCACCACTGCAAGAAGAGAACGTCGCGTGCGATAAAAACCAGAAATGCACCGAACAGCAGGCCGACGAATCCCAGCCGCCATTCACCGAGAGGAACGGCGGAACGCAATCCCAAGGCCTCGGCCGCCAACATGCCGTAGGCAATCGCCGCCGCCGGAACGAGCCAGGGCCACGGTAAACCGTTAGGGGCGAAATAAGACGCCTCACCCGCCTTCCACTTGCGCCACCAAACTTTCAGTTTCTCATGCGGGCTCAGCGCTGCGACGCCAATCAGAAAGAGGAACACCGAGTTCCAGCTCACGGCATATAAGGCTGTCTGATATGCAAAATAGTTGTGGGCGGATGAGTGGAGGAGCACGGGCGTCCTGAACATGTTCGTGTCAAGAAACGCGTAGAAAAGGAGATTCGAAAAGGCCAGTAAGCCCACGCACTGCCAGCGCGACAGAAGCTGAATCTGCGGCAGGTCGCGCTTAAGATTGCGCACGATCATCAGGACGAACCATGCTCCCAAGAGCACGTAAAGGACCAGCGAGAGGATGACGCAGGGAACCGCCACACCGAAGACCGTCGGCGAAACATGGCTCAAATCAAACTGCCTTATCCTGTACATGGTGAATAGGGCGGGAACCACACTGATGGCGACAAATCCCTTGAAAGGGCTATCCGCGAACGTCAGGGCGAGAAGGTTCGCGGTGAGGCCCAGCAACCCGACGCTCCCGGCGCTCGACTTCTCCACGAGCATGGACCCCCACAGGGCCACCAAGCTATAGAAGAGATTGAACACCAGGAGCAACACCACGGAGCCCAGAATGACGGACGGCCGAATGCCTCCCAACAACCCCGCCACGATCGACATCGGCAGCGTGCAGGCCAAGATGAAGTAACCCACGATGGGCACGCCCAGCAGCTTGCCTACCAGGAGTTCTGCCGAGCTGAGACGCGTGGTCTTGAGGAAGTCAAAGGTTTTAAGCTCGCGCTCGCGCGCCACCCCCTGCCCGCAAGTCCCGGCCGACCAAACGCTCAAAGCCACAAACTGGCAGGCCAGCAACCATCCATAAAAGTCACGGAAGAAGTCCTGGGCGTTGCCATTATCCGCCGACCAGCAGCCCATCCCTATCAGCATGCAGACCACCAGGGTGACTGCGGCCGCCGTGGCCGCGCGCGCGGCGCGAAGTTCCGACCGCACGTGCAGAATCAGCAGGGGGTTGCGCCAGAACCTGAGCACTACATCACCTCGTGATGCGAAAGTTTCAGGTAAAGATCTTCCACGGTCTGCTTGACCTCGCCGAAGGCCACGACGCGCACGCCGCCGGCCACCAAGCCCGCCAGGACGGCAGCGAGTTCCTCTTCCGAGCCCGCAAACTTCCATACCGCCTGCGAACCCTGCACCATCAGGCCGGTGACGAGCGGGTTCTCCGCCAGCTTGGCGCGCACGATCGCTTCCCCTTGTCCCAGCCAGCCGAGGCGCACCACGCGGAACTGGCTCTCCGCAGCGGTAATCGCCTCGAGGGTTCCGCTGCGAATCATCTGCCCTTTTTCCATGATGCCAATGGAGGTGCAGAAACCTTCAAGCTCGGTGAGGATGTGTGAGGATATCAACACCGTGGTTCCGTCGTCGCGCAGAGAGCTCAGCAGGTTGCGCAGGTCCAGGCGCGCTTTGGGGTCGAGTCCGGATGCCGGCTCGTCGAGCAACAGGACCTTGGGCCGGTGGATGATGGCGCGGGCGATCCCCAGGCGCTGCTTCATGCCGCGTGAAAGGCCCTTGATCATGGCGTCGCGCTTCACTTCCAGTTCCACCTGGCGGATCACTTCGTCGATGCGCGCGGCGATGTCCGGCTCCGGCATCTTGTAGGCGTGGGCGAAAAAGTCGAGGTACTCCCAAACCTTCAGGTCTTCATATACCGAGAAGAAATCCGAAAGGTAGCCGATGAACTGCTGCGCGCGCTCGGCCTCCTCGTGGACGTCCACACCGCAGACACTGACGCGGCCGGTGGTGGGCTCAAGCAGGCCGCAGGCCATGCGAATGGTGGTGGTCTTCCCAGCGCCGTTGGGGCCAATCAGCCCGTAAATCTCCCCCTCGGGAATGGATACGTCCAGGTCCTGGACAGCCACCAGGTCGTCATACTCCTTGCGCAGCTTGGCCATCTCAATGACACCGGACAAGGGGCCTCCTGGATGCTTGGTACTTATCCTCTACGCAGCATCCTACGCGCTGGTTCCCTGCCCGGCAACGTCTTCTTCGGCAGGGCTGGCCGGTTTTACGGAATCGCTGACCCACTGGAGGTAGTTGCGCGAGCCGTCGATGATGGGCAGGCAGATGATTTCCGGCGTGTGATAGCTGTGCATCTTGGAAATCGCCGCCTTGATTTCAGGAAATAGTTCGCGGGTGCTCTTGATGAGGAGCTGGTACTCCCGGCTGTCCGCGATCTTCCCCTCCCAACGATAGATGGACTCAATCGGTTGGGTAATGTTGACGCAAGCGGCGAGCTTTGCTTCCACCAGGTGCCGCGCAATCTTCCGGCACTCTCGCTTGCTCGCAGCCGTTACCATGATTACCACTTTGTCGGTCACGGGTCCTCCTTGCGGCGGGACTTTGCCCCAATGCTAATCGTCACGGAGAGGGTTCGCGGTTCGACCCTACCCAAACCGCCGCTGGCTTGCACAAGACTTACCGCAGAAGATACAATGACGACAGTGATGATAGCTCAATCGCCTGGTGGCGGCAGCCAAGACGTTCGTCTATAAACCATGAAGGATCTCGAGTTCGACAAGGCGGCATTATATCGCAATGGCGTTCTGATCCTTTTGTTGGTCTCCGTCGCCATGATCGTGCATGAAATTTTTGGCCAGAACGGCTACCTGGCCCTGCGACGGCAGCAAAAAGAGCTTCAGACACTTGAGCAACGAATTCAACAGCTCAAGCAGGAAAACGAGCAGTTGGATAAGCAGATTAAATCCTTGAAATCAGACCCCTCGGCGATTGAGCGCCTGGCCCGCGAGCAAATGCACCTCGTCAAACCCGGCGAAAAGGTTTACACGCTACCCGATAAGCCCCAAGCAAATCCGCCGCCCCCCACGGGCAAGGAAACTTCTCCCGGACCGTAGCGCCGTATAACACTGGTTGTAGGGGTACGGCTTGCCGTACCCTCTTCATCTTTATCGCGCGATCGAGCCAAGAGGGTACGGCAAGCCGTACCCCTACAAGCAGGCAGAGCAGCGAGTTACGCGAAGATTTATGAACCCTCGCCCCTAGTTTCAAATCGTAGTTCAAGATCGATGCCAGAACCGCAAAGCGTTCTTATGCGCCCGGGGAAGAAAGCCCGGCGGCCCGCCTAGGCCGGGGTTGCGACTTTCTGTAAAATCTGATAATCTGATTCCATGCCCAAGAGGACGATCAGTGTGACCGAAGCCGCGCGTAATTTTGCTGAGTGCGTCAATCGTGCCCACTACCAAAACGTGACCTTTGTCCTGCTCAAGAACGGCTCGCCTTTCGCCCGACTTGCTCCGGAGAGAGAGAGAGTCTGCCTGGGGCGCGATCTGGCGGAGGTGCTGGCCGAATCCCGATTATCTGCCGACGAGGCCAGAGCGTGGCGTCGTGACCTGCGTCGCGCCCGCAAGACACTCAAACCGCCTGCTCACAAATGGCAATAATCCTAGATGCCGACGTCGTAATTCGTGGTGAAAAAGGCGTTCTTGACTTGCAAGCCTGGGTCGCTTCCCACCCCAACGAAGAGTTTGAAATAGCCGCCATCACGGTAGCTGAGTTGTGGCACGGCGTGGAGCGGGCAACGGGACAGCACCGGGCCAAACGCCAGCAATATCTTCAAACCCTGGTCGCTTCATTGCCCGTCATCCCCTATACGGAGCAGACAGCCTACGAACATGCGCGTATTTGGACGGAGCTGGAATCGTCCGGCAAAGCGATGGGATTTTACGACCTCATCGTGGCAGCGACAGCTCTGGAGCGTGGTAGCGCGGTGGCAACGTTCAACAAGCGGCATTTCGCCCAAGTCAAGGGATTGACCATAATAGAACCAAGGTAGGGGCGGTTCCAGGGAATAGGGAATAGAAGAATTCATCCCTTGCGTTGGATCCAGGATCCAGTAACTCGCCCACTCTTGATAATCGCCTTCTTGGCTGTTTCACTGGGGTCCTCCGCAGCGCTACAGACAAAGCGCAGCCAACACGTTCCCTAATCCCTGTTCCCTATTCCCTAACCTGTTCCCTGTTCCCTATTCCCTACTTCCCCACCACGCCTTGCAATGGACTGGACGCCGTGGCGTAAAGCTTTTTCGCCATGCGGCCGGCGAGGAACGCCTGGCGGCCGGCCAGCACCGCATTCTTCATGGCGTGGGCCATCAGCACGGAGTCCTGCGCGCCGGCAATGCCGGTGTTCATCAGCACGGCGTCCGCGCCCAGTTCCATGGCGACGGCGGCGTCGGAGGCGGTACCCACACCGGCATCGATAATCAAGGGAACCTGGGTAATCATTTCCCGCAGAATACGCATGTTGGCAGGATTCTGGATGCCCATTCCGGAACCAATGGGGGCGCCCAGCGGCATGACCACCGCCGCGCCCGCATCGATCAGTCGCCGAGCGACGATCAGGTCGTCGTTGGTGTAGGGCATCACCACAAAACCCTCCTTGGCAAGGACCTCGGTGGCTTTGACCAGCTCAAAGTTGTCAGGGAAGAGGGTCTTTTCATCGCCAATTACTTCCAGCTTGATCCAATGGGAGAGGCCAACTTCCCGCGCCAGGCGCGCGGTGCGGATCGCATCATCGGCGGAGTAGCAGCCGGCCGTGTTAGGAAGGATGAAGAATTTCTTGCGGTCGATAAAGTCGAGCATCGATTCCTTGCTGCGGTCGGTCAGGTTCACGCGGCGCACGGCAACGGTGACGATTTCCGCGCCGGAAGCCTCATGCGCGCGCGCCATCTCCTGAAAGCTGCGATACTTTCCCGTGCCCACAATCAGGCGCGAGTGAAATTCCCTTCCCGCAATCCGCAGGATGTCGTTTTCCATTTTATTCACCTCGTTCTCGATTCTAGTCGGCGGTCGCGGAAATTGCAAAGGGCAGGGGTTGGGGGCTGGGGGTTGGGGGTTAGGGATTAGGAGCTGGGGGCTAGGTACTGGGGGCTGGGGCTATTACATCGCACACATTTTTTTTATATTGCCAACGGACGCCACCTCGCGAACAAGTTGAATACCTAGCCCTCTCCCGTGGGGCGAGGGTGGAAAGCTGATTGCTGATGGTGGATTAATCCAGTCCGAACAGGGGGCGACGAGCCCGCTTGAATGTGAACCGCGTGGGGTTGACGGCGGTCAACCCCGGGGTGTCGACCGCAATGATTTGAGCGGCAATAGGCTCATAGGCCGCGCGCGGCGCAATGGCTCCTTTGGCCACCAGAATCTTCTGCCGTTCGGGGTAGACTCCAACGCTGATGATCTGCTGGAGGCTGTCGGGCGACGAACGAGAGGTGGTCAGCACCAGGAGATTGGCTAGATCCAGAGTCGAGCCCTCTGCTTCAATGACCGCAGTGAGCCCCTGATTGTGATAGCGCTCTCCTCCGTGCCGGACCTCGGTCTCGATATAGGTACCTACGTGCAGGGACCTTACCAGCCCCCGAACGCGCGTCGGGACACCGTGCATTTGGTCCGTCTTTCCACCTACCAGAAAATCAAACGGCTTCCCCACCCCGGCTTGCATCGCAGCGCTAACCGCCTGGGGGTCAGCGATGACGACGACCCAACCTTGCGCTCTCTGGCGCAATAGCTCCTGTAATAGGAAGGTGCTGTCGCCGGCGGAACCCCCGCCAATGTTGTCTCCCAGATCCATCAGGGCGACGGGAAACTTGTCGCTCGACATAGCCAGTCTCACTGCTGCCGCGGCATCGGGCAGGTTAAGGACAAGCTTGTCCCGTGTCGCCCACAGCATGTCCGAAAGCCGCTGTGCCTGCTGTCGAGCCAAGGCTGGATCGTTGTTTGTAACCACGACCACGCTCGGCCCGACTTGCGGCACATCCCCCCACTGGTAACCTCCCGCCACGCTCACCGCCAGGATCTTAGGATTCTGCTCCAGCCGTCGACTTTCTTCGACAATGGGAAGCAGCGGCGGCTGTTTCGTATACTGGAACACGAGGTTGTAGAGCATGGGAGGTTTCTCGACCGCCTGCACCGGCTTAACCTTCCCTTGCACTATCTCCGCCATGATCCGGGCCGCCTGGATGCCACACTGCTTGGTGTCAATGTGGGGACATTCTTTATAGGTGAGCAGGGCATTGGATAGCTGCACGATTTCGGGAGTGATATTGGCGTGAAAATCGTGGGTGACAACGATCGGAATCTTGTTCCCCAAGGCCGTTCGCACCCTGCGTACCAGCTCCGCATCGCCGCTGGAATAGCTCTCGACGACCATCGCACCGTGCAGTGCCAGCAGCACGCCGTCGAGCTGGGGTACCGCCTGGAGCTGGCGGATCATCTCGGCCGTTATGGTATTAAAGGCCTCGTCAGTCACTAGCCCCTTAGGATCTGCCGAAACCACCACGGTGGGGTACAAGTCGAGACCAAAGCGGCGGGCGCCTTCGATATATCCGCTCAGCTCGGTGCTGGCGAGGGAGTTTTTGCGGAAGAATTCCTCGCGAGAAGTCCGCAAGGGCCATCCGAAATCGGCCAGCCCGGTCTTCGCCGGGTTGAAAGTATTCGTTTCGTGCATCATGCCGGCCACGGCGATGTGTGGCTGAGGTGGCGGAGCACCCACGAGACCGGCATCGAAGAGAAGAACCAGGAATGCCGTGATGCAAATCGTGGATCGTACCCTTACGGCAATAGCCAGCATGATTCCGGAATTTCCATTATGGATTTTCTGCCCCGCCGATAGAATACACTTGACCACCGCGGAACGCAATTGTCCGTGGCGTTGGATAGTGGCGGAAATTATGTTGCTGGCGACAATTTGGAATTATTCCTTGGTAGACTCATCGCTTGAGTTCCGTGAGAAGTTAGTTTTCGGGAGGCAGGCGATCTAGAAGCTTGGCAGCCTCTTGCTTCTCGGCATCAAATGCTAGTTTAGGGCACATGTTTATAAGGTGGTGGTCAGCCGTACCGCAGAGAACAACAAGATCATCGCCAGAAGGCTCAGAAGGCTTTAGGTGTACGGGCGCTTCCGGGTGAATTGGACATATCGGGCTCAATATCTGTTCGTCCTGCAACTTTACATAAGCCCAAGTAAAATAATAAAGTTTTGCCTTATTCACCGTTTTAGTCTCCGCAGTCTCGTTGATTTTGGTAGAATTTCTTTCGCTTAACTTTTTCAACTTTTTCACCCGATCCTCTCCAGCTAACTCCTTCACCCAATCCTCTTCAGCTAACTTTTTCAACCAATCCGCATCGCTAATCAGCTTTTCTACCTCGGCATCAGATTTTCCTTGCTCTCTTAACAAATCGGCCCAGGTTGCTCTTAGGTCTGACTTTATTTCGGGAATGCTTGATTTGTGGGGAGGGCCTGAGCATTCGGGGCACTCAGTAGCTAATCCAGGCTTGCCCGGCAGGAGCACAAACTCTGCTCCACATTCTGTGCATGTCCTCTTACCGACACTCATTTTGACCTCTGGGGGGCGCTGGTATTGCAGGTTCTTCGTCAGGCTGGTAGGATTACGAAAATACAAGCCCCGGTTCCAGCCGGGGCCGTTCGCTAACTCTTTGGGCAGACCATCCAAGGATAGGTGGAGGATTGCCCAAATGCAACACCCGCGAAAGAAAATAACTACGCTTTCAACCGCTGAATCATGTGGTCAACTTGCGCGGACAATTGAGCTTTTAGCGGAGAGATGGTAGCGCAGAATCTGTGCATTTCAGACTCTGCGGTTCTTTATCGGATAAACATCCAACTGTTGTTAATGCCTGATTGGTGGGCTGGACACTGGAATCTTGGAAAAGCGGGGTAGCGCGGAGGTAGCGTAGTTCCGCTTCCTCCGCGGTTGTCAACACGGGAACAACGTTCTCGGACATTCATATATCGGTTAATGCCCAAGGGAAAAGCCGCAGACGAAGCCAAGCGGCGGCTACGTCTGCGCTTGACAGACTAAGGGGACGGGTACGCGTGTCCCTGTATTCCACGCTGGGTCTATGGGGCGGGCACCGGAGGCGGATTCGCTGCACAAATCAGAACCTGAGCTTGCTGCGGATGATATTATAGCGAACATGAGCAATTTGGAATTGAGTGACGAACAGGTCATTTCACTGGTGCGGGGGTTGCCAGCCGAACGCAAGCGGGCGGCCCTGCTGGCGCTTGCCCAGGAAGCACAAGCGGGCCGGGAGGATCGGCTGCGCTGGGCCGAGGCGCAACTGCGACGGGCGTCCGCCCAACGTGGCCTCGATTGGGACCGCTTGTCGGAAGATGAACGCGAGTCCTTCGTCGACGCCTTACTGCACGAGAAATAGCCTTGCCGCTTACTGCCGTTTTCGACACCCACGTCCTGTTTTCCGCGACGGGCTGGCGGGGAAATCCCTTTCACTGCGTCGCGCGGGCGCGCGCCGGCCGGTTCCCGGTCTTCACTTGCCCGGAATAGGTGGAGGAACTGGCGGAGAAGTTGGGAACCCGCCTCCATTTCTCTGCGGACCAAGTCGCGGAAACGCTGGCTGACTATCTGGGCTTTCTGCAGGTGATTCAGATTCCCAAGGCGTTGACGGCGGTCTGCCGCGACCCCGAAGATAACATGGTCCTCGAATGCGCTCTGGAGGGCCATGCGCAATACATCGTCAGCGGAGATAAGGACCTGCTGGAGCTGAAAGAGTTTCGCGGCATCCGGATCATCCACGCCGCCGAATTCTTGACTCTTCTCGCAACTTGACGGATTGGCGGAACCTTCTTTTCCTACCGCGACCGCTACCCTGCTTCGCGGCGAAAACGATCAGCGGGTAGCGTACAGGTGCGCGTGTTGTGCGTTCCCGTGTGGCTCTTCCCCGCGTGCTCACGCGAGCCAGCGGGGTAGCGCGGAGGTGGGCGCATTTCAGCCCTCCTCCGCGGCTCTTAACACGATGGGCGTTTACACGTTTACTGATGCGAATAAACTAAAAGCTGGTAGCGCAGAGTCTGTGCATTTCAGACTCTGCGGTTCTTTATCGGATAAACATCCAATTGTTGTTAATGCCTGATTGGTGGGCTTGACACTGCAATCGTGGAAAAGCCGCAGAGTCTCTAGAAAGCGAGACTCTGCGCCACCGGCTGGAACATCCGGACGAGTTGGTGCGCGAAGTCGTGGAGGCGGTCCGGGCGTTAGTCGAGAGAGCGAGCAAGTAACCCCTCACGCCCACGACAAGCAGAACGTGGGGCCCCCGTCTCGCCCCGGCTGGCAAAAGCGCCGGCGGCGAGCCACCCTCTCCCCGCGGAGAGGGAGATGGTTCTGCGGGCGTGTGAGCGCCCCGCGATATTTCCAACCTTCTCCGAGGGGAGAAGGTGGACCGCGACGGGCGTCCTCATCAGCCGTCGCGGGCCGGATGAGGGGTTCCTTCCGCGCCCTCCATGACCAGTTGCCTGCCACACACAACCGCGGGTAGGCCGTTACACGGCCATGTGGATGGCCTGGGCAAGGGAAGCTGGGGAGCACGAACGGGACGCTGACCGAGAAGGCAGGGAAGTGACCCCTCACCCCCACGACAAGCAGAACGTGGGGCCCCCGTCTCGCCCCGGCTGGCAAAAGCGCCGGCGGCGAGCCACCCTCTCCCCGCGGAGAGGGAGATGGTTCTGCGGGCGTGTGAGCGTCCCGCGATATTTCCAACCTTCTCCGAGGGGAGAAGGTGGACCGCGAGGGGCGTACTCATCAGCCGTCGCGGGCCGGATGAGGGGTTACTTCCGCGCCCTCCATGCCCAATGGCCTGCCACACACACTGCTTAACCCATCGGCTGAAGCGCCGCGAACCTGTGACAGCAGGGGTATAATCGCGTTGTGCGTATCCCCACCGCGCGAGTTCGCGAATTGCGGGCGAGCCCAACGGAGGCGGAAAAGGCGGCGTGGAAGCTGCTGCGCGACCGTCGGCTGGGCGCGAAGTTTCGCCGGCAGTTCCGCATGGAAAAAGGTGTCCTCGATTTTTACTGCTTCGAACATCGACTGGCCATTGAGCTCGATGGCGGCGTTCACTCGCAGATCGATCAGATGCGCAAAGATGCCGTCAAAGAGGACTATTTGCGGACGCTGGGCATCCGTCTGTTGCGGATTCCGAATGCGATGGTGCTGGAACACCCGGACGAGTTCGTGCGCGAAGTGGTGGAGGCGATCCGGGTGTTAGTCGAGAATGCG
>Ga0326727_10002666_pt1 | contig 59851 bp, 50 predicted proteins | sample MB2enrmetagenome_FD_207643 | JGI IMG/M metagenome (GOLD analysis project Ga0326727, IMG submission 207643) | Lab enriched peat soil microbial communities from McLean, Ithaca, NY, United States - MB29MY | ecosystem: Environmental > Terrestrial > Soil > Wetlands > Peat | place: USA: New York... | reverse complement strand
GCGAGATAGGCGGCCATCACTTTGAGCGCCACGGTCTGATCGAACTGCCCGTCGGCGCGCCGCGCCAGGTAGACCGCGCCCATGCCGCCGCGGCCCAGCAGCCGCTCCGTGCGGTAAGGACCGAAGCGTTGCCCCGGCGCGGGCGGCGCGGCCGCGGGACGGTCCGCGGCAGCCTCGCTCAGCTCGCGGTTCCTGCGATCCGCGGCGACGAGCGAGCGGACCTCGTCGCGCATCTCCGGATCGAGCCCGGTTTGCGCAGCCAGCCACGCTTCCCGTCCGGCTTCGGGTTGTTGCAGCGCGGAATTGAACAGTTCTTCGACGCGCTGCCAGAACGAATCCATGTGAATGCCCTCCAGCCCGGGAACCCTACTTCTCGGGCCGCAGCTCGCGGCAAAGCCAGGCGCAAGCCAATCTCATCTCGCGGTCCACGGTGGCCTTGGACAGGTTGAGTATCCCGGCGGTCTCCTCGGCCGTGCAACTCAGGTAGACGCGCAATTCCAGAATCCTGGCTTTGCGCGGATCGATCTCCTCCAGCCGCGACAACGCCCGGTCCAGATCGAAGGCGTCTTCTTCCCGCGCCCCCAGCCAGCGGAGTTCCTCGGTGCGCGGAAGCGCCAGATCCGCCCGGCGCTTGTCGCGCAGGCGCGCCTTGGCGTAGTCGGTGAGAATCCAGCGCATGGCCTTGGCGCAAAAACTATAGAAATGCTCGCGGTCTTTCCAGTCCGCCAGTTTCGCGCCCTCAAGCCGCAGATACAGTTCGCCGACCAGCGCGGTGGGCTGGAGCGTGTGATCGGGCCGCTCACGGCGCATGCGCGCGCCGGCCATAAGCCGCAGGCGGTCGTAGGCCAGGGGCAGTAAGTCGCGAAACGCCTGGTCGCGCCCTTTGCTCCACTGGCGCAATAGCTGGGTGATGTCGCCATCGGCGGCGGCCCCGGCTTCCATGCCTTCCTCCACTTCGGTTAGTTAGTAGAGCAATCATCATAGCAAGTCCTAGTGACGAATTCTTAAGTGGGGCGGTCGCCCTCGTCCGCAGCCGGCCCCCTGGCCGGCTTTTCAGGCCCGAAGCAACTCATGCTTCGAGAAGAGCGCGGGTCCAGGGGAACCCGCACGGACCGAGGGTCCGCCCCACGGCGGCGGCTACACCGGGCGCCTCCGAACGCCTCGGCGCAGCAGGAATGCTCCCGCGACGGCCAGCAATCCGGCCAGCAGGAACAGGGCAAACTGGGATAGCGTGGGCACGGAGATCGGCGTGGGGGAACCGTCGAGCTCGTAGACCTGCGACGTCGCAGAGAATGAGCAAAGTCTTCGTCATATGTACCCTTCGCATACGAAGCGACGCCGCACGGAAAAATGCCTCAAGGCGCCGGAAAAAAGTTGGCGCCCGGCTGCCCCTCATTGCGCCGGAACGGTGGCCGAGCCGCCCGTCCGGCCGCGGGCTGCGCCACGCGGATGCGGCGGTTGCCATTGCCGGCAAGACATCGGCCCGCATCCCTCACTGGACCGCCAGGTACAGCGTCTGCGTCCCCGCCGTCCCACCTACCTGAAACGTCACCGGCGCCGCATTGTTCGCCGCGATCGACGGCACCACCACGTTGAACTGATACAGCCCCACGTAATTCGGCGCGAGCCCCGCGTACAGCACCGTGGCCGGCGCGCCGCCAATGGAAATGCCGAACGACGGCAGCGCATTCTGCTGCTGCGCGATCTGCCCTTCCGGAATCGACGGGTTCACCGGACCGAATCCCACCCCGTAGAGGACGATCACGTCTCCCGGATTGGCCGGCGCGGAGGTCGCGCCGGCAATGGCCCCCGCCGGCGCCACATAATTGCTCCCATCGATTGCCACGGCGTACTGCAACCCGTTGACCTTGAAACTCGCCGGCGCCAGCAATCCGGGATCGACGGCCTGGATCGTCAGATTGTAGGGCGCGCTCTTGTTACCACCGGCGCTCACCACCAGTGGCTGCGTTCCAGCCGCGACATTCGGCACCTGTACGTTCACCTGTGTGGGGCTGATGTAGTCTACGAACGCCAATTGGCCGCCGATGGTCACCGAAGTTCCATCCAGCACGATGGGCGCATCTACGCCGGTGAAGTCGCTCGCCTGCCAGGACCGCGAATCGGATGCCAGGTTGGTTCCATAAATCTCGATCCAGGAGCCGGGCGCGGCGGACGCGAATTCTCCGAACGCGCTCGCGCTCACTACGCCGCCACTGGCGACCGCCGGTGTGCCGGAGTTGGCTTGACCGAGATTTGTCAGGTTGAACGCCGCGGGCGCACCGGCTCCCGAGGCGCTCGCCGTAATGGTATAGCTGCCTGTAACCGCGTTGGCCGTGAAAAAAGGCGCCACAGCGACACCCGAACTGTCGGTGGCAACCGTCGCCGACGACGAGAAAGTGCCTCCGGCGCCCGTCGCCGGAGCGGCGAAAGTTACCTCCGCGTTCGCCACGGGAATCCCGCTCGCAGTGGTCACCGTGGCCTGCAAAGCCGCGGCAAATGGCGTATTGATCGTTGCGCTCTGCCCTGAGCCGTGGCTGGCGGCGATGACGATGGGCGGCGCGCCAGCGAACAGGGGAGCGGAGGAGAGCGAGACGGCGCCATTGCCATTGGTGATCGTGATCATCGCGACACCGGGAGCGGCCGCCGACGGAACTTGAAACGCCAACTGCGGCGGCGATGCGACGACATACACCAGAGGCGCGGGCCAATCGACGTTCGCGCCGTCGGTGACCAGCACGGAGGCTCCGGAATCGAAGGCAACGGAGCCAGTGGCCACCGCGATCGTACCGGGTGTGAGCGTGGGTGCGTAGCTGGGCGCGGCGACATATGCGGCGTTCTGGGTCCCGGCCTTCCACGCCGGCTTAGTGTGGTCATAAGCGCCGATATCCGGGGCGGATCCCGAATAGCCGTTGGTATAGGGCGGGATCGCCAACCCGGCGGCGATGGCCGGCGAGGTGGGCTGCAACTGGAAGTTGTAAGTCGCCGGATCGATGAATTGGGGGTTGGTGGGTGGGAGGATATTGTTCGTCGCAGTGGCCAAGGAAAAATACGATACGGCAGGCGTGAAAATGTCGTTTTGTATCCGGGTGCCAGAAACCTGCGAGCCCATGTTCAAGCCGAGGATGTTGCCAACAAAGGTGTTGTTGTAGATTTGATGGGGCCCTCCGCTAGTCAGTTGAAGCGCGTGGTCGACGTTCCAAACTACATTATGGTGGACGACGAAATTGCTGGTGTTGTCGTCAAGGTAAATGCCGGATCCGGGGAATCCCTGCGGTCCCGAATGGTTATCGTGGCAGACGTTGTAGGCGATCTCCGTTCCCATCCCGTCCGTCGTCCAGGTGTATGTACACCCCAAGTCGCTTGTCTGCAGGCCGATGTCGTAAATCTCGTTATGGAGGATGCGTCCCGTTCCAAACTGCTGCGAATGGTAAATCCCAAACCTGGCGGAATTGTAAATGGTGTTGTATGCGATGAGGTGCCGGTTTTGCTGCGACACGCCATCGTCGCTAACTCCCGTGAAGATTGGCGATGCGTAGGTTGGACGGTAGTCGGTATCGCGGATAACGTTGTTGAAGGCGCGCTGCCCTGTCCCTTCCAGGAAGACACCTGTGCCGGAGCTGAACGCTATCGTACTGTTCCGCAGAACGTTATTAGTTCCGCTCAGCAGAATTCCAGCGTCGCCGCCCGTGTAATACGAGCCCTGATTTAACGGAAGAGGAACATGCGCGATGTACTGGCACTGCAGACCGTCCAGAACCAGGTACTGGCTCTGGGGACTGGATCTGATGGTCGCCGCGAAGAGAGTAATTCCTTGAATTGTGATGAACGAAAGGCCGCTGAGATTGAAGGCGAGCGTCCGGTGCTTGGCTTCCACGGTATGCTGAGCGGGGTTGTCGCCCAACGGGGTCCAGAAAAACAGGTTCGCTGTGCCGCTATCGCGGAACCACTCGCCGGGTGCATCCAGCTCGCTGAGCTTTCCCGTCAGGAAATAAGCGTTGTTGGCGCTGGGCACCAGCGAGTCACTCTGATTGCTGAAGGTGAAGGTAAGCTGTTGGGGTACCGAGGAGTCGGTAATCGTCCCGGACTGCCAGATCCAGCATGAGCCCAGACAGATATTCAGAGTGGCGCCATTCCAATAGCCAGAGGGCTTTGAAGGCAGATTCACGTCGGTGATGGTCCCCGTCCAAAGGCCCGTTCCGCCGTTGACGTATGAGCCTCCGGTGGTCTGGGCGGCTGTGGGGTGCGAAATATCCAGCGTGGTATTTGGCCACTGCGCCTCGATCATCATCTGGCCGTCGAGGAACACCTGGTTGGCGCCGGCGCCAAGATCCCACGACATCGGCGCCTTGTAAATAGTGCCGCTGGACAAAGTCCACGAACTCGCCGGAATCGCGTCGGCACCGCTGACGGTCACCGATTCGCCGTTGTAGGGCATAAACGTGATCGGCGCGTACTGGGTCCCGGAGTTCGCCGGCGTCACGGTCTCCCGGTAGGTTCCGGCGCGAATGAAGGCCGTGTCTCCGGCCACCATGACCGAAGCGGCTTTCTGAATAGTCAGGAACGGTTGGCTGAGGGTTCCAGGGAAACTGTCGGAGCCGCTGGGGGAGACATAGTAGTCGGCCGCCAGGGCTGGGGACGGCCCCAATAAGCCCACAAGCCAAGCGAGCCCCAACAGCGAGGCGGCGGATAGAATGCGCCGGAACAGATGGGTGACGATGGTTCCGGCTTGTGTCCGGCCGAAGGGGGCTTGTCCGCGGAGCGGCGTGGCAAGCGGCGTGAGAGAGTTTCGGAAGCTTCTGGTCGTCATAGTGCATCCTTCATAGAACGAAGCGACGCCCGAAGGAAAACCGACTCACGGCGCCGGAAAAAAGTTGGCGCCCGGCGGCGCCCCTCATTGCACCGGAATGGTGGCCGAGCCGCCCGTGCGGCCGCCCTGAGACGGCACCAGCGGCGCCTGCTGCGGCGGCGCGATCCGCGCCGGCAGCGTGGCGTTTACCCGATACAGCCCGGTGAATCCCGAGGCCGGACGCGCAATTCCAGATGGCGCAACAACGAGGTGATGTCCCCTTCGGCGGCAGGCCCGGCTTCCTTCGCGCGGCTGCCGTCGGTCGCACTGGTCTGGCCAGGAGCACTTCCGGGGGCGCGTGCCAGCCGCCTCCCAGCGGCGTGAACAAGGGGAACCGGGCAACCCGCTGGAAGCGGTCGAGATTCGCCGCACTCGTCGCAGCCGGCGGCGCGTACTGAAACAGCAGGGCCCGCGGCTCACGGCTCCGGTCCGCCGGCTTCCGGCCTTACCCCGCAACCCGCAAGGGATTGACGATTTTCAGCCCCGCGAAGTCCCTCTCGTTATCGGTGACCACGACGCAATCGTTCGCCTCGGCGATTGCCGCGACGATCATGTCGAGCGGGTTCCGTGGCCGGCCAGCCGCCGTGCCGCCGGTCATCAGCCGCGCCCAGACGAGGGCGGCCTTTTCGTCGAAGGGCAGCACACGGCCGGCGAACAGAGCTTGCGGACCCTCGGGACCGGAGAACCAGCGCTCCAGTTCCTTGCGCTTCGCTCCGGCGGGCTGCGCCAGTATCCCGCGCCGGATTTCGGCCACGGTCAGAGAGGATATGAACATATCCTCATCGGCCTGTTCGGCCATCCACGCCGCCAAGGCTTCCGATGGTTTGGGCTTGGTGACGTTGCTGATGATCTTGGTATCGAGAAGATACCGGCTCACAAATCGACCTTGCGCGCAGCCGCCGCCGGGCGGCGGAGATTCAGGCCGGCGCCCACTAGAGGCGACCGGCGCAGGGCAGTGAGGATACCGCCCTTCTTCGGCTGTTCCCCTGCGAGGGTGCGGCACACCGTGGCACGAATCCGCACCGAATCGGCCGCGCCATCGGCGAGCCGCCTGGCCAGCGACCGGATCAACTCGCGATCGGTGTCCAGCCCGAGAACCTCGAACCGCGCCATCCCGCGCTGGCTGAGGCGCTTCCGGTAGTTTTCCAGCGCGCGCTTCTGCGGTGTGACGCTCATGCCGGGCTCCTCTCTATATCCAGCAATATATCCAGATCATAGCACGAGTGGCGCACCCGCTCTCCGGCGCCGCCGCCTTACGCCGGATTCCCCGCCACGCCGCAGCACTTCTTGAACTTCTTCCCGCTGCGGCACGGACAATAGTCGTTGCCGCTGATTCTCGGCGGCGCCTTGGGCTTGGCGGCGGTTATCGGCGTGTCGCTCAGCCTGTTGAGGAGCCATTCGACATCCGAAATATCCTCGGGTTCGTCCTCTTCAACGCCCGCGATCACCTGCCAACCGTGTTCGTTGCAAAGATCGACGATGAGTTGCGCTCTTTCAGCGGAGTTTACGCGGACCACGGCGGGCCGCTTGTGAGTTCCCAACTTTGCCACTTTTCCCCCGTGCGATCTGCTCAGTGCAAAAACGCAAATTCTCCGCGGCCAACGGGTCGCCTGGATCCATCGAGACGGCTCGCTCCAGGGTCTCCTTGGCCTGCATAAGGCGGCCCGCCAGAAAGAGAGTCCAGCCGAGGTCGTTCACCAACTTTTGATTGCCCGGTTCCAACTCCACTGCCCGCCGACCGGCGGACACTGCCTCTTCATGCAGACCTGCCTTACTGGCGCAATAGCCGAGCCCTTGAAACAGCGTGGCAACGTCCGGGTACCTCTTCACCGCCGCCCGGTATATCGCTGTTCCGTCTTCGTACGCCCCGATCCTGGTGAGAAACGTACCGGCCTCGTCGATGATCTCACAGATGTCCTTCGTGTTCTTCGGCAAGGACAAAAGCGACTGGAACAACTTCCGTCCCTCAGCGATTCTCCCGGTTTGATACTCGACGGAACCCATGCTGAGAATAGCCGGCGCGTAGGTTGGCATCGCCTCAAACGAGCGTTTCAGCGAGGCGATGGAGCCCTCGCTATCGCCCAACCCATCTCGAAAGATGCTGTCCGCGTATGCCGCTTCGGCGTAGAACCGGCGTTCGCTCAGCGAGGCCTTTTGCTTGGACGATTCCGCCGTTCTTCGCTTTACAGGCAGGCGCTCACCCCCCGCTCACACCCGGTGTTCTTCTCTCACGATCCTGCGCGCCCCGCCGTGCCAACTGGGGCGCCAGTCCTTGGGCGGGACGATGGCATCCAGGCGATCGAGCTGATCGATGGCCTTGAGGCGGTTGAAGATGAGCTGCCAGGCGCACGGGCGGCCGTCGTCCACTTCGCACTGCTCTTCGGTCGACCCGCCGCACGGGCCGTTCAGCAGGCGCTTGGCGCAGCGCGTCACCGGGCAGATGCCGCCGAACTGCGCCAGCATGCAGTCGCCGCAGCCCAGGCACTTCTCCGTCCAGACCGCCTGCTCCTCCAGAATCCCCAGAAACTGGGTGTTCAACGCGGGGTAGACCGGCTTGGAAGGGAAGCGCTCGGCGATGGCCTGCACGCCCGCGCCGCAGCCGAAGGATACGATGGCCTCGACTTTGGCCGCCGGCTCCGCCAGGTCCTTGATGAACTCGTTCTCGCACTGCCGCTCAATGGTGATCTGGGTGAGTTCCAGCGGCTTGCGCTCCATTTTGCGCGCCATGCGGACGCCGTAGCCGGCGATGCCCACCTCGCGTTCGCCTCCGGCCAGGCACACCGTGACGCAGGTGCCGCAGCCCACAAACAGGACCTTGCTGTGGGGCGCGATCAGGTTCTTCAGTTCGGTAATGGACTTGGGGGAAGCGACGATCATGGCTCACCTGCACTTTCTCTCTGGATGGACGGTTTCAGCGGACTGGGGCCGAGCGCGCGGACGGTCTCGACGATTCCCTCGACGTGCTCGACGAAGCTGGGCGCCATGGCGGCCGAAAAGTTCACCATCTTCAGCCGCTCAGCGCCGACGCCGATTTCCTCGAGGATCTCGCGAATGCGGCCGGTGTGCTTGCGTGCCCGGAGATTGCCTTCCAGGAAGTGGCAGCCGCCCTCCAGGCATCCGGCCACCAACACCCCGTCGATGCCCTTCTCGAAGGCATCCAGGATGTGTTCCATTTCGATCTTGCCGGTGCACGGCGTGTGAATAATGCGCACGTTGGCGGAATACTGCATGCGCTTGGAGCCCGCCAGGTCGGCCGCCGCATAGGCGCAGTAGTTGCAGCAAAAGGCGAGGATGCGCGGCTCCCATCGCCCGGCGGGCGCGGGGCTCGCGATTTCTTCCGGTTGCGTTTGAATCATGGGTTCACTCCGGCGACGAGCAACTCGTCGAGCATGGCCACCAGGGCGCGGTCTTCCTGGTGCTGGAGGGTGATGGTCCTGGCCGGGCAGGCGGCCGCGCAGGTTCCGCAGCCCATGCACTTGGCGCCCTGAATCTCGGCCTTCTTTAGCTCGTTGATCATGGGCGCGCCGTACGGGCAGATGCCCACGCAGGTGGCGCAGGCCACGCAGTCCTCGGGGTTGACGCGGGCCACCTGGCCGGGAATCTCCAGGTGGGTCTTGGACAGGATGGTGGTTGCGCGGCCCGCGGCGGCCTGAGCCTGGGTGATGGTCTCGTCGATGAAGCGGGGAGAATGCGCCAGGCCGCAGAGGAACTCGCCCTCGTTTGAAAGATCCACCGGGCGGAGCTTGGGATGGGCTTCCAGGAAGAAGCCGTCGGCCGTCAGGGCGCTGCGCAACAGCATGGAGAGCGCCGGGTTGTCGGACGCCGGAGCGAGGCCGGTCGAAAGCGCCAGCAGATCGGGGCGCAGCACCAGGTCGCGGTTGCAGGAAATATCGTGGACCACCACCATCAGCCGGCCGCCTTCTTCGGAGACCACCGGGTCGCTTCCCTCGGCGTGGCGGACGAACAGCACGCCGGCCTCGCGGGCTTTTTGGAAATACAACTCGCGGAACCCGTAGGTGCGGATGTCGCGGCCCAGGACGGCCACCTTGGCGAGCGGCAGCTTGCGCTTGATCTCGAGCGCGTTCTTGACCGCTTCCGAGCAGCAGATCCGGCTGCAGTATGCGTGCTTGTCGTCGCGGCTTTCCACGCACTGGATCATGACCACGGTGGGATCCGGCCGGCCCGCCAGTTCCGGCGGCAGGTTGCCGCCCGCCAGCGCAGCCTGCAGCTTGGCCTGCGTGGTGACGTGCGGGTTCCTGCCGTGAAGGTACTTTTCGGTGGGCCGCTCGCGCCCACCGGAGGCGACGATTACCACGCCATGGCTGATGGGCTTTTCGCGCCCGGCCACATTCAGAACACTCTTGAAATTGCCCACGTGGCCGCCGATGGAGGCGGGCGTGGAGTTCAGATATACGTGGATCTTTTCGTGCGACTGCACCCGCTCGACGAGTTGTTTGAGATGGGCCTGGATGTCGGCGCCTTCGAGAGTGCTGTGGACGCCGCGGAGCAGGCCGCCAAGCTGCGGCTCTTTCTCCACCAGGTGCACCTCGAATCCCTGGTCGGCGATGCCCAGGGCCGCGGTCATGCCGGCCAGGCCGCCGCCCACGACCAGAGCCGATGCCGTCACCGGCAGCCGTCCGGTCGGAAGCGCTTTCAGGTGCCGCGCCCGGGCGACCGCCATGAAGGTCAGCTCCAGCGCCTTGGCGGTGGCCGCCTCGGGGTCGTCGCGGTGGACCCAGGAGCACTGGTCGCGGATGTTGGTCATGGCGAAAAGATACTGGTTCAACCCGCTCTCGCGGAGGGTCTCCTGGAAGAGCATTTCGTGGGTGCGCGGCGAGCAGGAGGACACCACCAGGCGGTTGAGCCGGTGCTTCAGGATCATGCTCCTGATGTGCTGCTGGTTGGTGTCCGAGCAGGTGTACAGGTTGGCTTCGGAGTGGCAGACATGCGGCATGGCGCCGGCTTTTTCGGCGATCTGATGAACGTCCACCACCGAAGCGATGTTGTGGCCGCAGTGGCAGATGAACACGCCCACGCGGGGGCTCTCGTCGGTAATGTCCCGCTCCCAGGGATATTCGTGGCGCTCGATCATGGCGCCGCGCGAGGCGGCCAGTTGGCCCATGGCGCAGGCGGCGGCGGCCGAAGCCTGGGCCACCGATTCGGGAATGTCCTTGGGTTCCTGAAACGCCCCGGCCACGTAGATGCCCGGCCGGGAAGTGGCTTCGGGAGCCAGCCGCCCGGTGCGGCTGAATCCGAATTCGTTCAGCTCCACGCCCAGCCGGCCGGCCATTTCCTGCATACCCGCGGAGGGCCGCAGCCCCACGCTGAGCACCACCAGGTCGAACTCCTGTTGCCGTTCGGCGCCGTCCTGGTCGAAGTAGCGGATGCGCGGCGCGCGGCTGCCGGGCATCTCCACGATGCGCGAGGGGATGGCGCGGATGAACTTCACGCCGTGCTCGTCGCGGGCGCGGTTGACGTAGCTGTCGAACTCCTTGCCGAACGCCCGCACGTCCATGCAGAAAATGGAGATCTCGAGTTTCCGCCCGTGGGCGTGCTCGAGCGCGACCATGGCCTCCTTGGTGGCGCTCATGCAGCAGATGGACGAGCAGTAGCCCGCGCCGCGGGCCGCATCGCGGCTGCCCACGCACTGGATGAACGCGATCTTCTCGACCGCGCCGCCGTCGGATGGCCGCCGGACCACGCCGCCGGTGGGGCCGGCCGCCGAGAGCATCCGCTCGAACTGGACGCTGGAAAGCACGTTGGCATAGCGCCCGTGGCCGAACTCGCCCCGGAGCGACGCCTGGAACTCCTCGAAGCCGGGCGTGAGAATCACCGCGCCCACGTCGAGAGAGCGTTCCACCACTCGCTGGTCGTGCCGGATGGCGCCCGCCGAACAGGCCCGCACGCACTCCATGCACTCGCTGCACAGGCCGCACGCCAGACACCGCCGGGCTTCGGCGACAGCCTGCTCCGCCGTGTAGCCGCGGTTGATTTCGGTGAAGCCGCGCTGCCGCGTGGCCAGGTCCACCAGCGCCATGGGAACGCGGTCCTGGCGCGCCGCGCCGGGCTTGGGATTGCGGGCCGGCGTGGCCTGCGCGGCCTCCGGCTGCGGCGTGGCCAACTGCGCGCCGCGAAGGAAAGCGTCGATGGCGTCGGCCGCGATGTGCCCCTGGCCCATGGCGTCGGCGATGGAGGACGGACCCAGCACGGCGTCTCCGCCGGCGAAAACGCCGGGAACGCTGGTCGCGAGGGTGGCCTTGTCGGCGGCGATCCGGCCGCTCTTGCCGGTGGCCACGCCCAAGCCGGTCGAGTCGATGGCCTGGCCGATGGCGGCGATGATGGTGTCGGCGGCGAGGATGGTGGTCTGCGATTCGTCGAAGCGCGGCTCGGTCTGGCGGGTCTGGCCGCTGCCCGGGATGCGCGGGTGGAAGGCGATGCCGGTGACCTTTCCGCCGCCGATCTCGATTCCGGCGGGTCCCAGATCGGGATGGAAGACCACGCCTTCTTCCAGGGCTTCGGCGAATTCCCAGGGATGGGCGGGCATTTCCGCGCGGTTGCGGCGATAGGCGATGCGCACCGATTGAACGCCCGGCAGCCGCAGCGCGCAGCGGGCCGCGTCCATGGCCACGTCGCCGCCGCCGATCACCACCACCTTCGGTCCGATGGCGGGCGGCTTCCCGTTGTTCACCTTGTAGAGGAAGTCCAGAGCCTCCAGAACGGCCGGCGCGTCCTCGCCGGGGATGCCCATCTTGCGGCCGAGCCACGCGCCCGGAGCCACGAAAACCGCGTCGAACCGGCCTGCCCAGGCATTCCCATCGGAGGGCCCCGCGGATTTCAGCAGGCTCTTGGGATCGGCCACGCGCGTGCCGGTTTTGGCTTCCACGCCCAGGTCGAGGATGTATTGAATCTCCTTGTCCAGGACATCCTCGGGCAGCCGGTAATCGGGGATGCCGTAGCGCAGCATGCCGCCCAGGCGCGGCTGCGCCTCGAATATGGTTACGCCGTAGCCTCGCAGGGCCAGGTCCGCGGCCACGGTCAAGCCCGCCGGGCCGCCGCCCAGCACGGCCACCTTGGGGTCCAGTTTGGCGGCGGGCGCCTTGGCAGCCGGGTACAGCGCCGGGTTGGAGTGGATGTAGTCGGCCACGAAGCGCTTCAGATCGCGGACGTTGACGGCCGTATCCACTTCGCGGCGGTTGCAGGAATCCTCGCAGGGGTGCTGGCAGACGCGCCCGCAGGCCGCCGGCAACGGGCAGCGCTGGCGGATCAGCTCGTAGGCTTCCTTGAACTTGCCGGCGGCCACCAGGGCCACGTATCCCTGGGCGTTCACGCCGGCCGGGCAGGCGGAGCGGCAGGGCGCGGTTCCGGCGGCCTTGGAAATGCCGAAAACGTTGGGAATGGCCTGCGGATACGGGCGGAAGATGGCCTTGCGCATCCCCAGGTTGCGGTCGAACTCGCTCGGCAGGCTGACCGGGCACGCCTCCGTGCAATCGCCGCAGGCGTTGCACTTTTGCATGTCCACATAGCGCGGGTTCTGGCGGATCTTGACTTTGAAATTGCCAGGCTCGCCCGAGATACCCTCCACATCCGCCAGCGTGATGATCTCGATGTTCCGGTTGCGGGCGCACTCCACCAGCTTGGGCGAGAGGATGCACATGGCGCAGTCGCCGGTGGGAAAAGTCTTGTCGAGCTGGGCCATCCGCCCGCCGATGGCGGCGGAGGAATCCAGAAGGTAGACCTTGAATCCGCTCCCGGCCAAATCGAGAGACGCTTGGATGCCGGTAACGCCGGCCCCGCAGACCAGCACCGCGCCGACGGCTTCGGACGCGTCAGGCGTATTCCCGTTGTTCCCTATCATAAGTTATGCCTCAGCGCCCGATTCCCCTGGCCTCGAGCAATGCCGCGGGTTCCACCACCAGGCTGCCTAATGACAGCTCATCCGCCGGGCAGCCCATTGCCAGGCCCAGCAACTGCGTGAAGTAAAACACCGGCAGGTTGTACCGGCGTCCGGATTTGGCTTCGATGTCTTTCTGCCGCATGTCCAGGTTCAGTTGGCACAGCGGGCAGGCGGTCGAGATGCAATCCGCCCCGGCGGCTTGCGCCATGGCCAGGATCTCGTTGCCGAGTCGCAGCACGATGCCCGGCTGGGTGATGGAGAAGCTGGCGCCGCAGCATTCGGTCTTGTGCGGCCACTCGACCGGAGTAGCTCCGGCGGTTTCCAGCAGCCGGTCCATCAGGGTGGGGTTCTCGGGGTCGTCGAAGCCGGTGATCTCGGGCGGGCGCGCCAGCAGGCATCCGTAGTAGCAGGCCACCTTGAGCCCGGCCAGCGGGCTGCGAATGGCCGCCCGGATGCGCTCCAGGCCGATATCGCGGACCAGGATTTCGAGCAGGTGCAGAACCGGCGTCCGGCCGTCGTAGTCGCGTCCCACCACCTGCGCGACCCTGGCGCGCAGGGCGGCGTCGGCGGCGATATGGCGATTGGCCGTCTTGAGCCGGCTGTAGCAGGCGGCGCAGGCCACGGCGACAGTTGCGCCGCCGGCGCCCGAGAGGCTCTTGGCGGGCAGGGCGTCGGCCAGCAGCGGGTCGGTTGAGTGAGCGGCCGTCGAGCCGCAACAGATCCAGTCCTTCAGCTCCGGCAGTTCGAGGCCCAGCCTGGCGGTCACGGCCAGCGTGGAACGATGAAAATCCCTGGCGGCGCCGTCCAGCGAGCAGCCCGGAAAAAAGGCATAGGTCACTTGGCGCCTCCCTCGGCGGCCCGGCCGAACATTGCCTTGCGCTCGTCCTTGCCGGCAACCTCCCGCGCCAGCAGCGGCAGCTTGCCCTTGGAAAGCATCATGGGCGCCTTGTCTACGTCCTCGAAGAACCGCCGGGTGCGGAGTTTGAACCGCACCATCAGGCCCAGTTCGTTGACCCGGCCGTGCTTGCGGACGGCGTCCAGGAAGAGGTCGGTGAAGACCGGAACGGCGGTCGAGGGAGCCACCGCTCCGGCGCTGCGGCTCATGCCGCGAAGCGCGTCGATCATGGCGGCGATGTCCACCTTCTGCGGGCACCGCGTGGTGCAGGTCTGGCAGGACGTGCACTCCCAGATGAAGCGGCTGGAGAGCACGGCCAGGTGCTGGTCCATCTGCACCAGGCGCACCAGTTCGTGCGGCTTGAGGTCGCCGCCGGACGCCACCGGGCAGCCGCCCGTACACTTGGCGCACTGGTAGCAGCTCATGGGCGAGGCCCCGCTGCGCTCGGCAACCTGCGTCGCCAGGCTGCCGCCGATGCTCTCGATTTTGATCGTGGGCGACATTCTGCCGGTCATTTCTTTTTCTCCGAACCGGCCAGCACCGACAGCTTCACGGCGCCGACCTTGCGATACACATCCTGCGGCGCGCGCACGCCGCCATCCACCGTGAGCAGTTCCCGCACCTGGATGCCGAAAAGCCGCTCGTTTTCTTCCAGGTAGGGGCGGATCAGCCGCCAGTCCTTGTCGGTGACCGGGAGAAACACGCCGCCGTTAAGCTGGCGCTCCACGACCTTGTGGTGCGGATCGCGGATGTAGATGGCCCCGCCGCTGGCCAGCGAGAACAGGTTGGCGCCGGGGTAGGGCACGGCCTGGGGCGTCATGTGCCCGCGGGCGTCGAACTCGATGCCGTTGAGCACCACAAAGCCGCCGCCGTTGAGCGGATCGCCGGCCATGAACGATTCCGCCAGGAAGTCCAGGCAGGTGCCGTTGATCACCACGCGCGGGCGTCCCACGGCGTTGATCAGCGGGCGCCCCGCGGCGTTGCCGAGGACGTAGACCTCGGCTCCCTTGGCGCCATACATAAAGGTCTGGCCGACGTCGCCGTAGATGACCAGTTTGCCGCGCTTGGCGATCTGGGCAACCTGGTCCTGGGCATTGCCGTGGATGCGGATCTCCACGCCATCCATGCCGCTGGCGGCATAGTCGCCGTTGGAGCCGTAAAGGTCGATGCGCACGCCGCCGGTGCCCGCGCCCAGGCCCACGCCGTGGAAGCGCTGGCCGCGAAGGCGGTAGACCGCAAACCGCTTCCAGCCGGTTTCATAGGCGCGGCGCAGCAGCATGGCGTCGCAGTCGTCGCCCTCCGGCGGAAAGCCCTGGGCGTCGATGACCAGCAGGTCCTCGCCAGGCTGCGGCGCGGAGAGCCGGTCGCGCGTGGCAAAGGTGCTCCGGCGCCAGCAGCGGGCGGTGGGCTCGCCGAAGAGCGGAGCGGTGTCCAGGAGGCGCTCGATAGCCTCCTCGACCACCTGGATCACGGTGGCGCGGCGCTTGTCGCCGGTGTCGAAGCGCCGGTCGTGCAACAGCGTCAGCACTTCGAGGGCGGTCGAGCGGGATCTCGAAGTGTCCGCGGCATGCACCAATCCCTGGCAGAACCGCCGCAACTGTCCGGCCGGCCAGGAAGCCAGACCGAGCGCGTAGTGCAACAGGCCTTCCACGTCGCCAGTCCGCTGCATTTCCTTCACCGCGTCGGGCGTTCCGTTGCCGTGGGTCTCGAAGCTTCCCAGGTCGCAGCGGACCGCGCCGCCAGCAAGCTTCACGGCGCGGCCGAACTTGTCGGTGCAGTGTAGCCGCTTGCCGCCGTTCTCGTCGGGAGCGACGGTGAAAATGAACGCGCCGCCGTCGCTGCTGGACCCGCCGCGGGCGTTCCAGTACTTGTCGGCCACCGGACAGAATCGCGGATCTTCCTTGGCCAGGCTGCGCAAGGTGGCGTCGATGGCCTGCTTCTCCGAGCAGATCAGCCCGATCTGCACCTCGCCGCTATCGGAAAGCGCGAACACCTGGGGCCGCAGCATGGCGGTGTCGGTGATTCCCAGCAACTGGAACTTGTCCTGGTGGGTGCGCGCGATGATGAAAAACCACGGGCCGTCCGGCGAGGCGTGAATGTGGGTGGCCTGGATCTGCCGGTAGACGGCCTGCTTGGCGGGCGGCAACTGGTCGAAATCCAGTTCCGTGGTGGGCGCCAGGGCTTCGATGATGTACTCCAGCGGGTACTGGTAGACGCGGTCCCACAAGTCGAAAAGCTGGACGGAGACCTCGGTGTCGGTGAGGAACTGCTGGCGGATGTTGCGCTGCCGCAGGTACTCGCACACGGAGTGGTAGTTGGCGAAATCGCCGTTGTGCACCAGCGCCTCGTTCAGCCCGGCGAAGGGGTGGGCGCCGCCCGGGTGCCACACCCGGCCTTTGGTGGGGTAGCGCTGGTGAGCGATCCACACGTGCGCCGCGAAGTCCTGAAGCTGGTAATACTGCACGTTCTGCTCGGCGTATCCCACCATCTTGAAGACCAGTTGGTCGCGGCCGTGCGACAGCACGAAGGCCCGCTTTTCGCCCAGGGACGCGTAGAAGGCGTCGTTGAGCCGGTAGGAATTCCGCCACACAAACTCGTCTTCCAACTGGCGCGGCGCCAGGCCCTCCAGGCCGGCAGAGCGCGCAAACGCCTCCAGCGCGTCCGGCTTCACGCGGACCACGTAGCGGTGCACATCCGGCGGGCGGACCTCCAGGCCCGGCAGGTCGCGATAGTCGTCGATGTGCGGCTGCCGCGTGGAGAGCGCGATGTCGAAGTGGGGCAGAACGAACTCGCGTTCCACCTCGGCGTGAACGGCGGAATCGAGCAAGGCGATCTGCAGCAGGTAGTGGCTGTCCAGCGTTTCGCGCGATACGCCGATCTGCTCGGGCACCAGGCCGACGGCCGCGATGCCGCCGCCCTTGCCGTTGCCGCGGTTCTGCATCTGAATCGAGGGCTCGTAGATAAACCGTCCCTTGACGGGCACGCTGCAGGCGAACCCGGTGACGCCGCAGCCGCCTTCTTCCTCGCGCTCCGGCGCCGGCTCGATTCCGGAATAGATCTGCGACCTGGAGGCCAGCAGCTTTTCGGCTAGTTCGCTCACTGGGACACCTCCTCGTCGCTCAGGCGGCACAAAACGTCGGTGCGCCCGCGGAGTTCGCGGATGGATGTCATGCCCAGCCGCGACAGCACATCGACGATCTGCTCGCGCCAGGCGTTGTTCAGGTTGATCAGGCGCTGGGTGGCCCACTCCAGAGGCACCTGCATCATCAGCTCGGGATCGGTGGATGCGATGCCGCGCGGGCAGCCGCGGCCGCTTTCGCAGCAGGCGCACCGCACGCAGCCCAGGGCCACCATCTCGGCCGTGCCGATCACCACGCCGTCGGCGCCCAGGGCGATGGTTTTCAAAACGTCGTAGGCGGTGCGGATGCCGCCCGAGGCAATCAGCGTCACCTTGTCGCGGATGCCTTCGGCCGCCAGGAACTTGTGCACCTTCGGCACGGCGTACTCGATGGGCATGGCGATGTTCTTCTTGGCGATGTCCGGCGCCGCGCCGGTGCCGCCATAGCTTCCATCCAGGTGAATGATGTGGGCGCCGGCGTAGTAGCTGCCCACGGCCACCATGTCCACGTCGGTGGGCGTGGACACCTTCACGCTCACCAGGCAGTGGCGATTCACTTCCTTGATCCAGTCCACGTGCTTCTTGTGGTCTTCCACGCTGTAGACGCTGTGGAAGGGGAACGGGCTGAACAGCGCGTTGCCCGCCACGGCCTCGCGCATGCGCGCCACGGCGGGGGTGTTCTTGTCGCCCAGCAGGTGCCCGCCCAGGCCGGGCTTGGCGCCCTGGGCGTATTTGAACTCGACGATGCGCACGCGCTGGATGGTATCCTCGCGCACGCCGAAGAGGCCTGTGGCGACCTGCGTGATCACGTAATCGTCGTAGGGCTTCAGCCGGTCGTGGTATCCGCCCTCGCCGGTGCAGGTGAAGCTGTTCCACGCCGCGGCCGCGCGGGCCTTACCCAGAATGGTATGAATGCTGACCGACCCGAAGCTCATCCCGCCGCCGTAGATGGGCAGGTCGATGTGCACCTGCGGCCGGCCGTCGCCGCGGTGGTTCAGGTCCAGCCCGGTGTCGATTTCGGCGCCCGCGGGGACGGGCGTGGCCTGGTCGAACCCGGGGACCTCGAACTTGAACCGGAGGCTGTCGAAGCCGCCGCCGGAAGCGCCGGTGCGGCTTTCCAAATGGGCTGGCGCGGCGTGCCCGGTGGCGGCCTGGTGCCAGGTGGAGAGGATCAGATCGCTCGACCAGCGCGCGTCGCCCATGCACTGGGCGGTGGGGTTCGGCCGCACGCTGAGGGCCTGGTGCGGGCACTGGGAGACGCAGGATTCGGGCGTTTCGGCGCACTCCGGCCCGATGCAGAGACAATCGAGCGGGCGCAGCGTGAACTTGTACCCGGCGGGCTTGCTATGCACGCCGTACCGGCACACCTCGGTGCAATGCCCGCAGGACTGGCAAGCCGCCAGGCGCTCCACCTTGTATTTGCCCAGGGCGTTGCGGTAGCGGTCGGGCGCGGGCCGGATCTCCCGCGCCACGGTTTCCTGGGGCCAGTCGCTGTGGCCCAGGCGTGGGGATTCGGGCTCGGGAGTCGAGACGCGAATCCGGACTTGAACTTCGGCATCGCTGATGGTCATGCGCTCACCCGTGAGCGAGGCACGCGGCAAATGTCGCCGAACGCCTCCTTCTCGATGTCTTCCATGAAGATGGCTCTTCCCACCTCGCCGCGCAGGCGGCGAACCTCGCGGATACCCATGGCGCCCAGAACCTCGATCAACTGGCTGTGCCAGGCGCCCATGAGGTTCACGATGCGCTGCGTGGCGTAGGCGCAGTCGACCGAATCGGTTTCGGCGGGGCACAACTCGGCCACGCCGCACCGGGCTTCGCCGTGGGCGTCCCGGGGATGGGCGTCGCGGCAGACGCGGCAGCCGAGCGCTACCAGCAGGGCCGTGTCCACGGCCACCAGGTCGGCGCCGCAGATGATGGCCTTGGCCATGTGCTCGGCCAGCGCGATGCCCCCGGAGACGATCAAAGTGATCTCGTCGCGCAGGCCTTCGGCGACCAGGCGTCCGTGCACCTCGCGCAGGGAGTCCTTAATATGACGGCCGGGCGCGCCGTTCCCGAGCCTCTCGCGGCCGTGCTGGTCGGCGCAAAGGTGGAACACCTTGAGGCCGGCGCGGCTCAACTCGACGATCCGTCCGGCCGAGGCGGGCGAAAGCGGCATCCGCACCGAGATGGTCAACTGGGGGTTGATGGACAGCAGTTCTATGGCCAGGCCCACCACCTCCGGGCCGTCCCACAACTGCGCCATCCGCGCGCCTTCGAGAATGTCCTGGCTGTTGGCGATGTCCTCTCTAGTCAGCACGGGCGTGACCGACGGCAACTGCTTGGGCAGCGCCTGAACGGCATCGCCGGCGCGGACCACGGCCAGGGTCTTCAGTTCCCTGGCCGCCGCGATGCGGGCCGCGGCCAGGCGGGTGCCCTGCGCCGCCCAGGCCGGCATGTCGAGGATTGCGGGGAGTTGGAGCTCCAGCAGCCGCAGGGGCGCGCTCAGCATGGCGCCATCGGGCGTGAACTCCAGGCGCAGCGGCTTGGGACCGATATCCACGCTGGTGGAAATGTACTCGCGCCCGTGAATGCCGTCGCGGGTGGGGCGGACGATCTCCGACATGTCCGTCCAGATGGAGTCGAAACCGGGACCGTGAAACCGCCCGCGGTAGCCCGCCCCGGAGACCGGGATCTTGCCGGTGTCCGCCTGATTCCAGGTGGTCAGCAGGATCTCGGGCTTCCAGTACTCGTCGCCCATGTCCAGAAACTCGGGGTTGACCGAGACTCCCAGCAGCCCCTTGGTGCAGCCCTGCACGCAGGAAAGGCAGGCTTTGCACTCGTCCAGGGTTTCGACGGGGGTTTGCGGATCGCGGTTGTAGGCCGACTCGCGCTTGTAGACGTCGTAGAGACAGCGGGGCTTGACGCAATTGCTGCACCGCGAGCAGTCCTCGCGCCAATCGACATTGGCGAATTTGCCGATGCGGCGAAACCGCGCCGGCGCCGCGACAGTGTGAATATGGTAGCGATCGGGCATATCGAGCCTCGCCTAAACCAGCCCCGCTTGCGCCATGACCGCGGCGGCCGCCGATTCCGACCCGCCGCTGAGAATGTGGATGCCGCGGATGCCGGGAACGGCTTTGAGCTTTTCCGCCATTTCCGCCGCGATGGCGATTCCCTCTCTGGCCGAATCGGAGGCGCTGGCCAGGCGCGCGATCACGCTCTCCGGAACCGGCCCGTAAGTTCCCCGCCGGCCGAGAACCTTGGCCTGCTCCACGCTGCCGAGAGGCAGCACGCTGGGGATGATGGCCGCCTTCGCGTCCAACCCGGCCGCCCGGACGGCGTCCATCCAGGCGGCGAAACCGGCCAGGTCGAACACCGCCTGGGTCAGCAGAAAACCGGTTCCGGCCGCAATCTTCTTGCGCAGGCGGAGCAGGCTCAACTCCATCGGTTTCTGATACGGGTGGGCGCAGGCGCCCAACGGCAATTCGGGCATCGGGCCCTCGCGCATCAATCGCTTGAGGATCTGGGTGAGCTGGATGGAGTCGATGTCGTAGACCCCGGCGGCCTGTGGCGAGGCGCCCAGGGACTGGTGGTCTCCGCTCAGGCAGAAGATGGCCTCGACGCCCAGGGCCGCGGCGCCTTGAGCGTCGCTCACCAGGGCGATACGGTTGCGGTCGCGGGTCACCATGGACAGCACGCTGGGGCGGCCGCTGCTGGCCAGCATGGCCGCGCACGCCATGGCGGAGCCTTGAATCTCGCCGGGGTTATCGGCCACCACCACCGCATCGAGGGTGGCCGGCAGCGTGGCGGCGAGCGCGCTCACCGCGGCGGCGTCGCTGCCGCGCGGCGGCAGGCATTCCGCGGTGAGGGCCAGCCGGTTGGAAACCAGCGCCTGGGCCAGTCTACTCTTAGTTATCGTCATTGCCGACCTCCACTTCCTGGTTGGAATCCCCGTCCGCTCCCGCCGTGGGAGCCTGCATCAAAGGGCTCGGGGCCAGGGTCCGCAGCTTTTCGAATACCTGGCCGCGGATAGCCGCCACCTGGGCGTCCAAAGCCCCGGGGTCGAGCGCTTCCACGGTTCTTCCGCTCCCCAGCGCCATGTCTTCGGCCGCCGTGCCGGGCAGGTGGAAGAGCATCAAACGCTCGCCGCCGAGGCCGACCTGGTCGAGAATCGCCCGCAGGAAGGCCGCGCGGCGCGCGCAGCGCTTGCTGCCTTCCAGATAGTGGCAGTCGTCTTCCTCGCAGGCGACCAGGCAGACCGCCTCGGCGCCCGACTCGAAGGCCTTCAGAACCTGCTCCGGCTGCAAACGCCCGGTGCAGGCCACCAGGGCCTGCCGCACCGGCCAGGGCCAGCCGAAGTCCGGGACAATTGGCCGCGGGAAGCCGGCCGAGGTGGCCGCCCGAGCCGGGCGGGCGCAGTTGGCGCACAGGAAGACGGTGAGCGCCCGCCGCGGGGACGCCTGGTTTTCCGCGTCCAGCGGCTGTACGGATATGGTTGCAGCGTCCGGGTTCATAGAGGAGAGTCCTCGACGGAGAGGAGATTGGCAGTATATCAGATTTTCAGCTCTGAAGATATTACTGCTTGAAAATATTATGGTGGCTTATAATGGTGAACCGGATGACCCTCGACCACCTCAAGCTTTTCAGGGATGTCGCCCTGGCGCGGAATATGACCCGCGGGGCGGAAACCTGCGGCATAAGCCAGTCCGCCGCCAGCCAGCAGTTGCAGGAAACCGAGCGCCTGCTGGGAGTGGAACTCCTGGACCGCAGGAGCAGGCCCCTGGAGATGACCGAGGCCGGACGCCTGTATTACGAATTCTGCCGCGACGTGCTGCGCCGCAAGGAGGAGTTCGACGGGCAACTGGACAAGCTCAAGGGGCGGGTGCAAGGCACGGTGAGGGTAGCGGCGATCTATTCCGTGGGTATCTCGGACATGTCGCGGCTGGAACAGGAGGTGGCCGGCCGGATGCCGGAAGCCGAACTGCAGGTGGAGTACCTGCGGCCGGAGAAGGTCTACGACGCGGTGGTGACGGACCGGGCCGACCTGGGCCTGGTGAGCTACCCCGAATCGAACCGGGAGATCGCGGCGATTCCGTGGCGCGAAGAGAAGATGATGGTGGCGGCCGCTCCGTCCCATCCCCTGGCGCGCAAGCGCAAGCTGGTTCCGTCCGACCTGGTGCAGCAGGACTTCGTGTCTTACGACGACGAGCTGCCGGTGAGCCGCGAAGTGAAGCGCTACCTGCGGGAGATCGGGATCCAGGTGAACGTGGTCATGCACTTCGACAACACCCAGACGATGAAGGAGGCCATCATCCTGGGCGGCGGGATCGCCATCATGCCGGTGCGGGCGCTGCGCAACGATGTGGAACAGGGCCGCCTGGTGACGATCCCCATCGAGGGCTGCACGCTGGTCCGGCCGCTGGGGATTATCCATCGCCGCCGGAAAACGTTCAACCAGGCGACGCAGGTCTTTTTGGAGCTGCTGCGGCGGGAAGCCGCGCAGGAGCGGCCGGGGCCGGTCAAATCGGCGCCGCCTTCAAGATCGGGGAGTTAGGCGGGATTGCCCGGACGGAACTGTCCACGCGGCGACTGGCGGCGGGAGGCGCGGATATGCGCGGCCTCGGAATGCCCGGCGCCTAGCCGAGGTAGCGCTGCAGGTCGTCGGTGCGGTAGCCGTGGGCGAAGGCGGTTTCGCGCGAGATGCGGCCCAGGCGGACCAGGTCGGCCAGGGATTGCTCCATGGTCATCATGCCCTCGGCCTTGCCCACCGAAATCTGCGAGCGCAACTGGTGGTCGTCGCCTTTGCGGATCAGCGCGCGCACGGCGTCGGTCGCGATCATGACCTCGGTGGCGGGCCAGCGCGTGGCGCCGTCCACGCCGGGGACCAACTGCTGCGCGATCACGGCCGCCAGCGCCAGCGAGAGTTGCTGGCGGATCTGCGGCTGGTTGCCCGCCGGGAAGGAATCGAGTATGCGCGCCATGGCCTGAATGGAATCGTTGGTGTGCAGGGTCGAGAACACCAGGTGGCCGGTTTCGGCGGCGGAGAGCGCCGTGGCCATGGTTTCGGCGTCGCGCATCTCGCCCACCAGGATCACGTCGGGGGTCTGCCGCATGATGCTGCGCAGGGTGACCGCGAAATCCGGCGTGTCGCGGCCCACTTCGATCTGCTCGACGATGGCGGTGCGGTTGGAGTGCTGGTACTCGACCGGGTCTTCGATGGTGACCACGTGCGCCGCGCGGCGGGAGTTGACGATGTCGATCAGCGCGGCCAGCGTGGAACTCTTGCCGCAGCCGGTGGGGCCGGTGAGCAGCACCAGTCCCTGGCGCCGCTCGCACAGTTTGGCCAGCGAGAGCGGCAGGTGCAGCGATTCGAGCGACGGAATCCGGGAAGGCAGCAGGCGGATGCTGGCCGCCAGGGTGCCGCGCTGGTGGTGGATGTTGACGCGGAAGCGGCCCAGGCTCTCGCGCACGAAGCTCAGGTCCACGGATTTGCGCTTCTGCAGCTCTTCGGCTTGCGGCGGTTCGAGCAGCGGCAGCACCATGGCGCGAACGTCCTCCGGTTCGAGCGGCGCGCCGCTTAGCGCGACCAACGCCCCGCCCACGCGCAGCACTGCCGGCGCGCCGGCGATCAGCAGCACGTCGGAGGCGTTGCGTCCGGCCGCGACCCCCAGCAACTGGTCGAGCGAGGGCGTCGCCCCTGCGCCGCGGCTCGGCGGCGTCTTCTGCTGGCTGGGCGCCGCGCGGTTGAGCCTGGCGACGAGTTCGGAAAGTTCGCTATCGTATTCGCTCATGGGTGTCTGACCACTGCCTGCCGGCCACCGACCACTATAATAATCTCATTGAGACTGCTGATTTTCTCCGACATCCATAACGATTGGAAGACGCTCGAGGACCTGCTGCGCGTGGAGGCCGATTTCTACGTCGCGGCCGGAGACCAGGTTACGTGGGCCCGGGGCATCGAGCGCTGCGGAGAGATACTGCGCGCGCGCGGCGATAAAGTTTACGTCCTGCCCGGGAATCACGAGTCCGCCGAACAAGTGGCCGGGATGTGCGCCCGCCACGGTCTGCACGACTTTCACGGGCGGCATTTTCAGGCCGGGCGGTGGCACGTCGCGGGCCTGGGCTATTCCAACCCGACGCCCTTCAACACCCCGGGCGAATACAGCGAGCCGCAGATCGCCGACCGGCTGGCGCGGTTCGCGGAACTCGACCCGCTGGTGCTGATCTGCCACGCCCCGCCCTACGGCACGCCGCTCGACCTGATCCGTCCGGGGCTGCACGCCGGCTCGCGCTCCATCGCCGAGTTCATCGAGCGGCGCCAGCCCGCCTGGTTCATCTGCGGGCACATCCACGAAGCCGAAGGCGTCTCGGTCGAGATCGGCCGCACCCGCGCCCGCAACGTGGGCAAGCAGGGTTATTTGCTAGAATTGGATTGAATTCCCATGACACTCGAAGAACTGGAACGCTCCTACCAACCCCTCCGCGACCAGGCCCTGGCCGTGCGGAGGTATCTTTGACGCTCCCGCGCAAAAGCAGAAGCTGAGTCAGACCGAAGCCCAGATCTCCGCCCCGGACTTCTGGAGCCAGCCCGAGAAAAGCCAGAAGGTGATGCAGGACCGCAAGCGGCTGGAGGAAGCCATCGCCAACGATGGCCGCATCCGCTCCCTGACCGACGACCTCGACACGCTCTTCGAGTTGGCGCACGAAGGCGAGAGCGTGGCGGGCGATATCGAACGCGATCTCAAGCCATACGGCGAACTGCTGGACCGCCTGGAAACGGCCATGCTGCTCTCCGGCGAGAACGACGCGCGCCACGCTGTCGTGCACATACACCCCGGCGCCGGCGGCACCGAGAGCCAGGATTGGGCCGAGATGCTGCTGCGCATGTACCTGCGCTGGGCCGAACGCCAGGGTTTTCCGACGGTGATTACCGACCGGCTGGAGGGCGAAGGCGCGGGCATCAAGTCGGCGACCTTCGAGGTCAACGGCGAGAACGCCTACGGCCTGCTGCAGAGCGAAATCGGCGTACACCGCCTGGTGCGCATCTCTCCGTTCGACGCCAACGCGCGGCGGCACACCTCGTTCGCCTCGGTCTTCGTGTACCCGCAGGTGGACGATGAGATCAAGATCGACATCAAGATCGAGGACGTGCGCATCGACACCTTCCGCTCCTCGGGCGCCGGCGGCCAGCACGTCAACATGACGGATTCCGCGGTGCGCATGACGCACATCCCCACCAAGACAGTGGTGCAGTGCCAGGATGAGAGGTCGCAGCACAAGAACCGCGACAGCGCCTGGAAGCAACTGCGCCAGCGGCTCTACGAGATCGAGCTCGAGAAGAAGCGCGAAGAGATGCGCAAGACCGAGGACTCGAAGCTGGAGATCAACTTCGGCAGCCAGATCCGCAACTACGTGCTGGCCCCCTACCGCCTGGTGAAGGACCTGCGCAGCAAGCTGGCGATGGGCGACGTGGACCGCGTGCTGGAGGGCGACCTGGAGCCGCTCATCCACGCCTACCTGGTGTGGCGCAAAACCGGCAAGACGGCCGGCGACGACAAGGACGAAACGCCCGAGTGAACCGCGTAGCCCACGCCGCTTCCCTCATCCGCGCGGGCCGCCTGGTGGCCTTCCCCACCGAAACCGTGTACGGCCTGGGCGCCAACGCCCTGGACGCCGCCGCGGTGGAGCGCATTTTCGAGGCCAAGCGGCGGCCGCGCACCAGCCCGGTGATCGTCCACGTGGATTCCATCGCCATGGCGCGGCGGCTGGCCGCGAACTGGCCGGACGCCGCCGAAACGCTGGCCCGCCGCTATTGGCCGGGGCCGCTGACGCTGGTGGTGCCCAAGCGTCCGGAGATTTCCGATATCGTCACCGCGGGCCTGGCCACCGTGGGTTTGCGCATGCCGGCGCATCCGCTGGCGATCGAGCTGATCCGCGCCGCGGGCGTTCCCATCGCCGCGCCCAGCGCCAACCGGTTCACCGGGCTTTCGCCCACCGGCGCCGCGCACATTCCGGAATCGCTGGCGGATTACGTGCTGGATGGCGGCCCGGCGCGCGTGGGCATCGAGTCCACCGTGCTCAGCCTGGTGGAGGCTCCGCTGCTGCTGCGGCCGGGGGTGATCCCGCTGCCCGAAATCGAGGCGCTGATCGGGCCGGTCGAACTGGCGGCGACGCCGGACGGCGCGCACGCCTCGCCGGGCATGCACCCGCGGCACTATTGTCCTGCCACGCCGCTGTACCTGCTGGCGCCGGGCGAAGCGCCGCCGCTTGGCCGCGGCGCATGGCTGCGGATGGGGCGCGAGATGCCCGCCGATCCGCGCCAGTACGCCGCCGCGCTGTACGATACGCTGCACCGTCTGGACGAGGGGCAACTGGATTGGATCGCGGTGGAAGCGCCGCCGGACGGGCCGGAGTGGGCGGGCGTGCTCGACCGCCTGAGAAGAGCGGCGTCCATCCGCGAGAAGGAGAAGGCGTGATGGGTTTGTTCTTGTGGGGCAGGTTGACAACCTGCGGCGGGTTGTCAACCCGCCTTCGGACGCCCGCGCCGGACCCGCCAGGCAGGATGGCATCCGGGCCAAGTGGGGCCTCAGGAACTATTGGTGACGGTGGATCGCTCACTGGGCGAGCTTCGCTCGCCGGGCCGATTGACAATCGGCCGCAGGTTGTCAACCTGCCCCACAAAACCGTCGCGGCCACCGCTGGGTGGCAGTACATGGAGGAAAAGCCATGACCGGTAGACTGGTACTCGAGAACCTGCGCCACAAGCCGGCGCGCACGCTCCTCAGCGTGCTGCTGATCGGTGTGCCGGTGACGCTGATCCTGTGCCTGGTGGGCCTCAGCCACGGCATGCTGGACGAGACCGTGCGCCGCACGCGCTCGATCGGCGCCGATATCGACGTGCGGCCGCCCGGTTCCACCATGTTCACGCTCGGCGGCGGCATGTCCGACAAAGTGGTCGCGGCGCTGGCCGGGATGCCGCACGTCCATATGGCCATGGGCGTGGTGAATCAGAGCGTGGGCAGCCTGACGCTGGTCGCCACGGGGCTCGATCTGCGGCAGTTCGACGCCATGAGCGGCGGATTCACCTATCTTCACGGCGGACCGTTCCAGGGCCCCGACGACGTGATCGTGGACGAGTTTTACGCCACGCAGAAGCACAAGCGCGTGGGCGATTCCGTCGAACTGCTGAATCGCAACTGGCGGGTCTGCGGCATCGTGGAGAACGGCAAGTTCACGCGCATCGCTTTTCCGCTCGAGGTGCTCCAGCGGAGGACTGGCAATGTGGGCCGCGTCAGCCAGGTCTACCTGAAGCTCGACGATCCGGCCAACACCGAAAGCGTCATCCGCGCCATCAAGAGCCAGCCCGGATGGGAAGACTACCCGGTGTACTCGATCGAGGAATTCACCTCGCTGATCAGCACCAGCGACCCGGGCGGGTTGAAGGCGTTCACCGCCGTGGTGATGGGCATCGGCGTGGTGATCGGTTTCCTGGTGGCGTACCTGTCGATGTACATGGCGGTGCTGCAACGCACCCGCGAGATCGGCATTCTGAAATCGCTGGGCGCATCCAGCGCCTTCATTTTGGGCGTGATTCTGGCGGAAGCCGCGGCGCAGGGCCTGGGCGGATGCGCGCTGGGGATACTGCTCAGCTTCGGCGCGCGCTGGCTGATCCGCTTCCTGGTGCCGGCGTCGCTAACCATGGAGATCGTGCAGGGGTGGTGGCCGCTGGCCAGCGCCATCGTGCTGGCCGCCACGTTGTTTGGCGCGCTCTATCCCGGGCTGGGCGCGGCCCGCCAGGATCCCATCGAGGCTCTCGCTTATGAATAGACCGCTCGCCGCCCGCGCCGTTCTGGCGCTTTGCGTGGCCGCGGGAACGGCCCGCGCGCAGTCTGTGGATCAACTCCTGGCGCGTCTCGATACGGCCGCCGCCACGTTCAAGAGCGCCAAAGCCGACATACGGCGGACCACATACGAGGCCTCCATCCACGAGACGGAGACGGAGAACGGCTCCACGGTGATCCGCCGCACCGCGCCCGGGAAACTGGAATCGCGCATCGACATCACCGGCGACAACGCCAACACCTGGGTGGTGCGGGACCAGTCGGCCGAGAAATACGTTCCCGCTATGGACCAGGTGGAGGTCTACGATATCCGGAAATACCGCGACCTCGCCCAGACCTTGCTGGTGCTGGGTTTCGGCATGTCCGGCCGCGAGTTGGCGGCCAGCTACGCCATCACGAACCCGCGCCGCGACACGGTGGCCGGGAGCGCCGCCACCGCCGTGGACCTGGCGCCCAAGTCGCAGGACGCGATCGAGAAACTGCATCTGAAAAAGGTCGAGCTCTGGGTGGCGGACGACACCGCCGCGCCTGCGCGGGAGAAGTTCACCTTCAGCGATGGCAATACCTGGACGGTGGAGTATTCCAACGTGCAGATGAATCCGAAGCTGCCCGCGAGCGCGCTCGACCTGCCCAGGAGCGCCAAACGGGTGAAGATGCAGTAAGGAGCCGGCGCCCGATGTTTTCCCAGGCGCCGCCGCAGATCTTCCGGGATTCGAGCCAGCGTTGCGGAGAACGCGAGTGGATTGGTACACTGGGATTTCTCCGGCCAGGTAGCTCAGTTGGTAGAGCGCAGCCCTGAAAAGGCTGGCGTCGGCGGTTCAATTCCGTCCCTGGCCACCACCTCTAACTCCTCCAGGTTCACAGGCGTGTGGGCGCTGTCCAGTCTTAAGCGCCCGTTCCGGGGTCGGTTCGGGCAGCCGCCAGTATGCGTTGCGGGAGCGGCAAGGACACCTCGATCAGCGTGCCTTTCCCCAGTCCGGACGTGATCTTGATCGTGCCCCCCAGGCTCTCAACCCGTTCGTGCATTCCAGTAAGGCCAAGGCCGGTGCCGCGGCCGTTCTGGAAACCGCGTCCATCGTCCTGCACGGTGACCACCAGCCGGGAATCGACGGTGAGCGCGGTGATTTCCACGGAGTTCGCATTGGCGTGTTTGCAGACGTTGTTGAGCGCTTCCTGGACAATCCTGAAGATGCAGGTCTTGTGTTCGTCCGGCAGTTCGCTGGGGAGGCCATCGGCCCGAACCTGGATTCGGACCCCGGTCGGCCGGGAGATCTCGCGCGCCAGCCACTCGAGCGCGGCGGCCAGGCCAAGGTCGTCCAGCATCGAGGGGCGCAACAGCAACGCCATGTTGCGTATCACGGCCAACGAACTCTCCACCAGTTCGCGGATGCGGTCTACCCGCTCCCGGAACGGCGGGCCGTACGGGCGCAACGCGATGGCGAGATCGTGGAGCTCGAACTGGACCGCCGACATGGATTGGCCGACGGCGTCGTGCAGATCCCTGGAAATGCTCTTGCGTTCGTCTTCCTGCGTGGCCACCAGTTTCGCGGAAAGCTCCTTCAACTCCTGGCGCGCCTCCATTACCTCATGAAGGTGCTTCAGAGTCTGCTTCTCCAGCCGCAAAAGGTGCAACGTGCTGAAGACCGCCTGGCCCACGCCAACGAGCAGGATAATGACGAGCGCCAGCACCAGCTCGCTGCGCACGCTGGAGAATCTCCCGAGAAGCTGCTCATCCCGCCGCATGAGTTGCTGCTGGTTTACAGACTCGATGGTATCGGCGATACTCAGGGTACTTGAACGCCGCGGAAAGACCTCGTCGCGAAGATAGCGGTAGCCCTCCCGCCGAAGCTGGTTGGGACTCCAGGAAAGCACGGGGTCCAGGGTCTGGTAATAGTCCCGAATTTCCCGCTTCAAAGCCTCGAACATTTCGCGGTCGCCGGCGCCCGACAGCGGCCCGTTGTCCGCCAGCAGCGATTCGATTCGCGACTTGGCGTCGATCAACGCCCCCCGGCTCTGCTCGGCTCTGACCCGGTCGGGCTCCAGAAGATAATCGCGAATGTAAGTACTGGAAAGGTACACCGCCGAACGAATTTCGTCCAACTGCCGGGTCTTGGCAAGAAACTGCTTCAAGGTGGTTTCATTGGAGGACTGCAGTTCGGAAAGCGCGCGCAGAGCGCTCAAGCCCGACAGGATGAGGAGGATCAGCAGGACGCCGAAGCCGACAACCAGACGGCCTCGCATGGTCAACATCCGGGCGGAGCCGGCGTCCGTCCCGTGATCCGGGGCCTGCCCGGCCGCGCCATCAGCTTGAGGAGGCATCGCTGCGTTGCGGAGAAATGACGCCTTTTCTAACGGCATACAGAATCAGGTCGGCCAGGCCGTGCAGGTCGAGTTTCTGAAAAATGTGCTGGCGGTGGGAGATCACGGTGGTGGGGCTGAGGCCGAGGACGTTGGCGACGTCCTTGTTGGATGCGCCTTCCGCCAGGAGTTGCAGAATCTCGCGTTCGCGGTTGGTGAGGAGTTCGTAGGGGTCCTGCCCGGCCTCACGCTGCAGGTGCCGGGCGTAGTCGTCCGCCAGGATGCGGCTCACTTTGGGGCTGAAGAATCCTTTCCCCTGGCTCACTGCCCGCACGGCATCCACAATTTCGGATTCGGCCGAGCTCTTCAACACGTACCCACGCGCGCCGGCCTTGAGCGCGCCCAGCAGATAGGCCTCGTCCGCCTGGACGGTCAGCATGACGATTTGAGACTCGGTCAGGATTCCCGAGATCTGCCGGCACGCCTCGATGCCGTTGAGGCCCGGCATTCCGATGTCGAGAACCACGACATGGGGGCGCTCGCGCCTGGCGGCTTCGATGGCCTCCCTGCCATCGCAGGCTTCGGCAATCACCTGAAACCCGGGTTCATGCTCCAGCAGCGTCCGCAAGCCCCGGCGGATGATGGCATGATCGTCGGCGATCAATATACGGACTGGACCCATGGTGGCCTCGCTGGCTGCGGGAGGACTGCTGGCGGAAGCCGTCACTTCCGCCGCCCGCAGACACCCTCAACCCTATGGTACGCCCGCCTGCCCGGACCGGGGAATCCTCCAGACACAGTATTTCAACTTCAAATTCGCAGGAGCGGAGTTGACGCGCCATGGGCGTTGAGGACCGGCTTGTCCACCCGCTCCATAGGTTTTGTTCCCAAACTCCCCTGTTAACAGGATGGGCTGAAAGCGGCTGTTATCGTTACGCTGTGAAGCAGACTATGCTGTCTTCCAACGGTAACCCCTCCCGCGAGGTGCTTCAGCGGCTGGGACAGTTCGATACCTGCACGCTTTCCAACGCCATTGAGCGCTTGAATCTCCGCCCGCGGAACGAAGGTTTCATCAGTGGACCGGTGACGTGCAGGTTCCCAAAACTGGCGCCGGTGATTGGTTACGCGGTAACTGCCAGAATGCGGTCATCCATGATGCCGATCAACGGCCGTTGTTATTTCGGACGTCCGGACTTCTGGAGATATGTGACCAGCGTTCCCGCGCCGCGAATCCTGGTGCTCCAGGATGGCGACCACTCACCGGGGGTGGGCGCGCTGTGCGGCGAGGCGTACGCGCGGATCTCACGCGCCTTGGGCTGCGCGGCCTGCGTGACCAATGGCGCCGTGCGCGACCTCGCGGGAATCGAGGCGCTTGGGTTTCAGTTGTTTGCCGCCGGCGTCTCGGTTTCCCACGCTTACGCGCACATCGCGGAATTCGGCGAGCCGGTAGAGATCGGAGGTTTGCGGATCGCTTCCAGTGACCTTCTTCACGGCGATCTGCATGGCGTCCACATGGTTCCGCTCAGCGCCGCGGGGCAACTGGCCGCGATTGCCGAACAGGTCTTGCTGGACGACCGGAAGCTGTTTGAGTTTACCGAAAGAAACGATTTTTCCCTGGAGATGCTGGTCGCCAAGCTTGAAGAAGGGGCGGATAGGGGCATATGAGACTGAAGATCGGCGGCGCCTTAGCGCGTCATCCGCTAATGGTCATGCTCGTGGTTCTCACACTGTTGACGAGCCTTGGGGGCTGCTCCCGGCCCCGCACCGTGAGCGCCAGTAGTGGGGAGCCGGAATTGGCCATCCCGGTAGGGGTCACGGCAGTTACTCGAAAACCGATGACGAGACAACTCACGGTTTCTTCGGAACTCGTGCCGTTCCAGGAGATCGATGTTTATGCCAAGGAATCGGGCTATGTGAAGCGCCTGTTGGTGGATTACGGCACGCGGGTCCAGACCGGGCAACTTATGGCGGTGCTTGAGATTCCGGAACTGGAAATGCAGTTGACTCAGGACGCCGCCGCCGTGGCCAGCGCCGCCGAAAGGGTAACTCACTCGCAACACGAACTGGACCGGCTGGAGGCGCAGCACCGCGTCGTGCATCTGCAAGCCGACCGGCTCAGCGGCGTGGCCAAAACTCGTCCCGGGCTGGTGGCGCAGCAGGAGATCGACGATGCCGAAGGAAAGGACCTGGCGCTGGAAGCCCAGGTGGAGGAGGGAAAGTCGGCCTACGAAACGGCCAGGAGCCAGTTGGACGAGGCAAAGGCTAAACAGGAACGGGACAAGATCCTGTTCGACTACGCCAGGATCACCGCGCCATTTCCCGGCGTAGTGACGCAACGGTACGCCAATCTGGGTACCTTGGTGCAGGCCGGCACCAGTTCGAGCACGCAGGTACTGCCCCTGGTGCGGCTGTCCCAGGACGATCTGTTCCGCCTGGTGATTCCCGTGCCGGAGTCCTATGTGAAGTACATTCACACGGGGGACCCGGTCGAGGTGCGGGTTACGTCCCTTGGCAAGACTGTCTGGGGCAGAATTGCCCGGTTCTCGGTGGATGTCGCCGCCGATACCCGCACCATGCATACCGAAGTGGACGTGCCCAACCCATCGCACATGCTGATGGCGGGACTCTATGCCGAGGCGGTTTTGACACTGGAGCGGAAGGGCGCCGCTCTGGCGTTACCGCTCCAGGCGGTGAACCAGACCAACGGCGAGGCTGGGGTGCTTCTGGTCGATTCCGGCGACAGGGTGCGGGAGTGCAAAATTACGCTCGGAATGCAGACGGCGACCGACGCCGAGGTCCTGAGCGGCCTCCGTGAGGGCGATCGCGTGGTGGTAAGCGACCGCAGCGCCCTGAAGAGCGGCTTGCTGGTGAAGCCGCAAGAGGCTGAAGTCCTCCAGTACCAGTCGGCCAAGTCAGAGTAGAGACGCGCCGCCAGGCAAGGTTATCATGTCTCATTTCTCTATTCGCAATCCTCATTTCATTGTGGTGATTTGCCTGGCGCTGCTGGTGGTTGGCGTCACCAGCTTCGCGCGCATGCCGGTCGATCTGTTCCCCACGATCAACCTGCCCGAAGTGGTCGTCGCGACGTTCTACTCGGGCATGCCTCCGGAGGATATCGAAACCGATATCACCGATCCCCTGGAGCGTTTCTTCACCCTGGCCAGCGGCATCGATCACATGGAGTCGCGCTCGCTCTTGGGTGTCAGCATCATCAAGGTCTATTTCCAGCCCGGCACCAACGCCGACGCGGACGTGACCGAGCTTTCCAATCTCGCGCTGGCGGATCTGAAACGCCTCCCGCCGGGCACCTTGCCGCCGGTGGTGCTCAAGTTCGATTCCTCCAGCCTGCCGGTTTGCCTGGTTACTTTGAAGGGCGAGGGTTTGAACGAAACCCAGATACACGATATCGGACAATTCACCATTCGCAACCAGATTGCCGTGGTGAAGGGCGCCGAGATTCCGCCTCCCTTCGGCGGAAAGTACCGCCAGGTAATGATATACGTAGACCCATTGAAACTCCTGTCGCGCCAGTTGAGCGTTATGGACGTGGTCAACGCGGTCAACAGGAACAACCTGATTCTTCCCGCCGGCGACGTAAAGATGGGACCGTACGACTACTATGTCTATTCCAATAGCCTGGTGGATAAGGTCGACGAACTGAACGGCGTGCCAATTAAGACGTCGGGTGCGCGGTGGGTCTCGGTCGCGGACGTGGGCGAGGCGAAGGATTCGAGCCAGATCCAGTACAACATCGTGCGCGTGGATGGGCAGCGCTCCGTCTATCTCCCGATCATGAAGCAGGGCGGCGACACCAACACCATCGAGGTGGTGGATGGCATCCGGCAAATGCTGGGGAAGCTGTTCGACATTCCCAAGCAACTCTCCGCCGCGGTGGTGTTCGACCAATCGGCCTTCGTCAAACAAGCCATCCACACGCTCCTGCACGAAGGCCTGATCGGGCTTGTCCTGACCAGCCTCATGATCCTGATCTTCCTGGGAAGCATGCGCGCCACGGTGGCCGTATTCCTGTCGATTCCGCTGTCCGCGCTGGCGACCTTCGTGGTGCTTTACCTCATGGGCAGCACCATTAACACAATGATTCTGGGCGGGCTGGCGCTGGCGTTCTCCCGCGTGATCGACAATTCGGTGATCTCGCTCGAGAACATCTACCGCCACCTGGAACTGGGCTCCGCGCCGAGCGTTGCGGCCGAGCAGGGAGGCGCCGAAGTCAGCCTCGCCGTGCTGGCCGCCACCTTGACCACGGTAGTGGTGTTCTTCCCGGTGACGTTCCTGTTCGGCGTCAGCAAGTTCCTGTTCTCGGCGCTGGCGCTCGCCGTGGTGATTTCTCTCTTCGCCTCGTACTTCGTGGCGATGACCGTGATTCCGCTGTTCTGCTCGACATACCTCAAGAGCGTGCACCACGCCGGCGGCACAGCGGAACACGAGGCCAGAGGCTTCAACGCGTGGTTCAACAAGGCTTTCAACCGGCTGCTGGACTTGTACGAACGTTCTGTCCGCAGCGTGCTCCGGCGGCCGTTCCTTACCGTGGGAGGGCTGTCTCTGCTGTTCGTTGCCAGCCTCGGCATGTATCCCCTGCTGGGGCTGGCCTTTTTCCCGCGGACGGACGCGGGCCAGTTCACCATCAACCTCAAGGCGCCCACGGGCTCCCGCATCGAAGTGACGGAAGAGTACGTCGCCAAAGTGGAAAACCTGATCAAGCGCTCGGTGGACCCTTCCGACTTCCACATGGTGGTCTCTAACATCGGGATCGTCCCCGACTTTTCGGCGCTGTACACCAGCAATGCGGGCCCCTACACGGCCACCATTCAAGTCGAGCTGAATGAGTCGCACAAAACCAGCAGCTTCGAGTACATGGACCGGCTTCGCAACAGCATCGCCGCCAATTACCCCAACCTGCGGACCTTCTTTACCACAGGATCGATGGTTGACGCGGTGCTGAATACGGGCATGCCGGCGCCCATCGACGTGCAGGTTTCAGCCAGCAGCCTGGACCGCAGTTATGCCGTTGCCCAGGAGTTGGCGGCGCGCATCCGCGTGTTGCCGGGCGTGGGAGAGGTATATATTCCGCAGGACATGAATTACCCCGCCATGAGGTTGGACGTGGACCGCGTGCACGCCGCCGAGCTTGGGTTGAGTCCCAAGGAAGTGGTCGACAACGTCATCACCGCCTTGAATTCCAACACCATGATTGCGCCGAACTACTGGGTGGATCACCAGACCGGCAACGATTACTTCCTCACGGTGCAATACTACGAAAACGGCCGGCCGGCGATCCACAATGTCGTCGACCTGAAGAGCATTCCTCTGCGGGCGCCAAACCTCTCAAACCCCACCACCCTGGACACCGTGGTCAAGATCGCCAACACCGAGACGGCCACCGAGATCTCGCACTACCAGATCCAGCGCGTGACCGACGTTTACGTTACGCCCTCCGGCGAAGACCTGGGGAGCGCCTCCGCGGAAATCAAAGATCTCGTGGCCGGGTTGAAGCTGCCTTCCAGTTTGCGGATCAACCTGCGCGGAATGGTCGAGGGCATGAACCAGTCTTTCCACAGTTTCGCCATAGGCCTGTCGCTCGCCGTGGTACTGCTGTACCTGATTCTGGTGGCCCAGTTCCGCTCGTTCAAGGATCCCTTCCTCATCATGCTCGCCATCCCCATGGGATTCATCGGCGTGATGATCGTTCTGCCGATCACCCATACCACGCTGAACGTGATGTCCCTGATGGGTGTGCTCATGCTGGTGGGTATCGCGGCTTCTAACAGCATACTTATCGTCGAATTCGCGCACCGCCTGGAGGAGCAGCAGATGTCCGTGGAAGATGCCGTGATCGCTTCCTGCCGGGTAAGGTTGCGTCCCATTCTGATGACTTCGCTCGCCACCATCATTGGCATGGTGCCGATGGCCCTCAAGCTCGGGACGGGCAGCGAACAGTACGCTCCGCTGGCGCGGACTATTATCGGCGGCCTTGCCGCATCGGTGCTGCTGACGGTCTTTATGGTGCCGGCGGCCTATATGATCGCCTACCGGCGAGGTGCGCGGGTTCCCAGCAGTTAGATGCGCCCGCCGCGAAGCCGCCGTCGAGAGAGTTTCCGGAGATCGCCTATGCGAACCTTCTCTATCTCACTCTTAGTGATAGTAAGTACCGGCGTTTGCGTCCCGGCTCAACCCGGGGCGCCGGTGAAGTTGAATCTGCGGGAAGCCGAAGCTCTGGCGCTGAAAAATCATCCGCAGGTCCTGGCGGCCCAACACGCCGCTGCCGCCTTGAACCAGCGGGTGGACGAGGCCAAGAGCGCGTATTACCCCGCTTTGTCCGGGGAGGTTACCGGCTCGCAGGGTAATCAGCAGGCGCGTATCGGGGCCGGGTTTCTGACGGACTCCCGCCTCTTCAACCGCTTCGGCCAGGGCATCGCGCTCAGCCAGTTGATCACGGATTCAGGACGCACGCCCAACCTGGTGGCGGCCTCGCGCCTGCAAGCCGGCGCTGCCGGGCAGACGGCACAAGCCGCCAGGTACGACGTTCTGGTGGGCGTCAACCAGGCCTATTTCGCCACCTTGCGCGCGCAGGCCATGGTGAAAGTGGCGCAGGAGACCGTGGCGGCCCGCCAATTGCTCGCGGATCAGGTAACCGCTCTTTTCAATAACAAACTCCGTTCGGAACTGGACGTCAGCTTCGTGGATGTCAACGTCTCGCAGGCGAAGTTACTGCTGCTCGAGGCGCAGGATCAGGTGCAGGGCGCATTCGCCGAACTGACCCGCGCCCTGGGTTTTCAGCAGGCGGCTGTGTATCAACTGGCGGACGAACCGCTGCCACCGAGTCCACCTCCGAATCCGGAAGATCTGGTAATGCAAGCGCTTAGCAACCGGCCGGAACTGGCGAGCCTGAAAATGAGCAGCGACGCCGCCTACCGTTTGGAGCGCGCCGAGAAGGACCTGTCGTATCCGACCGCCAGTCTCGTGGGCGTCGGCGGCTATATGCCATATATCGACCAGATCACGTTACCCCATGTGATTCCCGGCGAGTATGAAGGGGTCGCCGTGAATATCCAGATTCCCATCTTGAACGGCGGACTATTCAAGGCCCGGCGCCAGGAAGCGCACTTCCGGGCGCTCGAAGCCGACCAGCGGTTGCGGGACGAGGCGGAAGCGATCGCGCGCGATGTCCGGACGGCGTGGTCCACTTCGACCGTGGCTTACCAACGCCTCGACGTCACCGCGCAACTGTTGCGGCAGGCCACGCTGGCGCTTGACCTCGCGCAAGGCCGTTACAACCTGGGCCTTTCCACAATAGTGGAACTTACCCAGGGGCAGTTGAACGTGACCGCCGCGGAGATCGAGAACCTCAGCGCGAAATACAACTATCAAAGCCAGTACGCCACCCTGCAATACACGCTCGGGGCCCTGCGCTGAGAGGATCGTCGTGGGCAGGAGTGCGCGGATTGTCTTCCACGGAACAGGCGAGCACGACCCGGTCCGTCCGAAGTGTAACGCCCTGGACGGGACACACCTTCGACGCTGCGGCTTGCCACCCTGCCCGCCGGACCTACCGGTCTTCCACCAAGAATTGCCGCGAAATACTGCGTCTGCAGGATCGCCTCAACCTCCCTCCGATCTTAAAATCGGGGGGATGCGGACCGGCACGACATGGTTGCAAACCACTGCCACAGCGCCAACGCATGGGCCAGCCGGACAAGCGGCGGCCACCCGGCCTCGCGCCATTTCCTGTGTCTACCTGACCGCTTCCATTCGCGCAGCCAGATTGGCATCCAGGCTGGCGGGCTTCGCACGAATCGATGTATATGGCGCCGCCGCACTGGCTGAGGCTGAAACACGGCTGGTTGGAACAAGATCGCGGGTTCTGCTGGCCGACGTCTCGTTTGAGCGGGCCGACTGGCAGGATGCCCTGCAAATGGCTGGGAGCCTGCCGTTTCAAGTTGCCCTGGTGCTGGTGTCGCCGGCCGCCGACAAGCATTTGTGGATCGACGCGCTCGAACGCGGAGTGTATGACCTGATTCTTGAACCGTTCCACGAGGACGAACTGCGCCACATCCTGGAAGGTGCGCACTTCCGCGCAACCAGCGGTGGACCGTGCCGGCTCTTCGTTCCTGACCCTCCGGGCAAGACTCCATTCCTTGAAAGCCCAAAACTCATAAGGTTGAGGGATGGTGCGGAATCCAGGTGTGGTCTATGGTGAGAGTGAGAGGAGAACGTTCATGAAGACGCAACAGTCCATGCTGTCCATCTCGGCGCTACCGTTGGGGTTGCGTTGGGCTCTCATTGCGGCCTTGGCGGTGCTTGCCCCGGTCGCCATAGCCAAGGACAAGAACAGCGCGCACAAGAGGCCTCAACCGGCGCCGCAGGACACAATCGACGTTGTCGGCCGTGTCGCGTTGCCCGCCGGGTCCATCACCGGCCTGGTGCCAACCCGGCACTACAGCAGCGACTACCTCTATGCGGAGTACGACATGGGAAAGAGGGCAGTAATCGTCGATGTGACCAAGCCCGACCATCCCACGGTTGTCACCGATCTTGTGTACCCCGCCAACGGATCTCCGGACAGCATCATTGCCGTCGCCGGCACGTCGGCCCTCACCATCGGCGAGCAGCCCTCCTCCGTGGCGGCGCCACGAGCCACCTCCGTCAGGATCATGAGCTTTGCGAACTTTGAGTATCCCAAGGTTCTGCGTGAGTTCTCAGGCGTCACTGCTATCGGCCGGGACGATGCGCGCGGGCTGATCTTTCTTGGAGACGCCGCGGGCGTTTGGATACTGCAGGAACAGCCCGCCGAGGATCCGGCCGTGGAGGCCGCCTACTCGAACTACGTGCTGTACAACCGCTGAGCCCCGGCTGCGTTTGCGTTCGGCGCTCCTGTTCGCATGTCGGCCTTTCGCACTTATCCACGGTAACTTATTCTGGCAGTCAGAAGTGGGAACGACCGGGACTTCCCCGCGCTCAATCGCGATATCGTGTTCATAAGTTACGCCGTCGATCCGGATCCGGCCGAAAGAGAAACCCTCGAAACGCACGATGCCCTACCTCGCCCAGGAGCGCGACGCTAGGTAGCCGGCAATTCTCGCGGGCAGCCAGTCCTTGAGCTCCGCAGCCATATAAAAGGTGGGCCGCAACAGATCGTCGCCGGGCGCGATCATGCCTTCTGCCACCGCCGTCGCCGCGAGCAGCGTCTCCGGGTAGATCCGAATGCCCACCGTGATTTTCAGGGTGTCGAGATCGAGGGAATCGGCAAAGGCGAGACTCTCCTCGACCGTTGCCCTGGTCTCCCCCGGCCCTCCCAGCATCAGGAAACCGGCGCGCCGGATGCCGGCTTCCCGGAACATGCCCACGATGGTCCGTACTTCCCCTGCGCGGAACTTCTTGTGGAACCGCGTCAACACGCAGTCCGAACCGCTTTCAAACCCGAGAGTGACCTCGTGACAGCCGGCTCTGGCCATCAACTCCGCCAGTTCGCGGTCCACCCAGTTCGGATACACGATGCACCACAGGTTGACATCCAGGCCCCGCCGGACGATCTCCCGGCAAAGGCTCTTGGCATAAGAGGGCGGAATGTTGAACGTGGTGTCCACCATGCAGAAATTGCGGAAGCCGCACGCCGCAACCTGCTCCATCCACCGCGCGATGGCCTCCGGCGGCCGCCTGCGAATATGCGTGCCTTCGATCAGCCCGGTCGAGCAGAAACTGCAGCCCATCGGACAGCCGCGCTTCCCCTGGACGGGTATCCAGACATCGCGGCTCTGGTGCGCGGCCGGAAGCCAAAGCGCGGGTTCGGGCAGCGGCAGGTCTCCCAGGCTGGTGCTGAAGACCACACCGGCCGGAGGACGGCCGGGGAGGTAAACGCCGGGCAGGCCATACGGATCCGAGCCGCTCTCCAGCCGGGACAGCAGCGCGGGGAACACGAATTCCCCTTCGCCCCGGATTCCCATGTCGGCTTCCAGAAACCGCAGCGCGCTCTCGGGAAACATGCTGTAGCCGGCGCCACCCAGGACTATCGGCGCATCCGACAGCCCGCGGCACGAGGCCACTACCTCGCGAACCGCGGGCAGCAGAAACTTCGGGCTGGCCATGTTCTGGTCGTCGATGTTGCGCACCGAAATGCCGATCGCGCCAGGCCGGAGCGCTTCGATGCATTCCCGGATCGCCGGTATCGGATCGCGCTCGAACATCAAGTCCAGCAAGACGACTTCATGGCCGGCCCGCCCGCAGGCGGCAGCCACAAACGCCGGCCCAAGCGGCAACGGGACCATAGACATCGTCTCGGTGTTGGCGGAAACCAGAAGAACTCTCATGGCCCAATTGCGCGCCCGCCGGAGTTGCGTTCCCCGTTCGCCCTCCTCTTCAAGAGTATCAACGGTGTGATCATGGGTGGTTATGAATTCTGTCGAAAAGCCTGTTGCGGTACGGATCTGCGATCCTTGAATTGTCCCGCTGCCTTGCCGGCGGCGGAGGCGAAAGTGCAGAGGACAAACGGAGTGCTGGGATGAAGGTAGAGGTAATCTGCTACTCCGGATACAAAGCAGACGAGCGTCCGCTTCGATTCCGGCTGGGTGCTCACGATTACTCCGTGGAAGAGCTGCTTGACCAGTGGTACGGGCCGCGGGACGTCTTCTTCAAGGTGAAAGCCGGCGACGGCAATGTGTACATCCTCCGCCGCCGCTCAACCACGCCTGAAGGCGAATGGAGCCTGGAAGCGTTCCGTTCGCGCATGGATGGACCTTGACCCGCGGCTCCGCGATGGCGCTCGCAACCTGCCTTCGACCGTCCGATCAAGCCCGCCGGAAGGGCCGCCACCCGCGCCCGTGCCGCGCCATTTCCCACCTTTGGGCGTCCCGTTCGGCCCTCAAAAGGCGCCATACGGCCCTCGGAATTTGCATTTTAGCCCCCCGGGGTGGCCGCCGGCGGCGGAATCTCCCTACAATGATCGAATCATGGCGGATTTCCAGGTATTACAACCCGAGACTACCTATACGGGCGCACCCATCCGGCCTCTCGTCAAGGGTCTGCCCAAAACCACGCAGTCCCTGTGCCCGGAGTGCACGACGCTCATCGCCGCGAGGATCTTCGAGGACGCGGGCAAAGTGGTGATGGAGAAGCAATGCCCGGAGCACGGCCACTTCCGCGACATCCTGTTCTCGGATGTCAAGCTGTACCTCCAGATGGAGGAATGGTCGTTCGGCGATAACCGCGGCTTCTCGAATCCGGCGGTTTCCACCGCGGCCACGTGCCCCACCGATTGCGGCATCTGCAACCTGCACACCAGCCACACCGGCCTGGCCAACCTGGATCTGACCAACCGCTGCAACCTCACCTGCCCGGTCTGCTTCGCCAACGCCAATGCCTCCGGGTACATCTACGAGCCGGATTTCGAAGCCGTGCGCAGGATGCTGCAGACGCTGCGCAACCAGCGCCCCGTGCCCAACCGCATCGTGCAGTTTTCGGGCGGCGAACCCACCATCTACCCGCGGTTCCTGGACGTGCTGCGCATGGCCCGCGATCTGGGCTTCTCTCACACCCAGGTGGCCACCAACGGCATCAAGTTCGCCGACCTGGAATTCGCCGAGCAGTGCAAGGAAGCCGGCCTGCACACCCTCTACCTGCAGTTCGACGGCGTGTGCGACGAGATCTATCGCAAGACCCGCGGCGAAGCGCTGTGGGAAACCAAGATGGAGTGCATCGAGAACGTCCGCAAGGCGGGGCTGAAGATCGTCTATGTCCCCACCATCGTGAAGGGCGTCAACGACCACCAGATCGGCGACATCCTGCGGCTGGCGCTGGAGTACATCGAATGCTCCAGCGGCATCAGCTTCCAGCCGGTGTCCTTCACCGGGCGCATTGCGCGCCATGAGCTGGAAGCCAAGCGGTTCACCCTGTCCGATTTCGCCCATGCCGTGAAACAGCAGACCGGCATCTGCGATCCCTACCAGGACTGGTTCCCGCTCTCCTGCGTGACGCCGTTTTCCAAGCTGCTGAGCGCTCTGCGCGGCGAGGAAACCACCACCCTGAGCTGCCATCCGCACTGCTCCATCGGCACCTACCTGTTCGTGGATCAGAACCGCAAGGCCACGCCCGTGACGCAATTCGTGGACGTGGGACCGATGCTGCGCGAAATGGACGAACTGGCCCGCAAGGCCGGTGCACGCCGAATTCAGATCTTCACCAAGATCGAAGCCTGGAACAATCTGCGCAAGTTCTTCCACGCCGAGAAAGCCCCCCAGGACCTGACCTTCAACAAGTTCCTGCAAACCCTGCAGGGCATGACCGACAAGCGCTACGGCCGCGGCGAAAGCGAACAGCAGGGCTTCACCTACCGCACGCTGATGCTGGCCGGAATGCACTTCATGGACCACTACAACTACGACGTGGAGCGCGTCAAGCGCTGCGTGATTCATTACGCCGCGCCCGACGGCATGGTGTACCCGTTCTGCGCCTACAACTCCGGCCCGACCTTCCGCGAGCGCGTCGAGAAGCAGTTCTCGATCCCCGTCCAGACGCAGGAAGAGATGAAGCGCATCCGCGCCGCATCCCGCCACCAGCGCGGCTCGAAGTCGCGGGTTCCGGAGCTGGTGGGGTAGCCGGCGGATTGCCCCGGCGCCCGCTTTTATCCCGCACGCCCGCGTGCGCCGTGCGCGCGCCACAACCGCCGCGCTAGGCTGAAGGTTGGCGCTCTCGCCCGCACGCACCGCCGCTTTCGACATCCTCTACCAGGTGGAGCACGGCGGCTATGCCTCCGATCTGCTGCTCGACGCGCCGCTCGATTCCCGCGATGCCGGGCTGGCCTCGGAAATCGTCTTTGGGGTGCTGCGCTACCGCGCGCAGCTCGACCACCTCATCGCGCATTACTCCGGCCGGCGCGGCAAGCTGGATCTGGAAGTGCGCCTGGCGCTGCGCATGGGCATCTACCAGCTTCGCTATCTGGATCGCATCCCGGCGCACGCCGCGGTGGGCGAAAGCGCCGGCCTGGCGAAGCGCGCCCGCAAGCATTCGGCGGCCGGCTTCGTCAACGCGGTGCTGCGCAAAGTGAACCGGGAAGCGGTCGAGTGGCCCAGCCGCGAGGTGGAGTTGAGCTGCCCGGAATGGCTGCTGGCGCGCTGGGAGCGGCACTACGGCGCGGCCGCGGCCACTGCCATCGCGCGCGCGGCGCTGCGGCCTCCGCAGGCGCACGTCGAGCCATCCACCGGCCGCCGGCAGGACATCGGGTCGCAGGCCATCGTCCCGCTGCTCGATCTGCGCCCCGGCCAGCGGTTCCTGGACCTGTGCGCGGCTCCCGGGAACAAGACGGCGCAGGCGCTGGCGGCGGGCGTCCAAGCCATCGCCTGCGACCGGAGCCATCGGCGCCTGTCGGCGATGAAGAGCCTGGGCATTCCGCTGGTGGCGCTGGACGGCGCCCGGCCGCTGCCCTTCGCCGCGCGCTTCGATCGCATCCTGGTGGACGCGCCCTGCTCCGGCACCGGCACGCTGGGGCGGAATCCCGAGATCAAGTGGCGTCTCACTCCCGCCCAGCTCGAGCCGTTCGCCCTTCGCCAGGCGGCCCTGCTGGCCAACGCGCGCGCCGTTCTGGCGCCCGGCGGCCGGCTGGTCTATGCCACCTGCTCGCTGGAACCGGAAGAGAATGAGGCGATTGCCGCCGCCGTCCCGCCCGAGTTGGTGGTGGAGCGGTTTGAGCGCCTGCCGGGCCGCGACGCCGGTGATGGATTCCGGGGGGCTGTGATAAAATCAGACGTACCCGCAAATGCTTGAAATCGTTCCATCAATCCTCTCCGCCGACTTTGCGCGACTGGCCGATGAAATGGCCAAGGTGGAACGCGGCGGAGCCAAGATCCTGCACCTGGATGTGATGGACGGGCATTTCGTCCCCAATCTCACCATCGGACCGCCCGTGGTGGCGTCGCTGCGCAAGGCCACCCAGGCGCACCTGGACGTCCACCTGATGATCGAGCACGCCGACCGCTACGGGGCCCAATTTGCGGCGGCCGGCGCCGACTCGGTTTCGGTGCACTACGAGGCGTGTCCCCATCTGGACGGCACGCTGGAGTTGATCCGCAAGGCCGGCGCCATGGCCGGCGTGGTGCTCAATCCCATGACGCCGCTGGCGATGTTGGAGGAATCGCTGGGAGTGGCGGATTACGTGCTGTTGATGAGCGTGAATCCGGGGTTTGGGGGCCAGAAGCTGCTCCCCTACGTGTTGGACAAGGTCCGCAAACTCGTCCGGATGCGGCGGGAGAAGAAGTTAACCTTTCCGATCGAGATCGACGGCGGGGTGAATTTGGAGAACTTGCCCGACGTGGTGCGGGCGGGGTGTGATTGGATCGTCACAGGTTCGGCGATCTTTCACAGTCCCGATCCCGAAGACACGGTGCGGCAGATGCGCGAGATCGCCGGGAAGTCGGCCTTGATTCTCACTTGATATCTTGCAGGGCGCCGAATGGCCCTGCCCGGGACACAGAAATATGGTTCGAAACGCCATCCGTTATTTCAGCCTGGTAGCCGTGCTCGCGGCCCTGGTGCTTTCCTCCGGTTGCCGCCGGAAGGTCTACGAGAACCCCATCCAGAAAGAGACCCAGCAGCCCGACAAGGTTCTCTACGATACCGCCATCGACGACATCGAGCACGGCCGCTATGAGAGAGCGCGGCTCACCCTGCAGACTCTCATGAACACCTACGACACCAGCGAGTTCCTGGCCAAAGCCAAGCTGGCCATGGCCGATAGCTGGTATCGCGAAGGCGGTTCGCGCGGCTTCTCGCAGGCCGAGGCCGAGTACAAGGACTTCATCCTGTTCTTCAAGGGCATGGAAGAAGCGGCCGAAGCGCAGATGAAAATCTGCAAGATGCAGTTCGATCAGATGGACAAGAGCGACCGCGATCCGCACCACGCCCTGCGCGCCCAGGAGGAGTGCAAGGACGTGCTGCTGGAGTTCCCCAACAGCAAGTTCGCGGTGGACGCGGCGCAGTATCTGCGCGACGTGCAGGAAGTCCTGGCCGACGAAGAGTTCCGGGTTCAGCAGTTCTATTGGAAGAAAGGCAGCCACCCGGCTTCCGCCAACCGCGGCCAGGCGCTGACCGACCAGTTCCCGCTCTACAGCAACGCCGCCGAGGCCAACTGGATGCTGGCGGATTCCTACCAGCACCTGGGCGACCATTTCGAGAATCAGCAGGCGGCGGCCTACGCCAAGATCGTGCAGGAATACCCGTTGAGCCCGCGTGCCGATCCCGCCAAACTGCGCCTGCAGGCCATGGGCAAGCCGGTTCCCGACGTGGATCCGATCGCCTATGCGCGCGAGCGCTACGAGTTGGAGAATCGCGAGAAGCGCGGCTTCCTGGGGAAGGCCTGGGTTCCGTTCAGTTCCCACCCCGATCTGCTGGCGGCGGCGCGGTCGGGATCGCCTTCCATGACAGGGCTGCAGCCCACCATTCCGGCCAGCGTTCCGCTCTCGGCCAGCGGCACGCAGGGGAACAGCGCCATGCCCGGATCCGGCACGCCCGGCACCGGCGAGGTGACTGGCGTGGTCGTGGACGATGCCAATTTGATCGACAAGCGTCCGGATGCCCGTTTGAGCGCCACTCCCGATGCCGCCGCTCCGGCTCCCGGCGGCGCAGCCCCGGCCGGCGGCATGGCCCCGGCGGGGAGCGAGCCGGCTGTCGCGGTCGGCGACGCCGCCACGGCTCCGGCCGCATCCTCCGCCAAGCCGCAGGTGGCTCCCGACGCGGGAGCGGCGGCGCCCACGGTGACCGCTCCCAACGGCAAGACCAAAACGCAGGCGCAGCAGGATGCCGACCTCAAGCGCGAGCAGGCGCAGATCCAGAAGGAGAAGCAGAAGATCCAGGAGCAGCAGAAGCGGCAGATGGCCATCATGCAGGCGATGAACAAGCGGCAGCAGGCCGCCGGGGCGAAGAAGCGGGCCGAGGAAGACGCGGACCGGAAGAAGGCCGAGAAGGCCGCCGCCAAGAAGGCCAAGCAACAGGCGGATAAGCAACGGCCCGCCGCGCCGCCCGCCGCCGCCCCCGCGCAGCCCGACAAGCCGGCGAACGGTTCGCCGGGAGGGGAATCGCCTTCCGCCAAGCCATGAGCCGCATCCTGCTGGTGGACGACAGCCCGCACGCCCAACGCATGGGAGAGCGCATCCTCAGCGAAGAGGGGTTCGAGGTGGTGACCGTCAGCAATGCCGATGCCGCGCTGGTGCGGCTGGAGGACGTGGATCCGGATGTGGTGCTGGCCGATGCCGTGATGCCCGGCCGCACCGGCTACGACATCTGCCAGTACATAAAGTTGAGCCCGCGGCACCGCCATGTGCGCGTGATTCTGACCGCCGGCGTGATCGAGCCCTTCGACGAAGCCCACACCAAACAGGTGGAAGCCGACGCCACCCTGCGCAAACCCTTCGAAGCCAGCGTGCTGCTTGCGACCGTGCGGCCGCTGGCCGAAGCCGCCGGGAAGGACCGTTCGGCGGCCCTGGCGGGCAAGCCGGGTGGGCTGGCTCCGCCTGGGGGACCGCCCAAATCCGCGCAGGTGGCGCCCTTCATCGCGGTGGTGGATGCCGAACAGGTTCGCGCCGCGGTCACGGTGGCCCTGGATGCCGCCATGGGCGCCATGGTGGAGGAAATCACACGGCGGGTGCTGGCCACCCTGACCAGAAAGAAACCGGAGGGGCGGGTGCTGGAATCCATCACCGCGCCGCCGGCCGCGGCCGCCCTGGCGCCGGCTCCGGTTCCGCCCCCACCCCCGGCGGCGGCCCTGCCATCCGTAGAGCCCAAACCGGCGATGCCTCCGCGGCCCACGCCGCGCATAGCCACCGTGCGGCGCGTTACCCCCCTGCGTCTGCGCACGGGGTCGATTCTGGGGCTGGACATCAGCCGCTTCGAGCCTGAACCGCCCGCCGGCAGTTCCCAGAGCGATCCCGAAGCCCCCGCTCCCAAAAACTAGAGAACTATGCCAGATAATAGTTTTGATGTTATTTCAAAGATTGAAATGCCGGAAGTACAGAACGCCGTCCAGCAGGCGTTGAAGGAAATTCACCAGCGCTACGACTTGAAGGATTCGCACTCCAACATTGAATTCAACGAGAAGGAGGGCAAGCTGGTGCTGGCCAGCCAGGACGAGTTCAAGCTCAAGGCGGTGGTGGACATCCTGGAGTTGAAACTGGTGAAGCGCAAGGTGCCGCTCAAGGGGCTGACCTATGGCGACATCATCCCCGCCGCCGGGTCCACGGTGCGGCAGGAAGTGACCTTGCAGCAGGGGATTTCAACCGAGAAGGCCCGCGAGATCGTCAAGAAGGTGAAGGAGAGCAAGCTGAAAGTACAGGCCTCCATCCAGGGCGATTTCGTGCGGGTCAGCGGCCGCGACCGCGACGTGCTGCAGGCGGTAATCAAACTGCTTCGCGAAGCCGACTTCGGCATCGACATGCAGTTTACCAATTACCGGACGAATTAGGCGGGGTGGGATTCGCGCGCGGCAGGCGCCGTGCTTCGGGTCCGCCGCCGCCAGGATCTGCCGATACCGATCAGCGCCACGCCCACCAGCAGGAAGGTCGCCGGTTCGGGAACGCTCGGCTGGGGGCCGTTGTTGTAGAGCGGTCCTTCCAGCATCTGGGCGGGCGCGCCGCTACTCAGGTCCCAGTTGATGTAGACATTCGCGTTGTTGGTCGACTGGCCGAGGGCGGCGGCTTCATAGGCCTGGGCGTCCAGAAGCACCTGGATGTCGGTGTACGGCGAAGCCTGCACTGCCCCGCTGCTGAACCCATCCCCGCCATCTACGGTCATGTCCCAGATCGCAAGCTGAATGGCCTCCCCTCGCTGGTCGCCCGACCCATCCAACGTCGAGTTCGGCGTTATCCACAGGGCCGCAGGCAACGCCGACGTGTACTGTCCGGGATACAGGTATGGCAGCATCGCGTTGTCGATCAGCCACGAGACCGCCTCCAGATCTTTCTCCGGAGCCGTGGGGGAAATCTGCTCGGGAGTGGCTACCAGGTCGCCGTAGGTGCCGTAAAGGTCGATGTCGGTGAAGAGGTCCACGCACAGTGTCACGCGGGGGTAAGCGACTCCGTCCTGATACAGGGTGATGCCAATCACGCCGACATATCCCTGATCCACATCCGCGCCGTTCTCTATCATCCAAAGGCTGCCGCCCTCGTTGAGGCCGATGTTGGCGACATAGATCTCGTCGATGTTGTCGGCCAGCGCGAGCCCGCCGAAAACCAGAAAAACAGACAGCAACCGGCCTATACCCAGTAGCCCGGTTGAACATGCACTCCTCGTGTGTGCGGCACCCTTACAGCTCATGCTATTAGTATTCGGTGCTGCGTCCGCCGAATCAAGCGACAGCGACCTGTGAGAGTACCGGGACTTGGTGCGATACAACTATGGTTAATAATGGAATAGTCTCCCGTTCAAATCGGAGTACGTGGGCCTTAAGTAGCGGGTTTTTGCTTGCAAAGGGACCCCATTCATCCCCAATGAGGTCACTGAACCACCAAGTTGTTGCGATATCCATCAACCGGGCCGTGTGGTACTACTGTGCCACACCATAGTACCTTTGGTAATGTGTTTTTCGACACACGCCTCACTGAGCCATCCCGTCAGTCTCAATCCTCCCCAGGCTCCGGCGACTCGGGCAAGCCAGCCCGGACTGCGGCAACTGGGGCGTCAACCGTCGGGTCAACTGCGGGGTTGCGATTTCTTGGGGTATAGGGATAAACTCATCTCTTAATCGGCGATAGCCGCCGCGTAGCCCACCACCATGAGCATTTCAGATCGGATGCGGTCGAGTAGGAATGATGCCGCCGTCCTCATAGCACCTGCTGCCGGTGACTGCCGGCCCCCTGTGGCGGAAGCTGCAGGAGACGCCAGCATCCGGGCCGCGTCCGCCACGGTGGGCGCGCTGGCCGCCGTGAGGCATCGCGGCCTGAAGGCCGCTTGGCCGGCTGTGCCTGCCAGACCCCTGGAGTTTCCCGAGAGCGAGCGGCCGGCCGTCATCCGCCACGCCCTCCCACAAGGACGAGCCGACAAACTATGACTTCCTCCCGCTTCCACCCGGCCAGTGCGCCGGACTACCTGCCGCCGGCCCAGATGAAATCGCTCCAGCTCGACCGGCTGAGGAGCGTGGTCGAGCGCGCTTTCAACCACGTCGAATTGTTCCGCGCGCGGCTGGATGAGCGCGGCCTGACTCCCGCGGATATACGCGGCCTGGAGGATATCGCCAGGCTGCCCTTCACCGTCAAGACGGACTTGCGCGACACCTACCCGTTCGGTCTGTTTGCCAGTCCCATGCAGGAGGTGGTGCGGCTGCACGCCTCCAGCGGCACCACCGGCAAGCCCATCGTGGTGGCGTACACCCAGGCGGACGTGGACGTGTGGACCAACGCCATGGTGCGCAGCCTGGCATCCTGCGGCATCACCCACGGCGACATCGTGCAAAACGCCTACGGCTACGGCCTGTTCACGGGCGGTCTGGGGGCGCACTACGGCGCCGAAGCGCTGGGGGCCACCGTGGTTCCCATCTCGGGAGGCAACACCGAGCGGCAGATCATGTTGATGAAGGACTTCAAAGTTACGGCCATCTGCTGCACTCCGAGTTACTTCATCCACCTGCTGGAGCGCGCCGGGGAACTGGGCGTGGACGTGCGCGAGCTGCCGCTGCGGGCGGGCGTATTCGGCGCCGAGCCGTGGACGGAGTCGATGCGGCGCCACATCGAGGCTGCCAGCGGCATCAAGGCCTACGACATCTACGGGCTTTCGGAGATCATCGGGCCGGGAGTGGCCGTGGAATGCTGGGCGCAGAACGGCCTGCACGTTTTCGAGGACCACTTCTACCCGGAAATCGTGGATCCGGAAACCGGCGAGCCGCTGGCGGAAGGCTGCGAGGGCGAGCTGGTGATCACCACCCTCAGCAAGCGGGCCATGCCCATGATCCGCTACCGCACGCGCGACATCACGTCGCTCGTTCCGGAGCCTTGTCCCTGCGGCCGCACGGTGCGGCGCATGCGGCGGATCGGCCGGCGCGCGGACGACATGATCATCCTGCGCGGCATCAACGTGTTTCCCAGCCAGATTGAAGGCGCGCTGCTGGCCGTGGAGGGCACGCTGCCGCATTACCAGATTGTGCTGACGCGCGAAAAGGGGCTGGACCAGATGGAAGTGCAGGTGGAGGTGACGCCGGAGGTCTTCACCGACCAGATCGGCGCGCTCGAAAAGCTCCACGACAAGCTGACCCACGCGCTCGACCACACGCTTGGCCTGCGCGTGGCGGTGCGGCTGGTGAGGCCGCAGACCATCCAGCGCAGCGAGGGCAAGGCCAAGCGCGTCATCGACCGGAGGAACCTGGGATAGCGCCATGAAAATCCATCAACTGTCGCTCTTTCTCGAAAACCAGCCGGGGCAGATGATCGAGCCCTGCCGGCTGCTGGCCGGCGCGGGCATCGACATCCGCAGCCTGACGCTCGCCGACACGCGCCAGTTCGGCATCCTGCGCGTGATCGTGTCCGACTGGAAGACCGCCGCGGAACTGCTCGAAGGCGCGGGCTACGTGGTCAATGTCACCGAAGTGGTGGCCATCGAAGTGGCCGACCGGCCCGGCGGGCTGGCCGAGCTGATGGGGCTGTTCGAGAACAGCGGAATCAACATCGAGTACATGTACGCATTCCCCTTCGGCCGGGGCGACCGCGCGGTGCTGATTTTCCGTTTCGACCAGCCCGACGCGGCCATCGAGCGGCTCAAAGCCGCCGGCGTCAACATGTTGGGCAGCGGGGACGTGTACAACCGGATGTCGTAGGCGGGAGCGCGCCGCCCGGGCTATGACACCGGCCACCCCGCCAGAACCTCGGCGATCCGTTCGCAGGCGTGCCCGTCGCCGTAGGGGTTGTGGATCGCCGTCATGCGCGCATACTCATCTTCGTCGTCCAGGAGCCTGGTGGCTTCCTCCACGATGCGGCGCTGTTCGGTTCCCACCATCTTCACCGTGCCGGCCTCGACGGCTTCCGGGCGCTCGGTCTTCTCCCGCAGCACCAGCACCGGCTTGCCGAGCGACGGCGCTTCCTCCTGAATGCCGCCCGAATCCGTGACGATCAGCCGCGACCGGCGCATCAGATCGACAAACGGCACGTACCGCAGCGGGTCCAGCAGCACCACGTTGGCATGACCGGAAAGCAGGCTGTGGGCGGGGCCCATGACCCGGGGATTGCGGTGAACCGGGTACACGATCTGCACGTCCGGACGGGAGGCCAGTTGCAGCAGGGCCCGCATGGAGCGCTCGAAGCCGGGCCCGAAATTCTCGCGGCGGTGGCTGGTGACCAGCACCAGCCGCCGGGCGGCATCCAGCCAGGGCCACGCCGGCGCGCTCACCGATCCGTTGTCGAGCGAGTCGCGGACCCACAGCACCGCGTCGATGCCGGTGTTGCCGGTAACGAAAATACTGCGCGCGTCCACGCCTTCGGCCAGCAGGGCGGCCTGGGCGCGGGGCGTGGGCGCGAAGTGGACTGCGGCGATGCGCGAGGTGAGGACGCGGTTCATCTCCTCGGGGAACGGAGCGCGCAGGTCGCCGGTGCGCAGGCCGGCTTCCACGTGGGCCACATCGATGCGCTGGTAGAACGCCGCCAGCGCGCCGGCCAGGGTGGTCGCGGTATCGCCCTGAACCACCACCAGGCGCGGCCGTTCGGCCTCCAGAACCGGCTCGAGGGCGGCCAGGATTCTGGCCGTCAGCCCGGAGAGCGTCTGGCGCGGCTGCATCAGATCGAGGTCGAAATCCGGCCGCACGCCGAACACCTCCAGCACCTGGTCCAGCATCCCCCGGTGCTGCGCCGTGACGCACACCCGCACCCCGAAGCGGCCGGGCTCTCTTCGCAACCGCTGGATCAGCGGGCAGAGCTTGATGGCCTCCGGCCTGGTGCCGAATATGAAGAGAATTCGGGTCAACTCTCAAGTATAGTAGGTGCGCATTCCGCTTCGGCCGGCGCCGAGCGGGGTTATGCCGTAAGCTATAATCCGGATATGACGATGGAAGAATTCCTGAGCCAACTCGGCGACCTCATGGAAATGCCCACCGGCTCGCTGCGAGCGGAGGACAAGCTGTCGGATCTGGAAGGCTGGAACTCGATGGCCATGGTGGGATTCATCGCCTTTGCCGACGATCAATTTGGAAAGACTCTGTCGCCGCGGCTGTTCGCCACCTGCTCCACCGTCGGAGACCTGGCCAGATTGGCGGGGCTGAGCGCCTAAGCGCCCGCCCTGGAAGAAGCTGGATGAGCATTATCGATCGTCTCATTCTTCGCGTCAAGCGAGCCGAGACGCCGCCCACCAGGTTATTGAAACGTCTGCTGCGCAGTTTTTTCAACCCCACGCTTCCCCCGATTCCCCGTTTTTTCCTTCCCCCGCTGCGCCTGGTCTACGAAGCTCATTTCCTGACGATCTCGGTGTTTCGCTGGATCCTGACGGTGTGCTACCGGAATCCGCTGTTCCAGGCGCGCTGCGCCAGTTTCGGACGCCGGGTTTCCATCGACCAGATGCCGCTGGTAACCGGACACGTCCGCATCTACGTTGGGGACGACGTCAAGTTCGGCGGCCGGGTCAGCATCTTTTCGGGGCGGATATTCGACGAGCCCAGGCTCATCATGAAGGACCGCTCGGGAGTGGGATGGGGCACGCAGATCACCGTGAACCGGGAAGTGATTCTGGAAGAAGATGTGATCGTCTCCTTCGACTGCCGCATTTCCGATTCGGACGGGCATTGCCGGGAGGCGGATCTGCGCGCCGCCCACGTCGCGCCCAAGCGGGAAGACATTCGCCCGGTGCGCATCTGCAAGCATGCCTGGATCGGCAACGGGTGTCACATCATGAAGGGCGTCACCATCGGCGAGGGAGCCATCGTCGGCTCCAACAGCGTGGTGATCGCCAATGTTCCGCCTTACTCGCTGGCCATGGGAAACCCGGCCGAAGTCCTGTTCCGGAATTTCGGGCTGCCCACCACCGCGCCCCGGAAAACCGGCAAGCCGGAAAGCCACGGCGATCCGGCTCAGCGCAGCGAGTAGCCGCCGTCGAGTTCCAGCGTGGAGCCGGTAATCCAGCGTCCGGTTTCCGCCAGCAGGAATGCGATGGCGTGAGCCACGTCGCGCGGTTCGCCGAAACCCATGGGGTGCTGCCGCAGCAGGATATCCACGGACTCCGCGCCCATCTCCTCCCCCAGCCGGCCGAGCAGCTCGTCCCGCACGATCGCCGGAGCCACACAATTCACCCGCAGCCCGTCGGCCACCAGCTCCCGCGCGGCGGTCCGGGAAAAGCCGATCAAGGCGGCTTTGCTGGCCGCATACGAGGAGAGCCCCCGGTCCCCGCTGGATGCCGCCACCGAGGACACCAGCACCACCGCGCTGCCCCGAACCGCGCAGCCGCGGGCGCGGAAGCCCTTCACCAGCAGGATGGCGCTGGTCAGGTTGGTGCGCATGATGGCTTCTATCTTGGCGGTGGTCTGATAGCGTATCGGCAGCACCTCGAGAATTCCCGCGCAGTGCGCCACCCCGCCCAGCGGGCCGGCGCGATCCACGATGCTCCGCACCCACTTTGGAATGGCGTCGGTATTGTCCAGGTCGAACGGCTCCGCCAGGTGGCCGGTTCCTTCCAGCTTGCCAAGAGTCTCGGCCAGCCGTTCCCGGTTTCTGCCGGATATTACCAGGCGCGCATTCAACTGGCTCAGCAGGATTGCGGTTTCGCGGCCAATCCCGGAAGAAGCGCCGGTGACGAGCACCAACGCCCCCTTCAAATCCATGGGGTTGTGTATCATGCGGGAAGCTCCGATGGCGCCGGCTCGCCGTACTCCACTAACTCCGGACAAACCGCCGGACCGCAATTCAATACCACCGCCGCCCACGAGAACCCCACGCCGAAGCCCGCCAGCAGCAGCCGCAGGCTGGACTCCTGGATGCGCGCGCGAAACTCCGTGGTGGCGATCGCCAGCGGTATGGACGCCGAACTGGTGTTGCCGTAATCCCCCAGCGCGATGACGAACTTATCGGCCGGGAGTTTCATGCGTTTGGCCAGGTGTTCCAGCATGAACCGGTTGGCCTGGTGAAAAAAGAAGCCGTCGATCTGGTCCATCCGGCTGCCGGCGGCGTTCAGCACGGCCTTGATCAGCGGCGGCACGCGCTGCAAGGTGAAGGTGAAAATCTCCGGACCGTTCATGAACAGGTCCTGGTCGCTGCGGATATTCTGCCCTTCGCGCGGCGTGCGCACGGCGGACTCGGGCGTGCACGGTTGGCGCAGTCCGCCGGCGCGGACGATCAGATCGTTGAACCCGGCCCCGTCGGCGCCCAGCTCGAAGAACATGGGGGACGCGTCCGCGTCCGGTTCGAGCGCCGTGGCGGTTCCGGCATCGCCGAAGAGCAGGGCGACGGATTGATCCTGCGGCGACGTGATGCGGGAGATCGTGTCTCCCACCAGGAGCAGCACCTTGCCCTTCACGATCTGCATCAGACTGGCCGCCACGAACAAGCCGTAAACGTATCCCGAGCACCCCAGATTGATGTCCAGCGCATAGCAGGACGACGGTAGTCCCAGCCGGTGATGCAGCACGTGGCTGGTGGCCGGCAGCAGATAGTCGGGTGTCTGGGTGACGAAGATCAGGCCCGCGATCTGGTCCGGCGCCCAGCGGAGTTCCTGCATCAGCCGGGTGGCCGCCGCCAGACACAGGTCCGAGGTGCAAACCGATTCCGGGACCACGCGGCGGGTCTGGACGCCCAGGCTCTGACTGATTTTGCGCGCCTGCTCCAGCCCGAAGGATTCCGCCATGCTTTCGGCGGTTCGACGCTCCCGCGGCGCAGCGCTCGCAATGCCCGCAATCCTCACTCCCGTCACGCTGCCACCGGCCATGATCGCACCCGAGATCCCAGGTTAGGACAGATCCAGTGTAGCAAAGCCTCGGGAAGAGCCTGGGCGGATGGACGCGAATTGGGCCGCGCCCGCCGCGGGGTCCGGCGCCCGGCACGGAGTTCGGCGCCCACCGCGGAGCCTGGTGCCCGGCACGGGGCCTGGTGCCCGGTACGGAGCCCGGCGCGCGGCACGGAGCCCCGCGCCTGCCGCGGAGCCCGGCGCCCAGCGTGGAGCCCGGCGCCCGCCGCGGAGCCCGGCGCCCACGGCGGAGCCCGGCGCGCGGCACGGAGCCTGGCGCGCGGCACGGGGTCTGGCGCCCGGCACGGAGCCCGGCGCCCACCGCGGAGCCTGGTGCCCGCCGCGGAGCCTGGCGCGCGGCACGGAGCCCGGTGCCCGCCGCGGAGCCCGGCGCGCGGCACGGAGCCTGGCGCGCGGCACGGGGTCTGGCGCCCGGCACGGGGCCTGGTGCCCGGTACGGAGCCTGGCGCGCGGCACGGAGCCTGGCGCCCGGCACGGAGCCCGGCGCCCGGTACGGAGCTCGACGCCCGGCGCGGAGCCGGGCGCCCGGTACGGGGCCTGGTGCCCTGTACGGAGCCTGGTGCCCGGCGCGGAGCCCGGCGCGCGGCGCGGAGCCTGCTGCCCGGCATGGGGTCTGGCGCGCGGCACGGAGCCCGGTGCCTGCCGCGAAGCCCGGCATCCGGCATTGGGCTCGGCCCCGCTATGCTATACCAAGGATGGCGGCGGGACTTCGGGGTTCGCTCGGGAGCCGAGGCCGGCGATGGGGATGGTTGCTCCCCGGCAGGCCGTCAGTGAAAAGAGGGTATCATGCACGCTGGCATCGCCGCGATTGAGTACTACCTGCCGCAGAGCACCGTCACTACGGCCGACCTGTCGCGGGAGTTTCCGGAGTGGTCGGTCGAGAAGATCGACGAGAAGACCGGCATTCGCGACCGGCACATCGCGGCCGAGGGAGAATGCTCCTCGGACATGGCCGTCGCGGCGGCCGGAAAACTGTTCGACTCGGGCGCTTGCCGTCCCGCCGAAATCGACTTTGTCCTGCTGTGCACCCAAAGCCCGGACTACTTTCTGCCCACCACCGCCTGCCTGGTCCAGGACCGCCTGGGCATTCCCACCTCCGCGGGGGCGTTGGATTTCAACCTGGGTTGTTCGGGCTTTATCTACGGGCTGGGCCTCGCCGAAGGGCTGATCTCGACCGGGCAGGCTTCCAGGGTCCTGCTGCTGACGGCGGAGACTTACAGCAAGTTCCTCAACCCGCGGGACCGCAGCGTGCGGACCATTTTCGGCGACGCCGCGGCGGCCACTCTGCTGACCGGCCAGGATACCGCGGATCCGCCGATCGGGCCTTTCGTGTATGGAACCGACGGCAGCGGCGGACCTAACCTGATAGTGCCCACCGGCGGCCTGCGCCGTCCGCGTACCCCCGAGAGCGCCGTGGTGGTCGAAGACGACACCGGGAACGCCCGCAGCCAGGACGATCTCTACATGAACGGCGGCGAGATTTTCACGTTCACGATCCTCGAGGTGCCCAAGGCCGTCGACGCCCTGCTGAAGAAGTCCGGGCTGACGCTGGCCGCGATCGACCGGTTCGTCTTTCACCAGGCGAACCGCTACATGCTGGAGCACCTCAGGAAGCGCATGAAGATCCCGGCCGAGAAGTTCCAACTCGCCATGGGCCACTGCGGCAACACGGTTTCCTCCACCATCCCGATCGGGCTCAAACACGCGGCTCTGGAGGGTCGTCTCGCCCCGGGCGATCGCGCCATGCTGGTGGGTTTCGGGGTGGGCTACTCCTGGGGCGCGGCGCTCTTGCGCTGGACCGGCCTGTATTAGCAGCGCGTGCGCCAAGCCCGCACCCGCGGCTTCGAAGGCGTGCCCGGAGTGTTATACTGCGGGTTTGCCGGCGCGGGCGAGGAGCCGAGATGGATACTCCCAACAGATCTGCTGTAAGTGTGCAGTTACTCTGGAACTTAGTTCCCGTACTTTGCATCGTGGCGGCCGCGGCGCCATTTATCCTGCCTCGCATACCGGTGGGCAACGATTTCGCCAAGCATGTTATGGTGGCCCGCGTTCTTACATCTTACAATCAGCCTAAGTACGGTTACGCCAGCCACTTCGATCTCGATCTCAAGCCCCGGCCGACGGTGCTCGGCGAACTGGCGCTGGCCGGGCTGGAAAAGGTCTTCGAGCCGTTCGACGCCGCCAAGGCCTACCTGGCCTTGTTTGTCGCCGGATTGTGGTTGGCCGGGCGGTTCCTCGCCGTGCGAGCCGGGCAGCCGGCTCTGGCGGGGGTGCTGCTGCTGCCCCTGGCGCACTCCTGGCCGGTGTTTGTGGGACTTCTGCCGTTTATCGGCTCCATCCCGTTCTTCGCCCTCCTGCTGGGCGTGCTGATCGGGCAGCCGCGAGGGCCCGCGCGGTCCGCGTGGATCTGCCTGCTGCTGCTGGTTCTCGACGGTTTCCATATCGTGGGCCTGGCGGCCGGTTGTTTCGCCGTGGTGCTGTTCGCCTTCGACCGGAAGGACCGGTGGCGGGTGGCCTGGGGCGACCTCCTGGCGTTGGCGCCCGCCGTGTGTCTGGCCGGACACTTCCTGATCCACGACCGCCGGCAATCTTCCAAGTGGTACTATCACGGCCCGATCGGGCAGATCAAGGCGTACCTCGGCTATAACGCCTGGACCCTGTCGCGCGTGGCGGGCGTGCTGTTCCTCGGGCTGGCCGTGGCGCTGGCGGCGTGGGTCGCGTGGCAGGCGTATCGCGAGCGGAAGAAGCCGCGCCTGCTGCTCCTGGCCGCCGCCATGGTTGTGGCCGGCCTGCTGCTCCCGGTGCAGATCGGCGACTGGTTCGTGGTCGGCTCGCGCACGTTTCCGTTTGCCGTCGTCGCCACGCTGGGGTTTTTGCGGTTCAGCCGGCCCAGCTGTAGAGTCGTGGCGGCGGTGGTCTGCGGATTTCTAGCGGTCAGCGCATGTCTCAACACCCGCATCGCGCTCCATGCGCAGGAAGCCTACCGCATCTTTCTCTCGGGCATGCCGGCGGTGGACTACGGAGCCAGGATGCTGCCGGTCATCGAAGACCTGAATACCGGAGGGAATCAGTACGTCCAGCCATTCGCCGGCATCGAAGACACCTACAACGTTTACCGCGGCGGCAGCAACCCATATTGCCTTGCCACGCCCACGTTCAAAACGGGCGCCGTGATTCTTCGCTCGAAGTACGCGCCCGATTACGCATTCCGGTACTCCGACCTCGTGCCCGACTATTCCGGCGTATCGCGCAAGTACGACTACGTTGTGTTATTCGGGAAACTCCCCGAGGCCAGGCGCGTGGTGGCCGGCGAGATGTGCCTGGGCTTTTCAAACGGCCCGCTCTCGGTTTTCCGATCGTGCCGCGGCGCGGGCGCGCCCCGCGTGGCCCCGGACTTAACCGGGCGGCCCGATCGATGATAAGATTGTAGGGCTCCGGGCGGGACTCCGGAACTTCCGGCGCATTGCGCCGCTGTGCGGGGTGCCGGGTATGCGGACTGGTATCCGTTCCATGATGACGAACCGGCTTTGGACTCGGCCGCTCACGCGGGCTTCCGCGGCTTCCGGCCGCTGATCGCGGATGGGCCGTGAGGAAGCCGCCGCCGCGCAACCCATGGCGCGGAAGGCCTGGCGTGCTATCCCTCGCGGCATACCACTGGCGGTGGCGCCGTAGCGGGCACGCCGATGGAGGCGACTTACATGCCAGGTAACATCGGCGCCGCCGGACTTCAGGCATCCCCAAACCGCCAGCCCGCGAGCGTGGGCGGCGCCGCGGCGTTTCGAATTTTGATGTGAACTATGAGAATGCTCACCGTTTGGCTTATCCTCTCGGCTTCCCTCCACGCCACTTCGTATTCCGTCAGAACCACCGGCGCGGGCTGGCTGGATGTTCACCTCGGGAACCCGTATGCCGCCGGAACGCGTCCCATGCGGTTTGAGGCGCGCATTCACAACTTCGGGCCGGACCTTCCCAACGAGCAACTGTTGCGCCTGGGACCGTTCGGGGTGGGCGGGAGTAACAAGAACATGGTGGGCTGGGGAGCCGGCATCGGCGGCGGCGCGCAGGCGGATATCATCAACAACTCCTCGGGCAATCCTCTGTACGGTTGCTGCGCCGGGGTGACGGGGACGAACGGCGATGTCGTGCTGCGGGTGCAGCGGGACACGGCGGGTGTGAGCTGCGGTGGAAGCCCCTGCATCACCTTCGAAATCTGCTGGACGCTGGGCGGGCATTGCGGGTTGAACACTTACCCGATTGCGACGATCGTGCCCTTGTGGTATGCGGGAGTGGACATTGCGGTCGCCTCGCCGCACATCGACGTGGCCTTCATCCGGTGGTTCCCCACGGTGGTGCCGGCCGGACTGTCGGGCAACGCGCTGATAACACCCATCTCCACAGCGCCTCCATCCAACCCCAAGGCGCTGGTGGGAGATTGGGAGTTCGAACAGAACGTGAAGGACTCGAGCGGCCACACCGGGTCGCTGGAGGACAGCGATACCAACAAGCATTCCTTCGACGCGACTCCGGTCTATCCTCCGGCGTGCTCCGCCGGGGCTCCGCAGTCGGCGCGCGCCGGGTCGTCCATCACGCTCAATGGGACGGGTTCCCTTCCGCTGGATAATGGAGTCGCTCTGAGCTATCGGTGGCAGCTTGTTGGCGATGAGGGCGCAGGCGTGCCGCGATCCGGGTTGGCGCCCCGGCGGAGCCCGGTGATTTGGGCGGCGGGAAACACGGGTCCGAATCCTACCGTGACCCTCACGCGGGCGGGTTCCTACAACTTCCAACTGACAGTGACGGATGGGAGCGGACAATCCTCCTCGTGCACGGTTCACGACGGGGCGGTGCCCACGGACGGCAATGGCGTGGTGATCTACCCTTCGGGAGCGTTCTATGCCGCCGCGAACCAGTTTCTGGGCCCCTTGATTCAATGGGGCAGGAACCCGTGGCCCTGGTACGACACGGAGCACATGCTGGCGGCGGACATCAACCGCGCCACGCTCGGGCCTCCCGCCGGCAACGGCCAGATGGTGACCACCCTGGCGGCGCCTTTGGGCGCGAC